>ERZ890510.2466-NODE-2466-length-10460-cov-6.049207_pt1 | contig 10460 bp, 10 predicted proteins | sample MGYA00521265_ERZ890510 | MGnify/ENA primary metagenome ERZ890510 (study PRJEB32303, sample SAMEA104408624) | aquatic metagenome | biome: Brackish water; feature: Chemocline; material: water | place: Baltic Sea | collected 2014-10-26T21:54:00 | depth 110 m ...
AATGTTTTGGTGGCTGATACTGTGTCGCCAATTTCGCTGGCGGTGAGAGCCACTTTTTGTGGGTCTGTGAGCGACACAAAACTTGTTGAGATACTGGTGAAACGTGGCAACGGTAACGGCACTAGCAGATACGTGGCAAGGGTTGCAGCCTGCCCGTCGGTGCTTAACAAACTGTCTGTGATCGATGACGTTTGAGTAAAGTATTGTGCTATAGAGGCCGTGTTGCTGGCGGTTTGTAATGTGCCACCAACCTCTATTGTTACTTGACTGTTGTTAATCACTGGTGCTTGATCAAACTCAACCTGCAGCACGTCATAATTTATGTCTAGTCCGGTGTCACTAAACACGGCAACGGCTGGCGAAAGGGTTGTGCCGGTGCGTGATTGCGCTGTGAGCACATTGCTTTTAGAGCAAAAAATGCGGCCCTGTTCAGCATCTTGGATGCGGTTGAGGTAGGCGTTCACGTTCGTGCCGCTAGGGATGGTGTAAGCGCCTAGCGTGGCTATAGGTGAGGCTGTGAGAGATGTTGTGCCTGTGTAGTTTGCAGCGCTTAAAACGGCTGTAATGCGCGCTGACGAGGTTTCGGCACTGGTAGCAGTTTCGGCTAAAAACCCTTGACTGAGGGTATAGATGTCATCGGCAGCAAACAACGAGTATTGGGTTAACCCATCCATCGTGTACTGCTGATTGAACGTAGTTATTTTGCCGGTGAATATGCGATCACCGTCACGGCTTAACCTGATGTCTCGTAATGGTGCGAGTCCGGGTTGCTCTGTGAGTGTGTTGTAGTAGATGCTGCTGGTGTTGAATGGGTCTAGGTCACGGTTTGTTTTCGGTATGTTTATTGATACCGCCATCTGGCCCGGCCCGAACACATCGCGTGGCCGTTTGCGACCTCGATTGATTTGGATATCTTGCACCAGATCAGAGATGTCAACATAATCAACACCGTCGCCGTCTAATACAGCCGGCCCGTCGAGTAGTGAGTCGTCTAAATAAAATGCGCTTGCGTCGTAACCTGTTGAGAGTTCGAGTAGGTAATCTCCGCCAGTTATGACGGCTGCACCAGCCATTATCTGACAGCCAGATTGAGTGGCCCGTATATTTGTGTGTACTGTGTGAGGCTGTCTAAGACGGCTTGTCCTGTTTGTGCGTTAGAGAGCACACCGCTCACGTTGATGACAACACCAGTACCCGGTGCACCTGATCCTGCGTCTGGTCTCATGCTGATTGGTGTCACTGATGGGCCTGATAGTGCTTCGCTAAACGATGCTGATATACCTTTGATGTCTGCGATCTTGAGACCTTTTTTAGCAAGCCGTTTTTGTGCCTCAGCGAACGCAGCCTCAACGCCTTGCAAATATGATTGAGCGTTAGATACACCAGCGCCGTACCACTGTTTAGCGGATTGCTGACCAATGATTGCGGCAGCGACACGGCTTGACTCGACTAGTTGGTTGGTTTTTAGGATGGCGTTGACACCACCAGCGATCAATTCTTTGGCGATGGCTGCACCAGACTCACCGCCAGCATCAAGCACAGCACGTAACGAGTCCTCTGATAAACCCATCGTGAGCAATTCGCTGACATCGCCTGCATAAACTTGTATGCCTGCTACTTGATCTTGTAAGCCTGCTAAGAAACCTTTACCGGTTTCATCGCCGCCGGCTTTAGCATCGGCGAAACTAAACGCATCTCTTACACCATCTGAGACAGTGGTTGCAAAGTCATCAAACGCTGTTTGTGCGTCACCTAGTGCGTCTTTAGCATTGTCTAGCGCGACGTTTAACTCTTTGTCTAGTGCGCTTGCTGCCGCTTTTATTCGGTCTGCCATTGCTTTGATCTTTGGATCTGCTTTGCTTGCACCAGTGGTTAGCGTTTCTGTGGCCTCTGCTGCTGATTGTGCATCCTCAGCGAGTTTCTTAGCAGCAAAACTGCTGTAGTCCGATGCGCGGCCCATGTTTCTAATACCACCAGAGAACGAGTCAAAACTTGCACTCAGTTTGTCAACATCAATCAACGTGTCAAATGCTTTACCTAACATCTTTACACCGGCTGTGGCTTGGCCCATAGCAAACAACGCTGTAGAGGCTGTAACGACAGCAAACCTGTAGAGCACATTGGCAGCCTTAGCGGCTGTAACCGCGATTTGCTTAAACGCGTTAACCATGCCCGGCCCAAATGTGCCCATTTCAAACAACGCTTGTTGCATACCTTTGACTAGACCCTTTTCGCCAATAACCTCAGAGACACGCTCAAACGCTGGTGTCACTTCATCGTTAAAAAACTTGACAGCCTTTAAGAAAATAGGCAGAAACGCTTGCCCTAGATTGGTTTGGATGTTTTCTAATGTTGCACTTAGTATCTTTTGTTGTGCAGCAAGACCGCTTGATGTGCGGCCAAAGTCGCCTTGTGCATCTGATGTTTGCTCAAAAATAACTTTTTGTGCGGCCAACACTTTTTGTTGTGCTGTTAATGCTTTGTTGCCGGAATAGATACCGAGTTCTATAGCAGCATTTTTGAGTACTGCATCGTTGAGTAGCACACCGTATTTGCGTAACGGCTCTGCCTCACCTCGTAACGCTGACCCAATAGCGGTAATTGCATCCTCGACCTTAGTGTTGCTGAATGATGCAACGTCGGCTGCGAGAGTTACAAATTGGGTGCTAAAGTCTGATAAGTCTTTACCAGCCAGACCAGCAGATTTACCAAATATGGCAAACGTGCCGGCAGCCTCTAGTGCAGCAGTTTCGCTGATACCTAACGCACGGCTCGATGTCTCTGCAAAGTGTTCTACCTCTTTAGAGATCGCACCAAAGACCACAGCGTTTTTACTGATCGCCTCATTAAAGTCTGAGGCCTTTTGTATCGACTTGTATGCAAAGATACCGACGGCTGTAGCAGCGCCAGCGATAGCAGCGCCAGCAATCAACGTTGATTTGCTTAAACCGCCGAACGCTTTCTCTGCAGCGCTCACACCTTTATCAACAAAACTGGTGAGAATAGGGATATTAATTGCCATGAGTGACCTTTAGTTTACGGTTGATTACTTTCTCTACATCATGCACTACCTCAAGCACTTTTAGTGTGACCGGTAAACGGCCCTTTTCTACGGCCTTATCAATCGCGCGCGGTTGATCCCCTACCTCAGCGTTAAGGTTGCTCACAAATGTTGATGATGTGTGGCGGCCTGCGTGGTCATAGATAGATCCGGCGGCATCAGTTTGTTGGATCACCATCAACCGGTACGGTTTAGATCCGTAAACAACCTGCTGTGTGTAGCCGCCTCGATCAAAGTTAACGTAGCGCTCTCTTGATGCGGCTCTACCAACTTGGACCTTAAACCCTTTTTGCACTTTCGGTGTTCGCCAATGTGTCTCTCTACCTGCAATAAGATTGCCGCGCACCATGCCAGACAGAGGTGCACCATTGCCTAACGAGTTATCAAAAAATGCGACCATTGATCTAGCGTCGCTAATGATTTCCTCGCCAGCGCCTTTGATCCGTTTAGTAATCTCACGCCTAAACTTTGGATCAATCTTGTGCAGTTCAGCCAACGCCTCTTTGATACCAGTAATTTGTACGTTAGGTGAGGCAGAGGCCATTAGCGGCTGCCTCGTTGCTTGTTGAGTATCTCAATTACGGCGTTCATGTCGTCTGCCTCAAATGTAATCTCTGACGGCCAGTAACCGGTGGCAACAACTATCTCTGCCAGCGCACGCCTTACTGAGCCGTGTCCACTTTTGGGTCTTGTGTCTCCAAAACATCAATAGAGGCAAGTAGCGCAATGAACTGGTCGAGCGTGCCGGGAACGGTAGTACCGCTCGCACGTGTCGCCTCATAGCAAAGATATGCCAGATCCTCAACACCAATACCGGCTGCCATCTCTGACGCCTTGCGCTTATATTTGCGTTCCCATGATACGACAGTCATCAAGTTGGTTGTTACCTCGTTGACTGTGCCGTCATTAAATGTGGCTTTAAGTTTTAATTGCATCTTGCCTCTTTCGTGTCGGGCCGTTGCCGGCGAGAATTAGTTATGAGGTTGCTACTGAGTACGCTCCAGCAGTGAACACAATATCAATAACATCGAGAGCACCGAGTTGGCCGTTGACGATTGGTAGGGATTCGAGGTACGCGCCAGTGAGTGTTGATTCTGGATTCGTAGCCGACGTGGCAGCAGATGTTGGCTTAATCTTGACGGTCACTTGTGTGCCGACCAATGCGGAAAGAGTGCTATAAGTTTCACTAGCGCTGAATGAATTATACATTGAAACGGTTAATGTTGAACTCTCCAACCCACCCACGAAAGACCGATTTGTTTGGCCGAAACTCGTTGACTCCAAACTCTCGATCAGTCTCGTGAACACTGCACTAGTGCACTGATCGCTTACATCGACAGCATTGATTGTCACTACCGGGTTAGATAAATATGTCGTGCTACTCATGGGTTAATTCTCCTCGTTGGTGTCTTTTATAGGTTTATCAGATTTTGTGCTCATACTGGTGGATTTGATAAACCCACCCTCGACCAGCGCCTCAACATTAATGCCATCAGTTGGCTCAAATGTTGCACCTACTGTGCCGAGTCTTGGTGATGCAATTACGTATGCCATATGTGGTGTCCTAACTTTGTGCCTGCACGTTGATATTAAGATCATACGCCGCCAACTCGCTGCCGCCGATGATAGCAATAGTTGGCCTGCCATCTGTAACGCCAATCTGTGCGCTTACCACTTTGGCTGCAAGGTTCATCAGGCTGCGTTGGGCATCCAAGTTGCCCGGCCCGAGAGTCAACAACCTGACCGGGTATGACAATGTGAACACGGCCCGGCTGAAACCTGTAAACGATGGTGCATCAATGAACACGCAAGGCGGTGAGATATTGCGCGGATCGGTGATGCAAACGAGGCCAGTTATTGCGCTAAGGGTTTCTGCCAAGTTGTCGAGCGCTGTGTTAAATAGATCGGTGTAGGCAACTGGTGTTGGCATTAGGCAACCTGTGCGCGGTTGATACCTAGTAATTGTTTGATCATTGGGCTGAGGCCATTAGAGCCACCAGAGACCATGCCATCCATCATGGCATAGTCTGAAACCGATCCTCTTTGGCGATACAAGAAACCGCCATACGCGCGAGTGCCCAAACCCACTGCCGTTGATGGCAGCACAGTTAACGAGTCTTTGTAGCCGGACTCTTGCCGTCTGACATAACAGAAACTTGACGCGGCAGCCGCACACAAAGTTAGGAACGTGGCATCCTCTGTGGTTGCCGTTCCGATACCAAGCCAATCCTCAACGTCGGTTGCCGATACCCACGTGCAAACCTGTGTATAAGTGAGCGTGCCAGTAGAGATTGCGATGCGATCAACATTGTCGCCAGTGCATCGGTACATAACCTGATTGGGTAGCGGCACGTTGGTGTTAAACATCGGGAAACCATCCGAGTCAATCCCAATATACAAATACTGTGGCAACGCTTGCACCACAAATACGCCATCAAACGGTACGGCAACTGATGCGATAGTGACACTCTCACCGATAGCGATCTCTGTCGGCTCAAGTGTTTGCACTACCGCATAGTTGTCTAGCAATTGCTTGCTGGTGACTGTGTAAATACTCATGGCGGTTAGGCCGCCTCTCGGTTAAGCCTGTGTGATCTTTTGGATCATGTTCGCGTTGGCCTTAAATGTTGCCGCGAAACCGTACACGCTGAGGTTTCTGCCCAATGTGGATGGCAACTCAACTGAGAGCATCCCCATATCTTGGCGATATACCTCGAACGCGTTCTTATTCATGATGATCATCGTCTTGGCAGCAAACTTGTTGTCAACAACAATCTCTAGGCCGAGTGGGTTCATACCTGACCATGAGGTTGCTGTGCCAGCGCCGAGCGAGTTCTGGCCGTTGAGGCCCGGTGCGCCGATGCTTGGGAAGATTGGCCTGCCGGTTGTGTCAACGAGTTGGCCCATCAATGCCCATGTCGCTGGATCGACAAAAATGTGAGTAGGCAGATAGTTTGTTGCAGCCGATGTTACAACTGCAGCATCGTAGATTGATTTCATCAAGTCTGTGACTGAGAGATCCCACACACCAGCCGATGTTGCAGCAGTGAGCAAGTTATCTGCAGCGAAGTTATCGATAGCGGTGAGGTATTGTCCGGCAAGATCCTGAATGATGATTTGCATTGATGATGGATCTGTGAACGAAACCACCTGATATGACAGCGTGGCTTGTCCGGCAAATGTTACTTTGCTGACCACGTTTGACGCAATCACAGCAGTTGTTGCCGATACTGCATCAAACTCTGCAGACTGTTGCGCGACTGTTGGGTGAGTTGTCCACGTTGGCCTGATGAATGTTGCACCTGCACCATTGTTTGGCATCGCGCGTGTACCGAGTGCATTTAGCACTGGAGCAATATAGTTGATATCCGCAAACACCGGTGCCAAAATTGGGACTGGCACAATGCCACCAACATCTGAGAGAACTTGATCGCCGGCGGCAGCCTCGATTGGTGACTTGTGAAACGCGCGGTAATCTGCAAACACTCGTTGTGCTGATGCAGCGACTTCGCCGCCTTTGTGCATTGCTGCAATAAACTCGCCTGCTGTTGGCAAGCGTGGTTCACGTTTCGCTGATGCAAAAATTGGTGCAGTTGGAATGGTTGCCTCTACTGCCTCGACTGGTGTTGATTCGCTCATGGGTTGTGTCTCCTGTGTAGGTTCTGTTTCTATAGTACTTAGTTCTTGGTCTGTTTGTGGGATACTCGCGGCAACTTGCGTGATGATGCTGCCCTCAAATGCCGGTTGGCTGACGAGCGATAATTCTTGCCACGTAGCAGCCTCGATCACCATGATGTCATCCTCGTATCGGAAGTCTTTAACAGATACACCAACTGACACCGAGTCAATAGTGCCATCACTGGCCAAAATGAGCGCCTCATCGCCTTGACGGGTAGCCGAGATTTTAGCCACAAACAGCATTGCCTCTTTAGTATCTAGGCGTTCCACCACTTGGCCAATAATTTGGCTTGAGTCATGTTGCATATAAAGTTTAGGGTTTTTACCGGATGCTGAGAGCGAGCCGGGCAGAAACTTGACGCGCGTACCATCTGAAACGGTAGCGGTTTTGCCATACTCAACTGCCACACCAGAGATTGTGCGGCGTGGTATTTCGCCGGCGGCAGCATCAACGGTGATTAGGGTATCTGCGATTAATTTAATCATGATGAGTACGGTACACCAGTTGAGCGTGGTGGTTGTGTCATTTCGTCTATCTCTTCTTTTTCCATTAGATCGCCATCGATGAAGTCATCAATATCGAACTCGACGCACGTGTTGTTTGGTAGCACGTTGTTGGCTGAGAGTGTTTGTGTAATGCACTCTGCGATCTGTTTGCACCCAAATGTCCATAGGTCTTGGCGTGCGCTAAGGCTGTTGGTGTAATTGTAATTATTTAGGCTCAAGTTTAATAAGTACGCGGGCACACCGCACACACGCGACATTTCCATTGCTTGAAACTCTGCAGAGTCAACGAGTAACATCTTGTCCGGACTGGTTGCCGTTTCTATGTAGTGCACCTCAGGCGACAGAGCAGCAGTTTGATTAGTAGCGCGAGCCGCATTAAACGACGAGGCCAAGTCTGCAAGTTCGGTACTGGAAAGTGGCTCTGATCCGGCCTGCACCTGCAATACGCCTGCAGGTATTGCACTCGATGCGTTTCTAAACCGTGCATCTTCAAGTTTAATAGATGTAGCAATCGCCTTTTGTGACGAGTACACAATGCCGGGTTGACCGTTTAAGAATTGCACTAAGTCTTTAGGGTTGATCTCGCCACCGTTAAAATACACCTCTTTAGATGGTGCAAACCATACGCCAGCCGGCAACCCTGATTGATCTCTAGTGGTAATCATTGCGGCTGGTAAACGTGTGAACGCTGCAGGGTATCCGTCTGCTGTGCGCTCTGTGATGTACCAAAATGCGCGACCAAACATCAGTAGGTCTGAGGTAGTCCAACTGAGTATGTGGTTGTTGGTGTTTGCTCTGTCAATCCGTCTGAGCCACGATCTAGGCGCGAGAGGCACTTGCTCCATTTCCTCGCCGTTCCACATTTCCGTGTACATTTTTAATTTCATTGATGCAATCACTGATGCAATCAATTGTTGTGCACGCGCAATTGTTGGCACACTCATTGCCTGACCAAACAGCACACCCTCTGTGTAGGTGTAATACTCGCCAACCATTTTTGCACCAAAATTGCCATTTGATCCGGCAGCAGCAGCCTTAGATGGTGGCGGTGAGATCGCCGCTTTAGTTTTCGAGAATAATGCCATGCTCTTAGTGTGTCACAATCTGTACGGTTTGTGGTGGCATCGGCCCGGTATGCGATGCGGTATCCCGACGATAAGCAAGCATCAGGCCGATGCCATAACACACATTAGAGGCTAAACGCTCACAATGGTGGGCTTGTTTGCAAAGATAGGTTTTGATGCCAGAGCGACTGCAAAGACCATTGCACGGCACGCTGAGATGTCACCCGGTGAGCGTGTACTAGACAATGTGAGCACGCCGTTGTGTTTGATTGCAACAGCACGCTCAACCTGATCAATCAGTTGTGCTTGCCCTGCGTGCGTGATCCGTTTCTCTGTGATTAATGCACGCACCGCGCCTGTCCATTTGACTACCTCACGATGACCCACCACACTTTTGCGGTGCGCGTAGATCGGTGGGCAATGCAAGTCAATAGACGGTACGAGCGCCAGTTTAAGCATTGGTGATTGCTCAACCTCTGTGGCGACATATTCCCACATCTCTTTTATGGTGTCTGCCACAAACACTATGCGGCATCTGGTGTACTGCCCGTCTTGTACGGCACGCACACCCACATACCGTGAGTCATCAACAGCAGACTCGATTGCCAGCACACCGTTTTTGGGCATTGGTAGATCGTTCCCTAGATCGGTGAATTGGCCCGGCTCAATCCATGAGTGCTGTGATTGCACAAAGATGTTGACTGATGCACGTAAGAAACTATTACGATCTGGTGACTGTGCCTCAGCCTCGATCACGCTCATATCTAGCAAACCCTCAGCGAGCGCCGGATTTGAATAGACCCATGCCTCTTTGGTCATATAGTCCATAATCGGTGGGCTGTACTCAGCAAAGTAGAGCGAGGTGTTTTTGCCTGAGTCCACAGCGCGTAAGCCTTGCTCACGCCATCTGAGCATCGATTTGGATGAGGCATCGCCAGCAGTGCTGAAACCTGCCAGCAAACAATTCTTGCGTGTTCGCATAGTAGGCATGAGGCCTGCATCAATGGCCTCTGCACTTACTGCCCACCACTCATCTACCGCCACCAGATCACACGTGTACCCGTGACCAACACCCGGTGTGGCTGCGCGTGGCATCCACTGCGACCCATCCGGCATGGTGAGCACTTGGCGGCCATAAGACCAGATCACCGTTGCACCAAACTTTGCCTCAAGAATAGGTGCAAGATAATTGAATAAAACCGTAGCCAGATCAAGTTTGTGACTCACAGATATCACCAATTGTGGTTGGCCACGTGCAGCGCCTTGAGTAGCAAGCCACCAACCAATCAACGGTGCTAGGCAGCCTTTTGTTTTCCCGTTTTGTCTGGCCACTGACAAGTAGCCAACTCGATGCACCCAAACCTCTTTGCCATCAACCAAGTTGTAACTCGTCATGCCGGCAAGCACCCGGCGCTGCCATTTCATCAAAGTGACACCCAATATCTTTTCGGCAAACTCAGCAATCTCTTGAGAATGATCCAAACAACCACTGTGCGCGGTTGTCTCCAAACGAGGCCTGTTAGGTTCACCTACATCATTGCCAGTCTCGGCTAGTTCAGGCTGATCGTCGCAAACCCTTGCTGGTGTTGAATCAGATAGGGAAATAGGCGAGACGGGGACAGGAAGACTATCAGAAAAAAAGATCGGTGGGTTGTCGCTATCTTTTTGTGTGATGGTTGTTGACCGCTCTGAGTGTTCGTGTTTTGTTGTTGGTGGTTGTGTAGTCGTTGCTGGTGTTGGGTTTGCTGAGTTTATTTGTGGTTTCTGTTTGGGTCTTGCACGTTGGTCGTCTCGTGCTGCTCTGTATTTGTTGCCGCGTGTTGCATTGCATTTACGGCATGATGGTACGAGGTTGTCGAGTTCTGATGTGCCGCCTCTGTCTGTCTCGATGAGGTGATCGGCCTCGCTTGCTGTGTTGATGCCGCACCAGTGACACGGTGGGTTGTCGCTGAGTATGAGTTTGCGGTTTCGTTGGTATGTCGCGGATGAGTGTTCTGTTGATCTGCGTTTAGCCGGCATGATGCTCACGCGCTCCGCTTGTGCTACCGCGCGCTGTCGCGCTTGCTTGCGGTTGTTGTTGGTTGTGTGTCATGTCGGGCCTGCCTTTGTTGTGTCGGTTTGTTTAGTGTATGTCATCTGGTGTGTGTGAT
>ERZ890510.2468-NODE-2468-length-10452-cov-5.549197_pt1 | contig 10452 bp, 11 predicted proteins | sample MGYA00521265_ERZ890510 | MGnify/ENA primary metagenome ERZ890510 (study PRJEB32303, sample SAMEA104408624) | aquatic metagenome | biome: Brackish water; feature: Chemocline; material: water | place: Baltic Sea | collected 2014-10-26T21:54:00 | depth 110 m ...
AGTGAAACAAGAGAAAATCATTCGCAGCTCTTTAAATTTAAACATTACAAACAAGCAAATACTCGAAGTCGGTGTTGAAGCGGCCTTTAATAAATTCTCTAAAAAATTTACTCAGGAATCCTTCGCGGATAATGCTTTTACTTTGAGTAGCAATGATGACGTTGCGGTCAATGAAAAACGGTATGAATTTTTTGCTAATCATACTTATAATATATCCTCTAAAATGGTTTTACAAAGCTCTCTTGTCGCCGAATTTTCAAAAATTAGCTCAGTGACAGTCCCTTTAATTGGCGCGAATATTGAACGTAGTAAGAATTTTAAATTTCTAAAGCCACGGGTTGATTTGCGTTATGATCTTACTGGAAATGATCAAATTAGAGCCACTGTAGAGCGTAAGGTTAGTCAGTTGGATTTCCAAAACTTTGTAGCAAAATATGACATTTCTTTGGATAAAGTAAGGTTGGGAAATACAGGTATCGTTCCGGAAAAATCATGGAATTATAATCTCACTTATGAGCATAGATTGCCTAATGACGCGGGGTCCATTCAAGCAGAGTTCTTTTATCGTGATATCTCTGATTATATTGATTTAGTTGATTTTACAGAATATTTTGATGGGGCGGGTAACGCCATTGATCGCGCCGATCTTGATTTTATTTCGGTGTCAGGCAATATCTCCAAAGCAAATGCATACGGCATTAAAACCACGGGTAATTTACGCCTTGGCTTCCTTGGTCTGCCCGAAGCATTAATCAGTGTTGATTATAAATGGGAAAAAAATGATGTCATTGACCAATTTAGCGGCATTCATAGACCGTTTAAATGGCAGGCTGAGCATGAAGCAACCCTTAATTTTCGTCATGATGTGACAAAATGGAATATGTCGTATGGCTTTAAGGGAACTATAAAAAGCAATAGCGAGCGCCATGAAATTGATGAGGTCGCCCATACACATACCGGCAATTTATACGAAGTCTTTGCAGAATTTAAAATCTTTAATAATATGAAGTTGATCTTTATCTTTGAGCATATTACCCCGCTTAAATATACAACACACATGAAAATCTATAATGATCATTTGCGCTATAATGAGTTAAGTTATACCTCTGATCGCGATTGGAATTATGTGAAAGAATTCACAATATTCTTGCAAGGCACTTTTTAATCATTAAGTTTTGGCGGGGCGATTTTATAGTCTAGCGGCGTTTTTGAATAATTAATTGGGTTGGCGATGATGGGAATTGATGTTCCGTCTTCGGCTTTAATTTTTCGGATCATACGGCGCGCTTCAACCTGAGGGTCGGCTAATATTTGATCAATATTATTGACCGGACCACAAGGCACATTATGCTTTTCAAGCAGCGTAATCCACTGAGCAGTGGTTTTTTCTTTAATAATATCTGCAATGAGAGGCACTAAAATCTGCCTATTATTAACCCGCGCTTCATTGGTTTTAAAAAGCTCATCATTGTGCCAATTTTTCTGCACCAGCTCTGTAAATATCTTAAATTGATGGTCATTACCAACGGCGAGAACAATATCACCGTCCTTTGTTTTAAAAACCTGATAGGGCACGATACTGATATGGCTATTGCCTTGGCGCTTTGGCACTTGAGAACTGATTAAATAATTCGAGGCTTGATTAGCAAGCATGGCCAACTGGCAATCGAGAAGAGCAAGGTCTATATATTGACCTTGGCCTGTTTGGTCGCGATGGGCGAGGGCTCCTAATATGCCGATGGTCGCATACATGCCCGTCATAATATCAGCAATGGCAATACCAACTTTTTGTGGACTTCCGCCGTCTGTATCACTCTCCCCCGTTATGCTCATTAACCCGCCCATGGCTTGGATCATAAAATCATAACCTGCCCGTTTTGCATAGGGACCCGTTTGGCCAAAACCAGTGATCGAACAATAAATAATCCGTGGATTAAGCGCGCTTAAACTATCATAATCAAGGCCATATTTCTTAAGGCCACCTACTTTATAATTTTCGATAATAATGTCGCACGTTGTTGCTAATTGGCGAATTTCGGCTTGACCTTGCGGCGACGTTATATCAATGGAGCGGGATATTTTATTACGGTTTGTGCAGATAAAATAAGAGGAATCTCCCTTAGTTCCATCTTGGTTTTTCATAAAGGGTGGCCCCCAAGAGCGGGTGTCATCGCCGAGGTTTGGCCGTTCTATTTTTATAACCTCCGCTCCTAGATCACCAAGCATTTGGCTCGACCATGGCCCCGCAAGAATACGGCTTAGATCCAGCACCTTAATGTGTGTTAAAGGTCCTGCCATAATCAGAAAGCGTTAAGCCCCGTTTGCAGACGCCCTAAAATAAGGGCGTGGATGTCATGGGTTCCTTCGTAGGTATTGACCGCTTCTAAATTCATCACATGGCGGATCACATGAAATTCATCGGCAATGCCGTTGCCGCCGTGCATATCCCTAGCTGTGCGGGCGATATCCAATGATTTACCGCAATTATTACGCTTAAGTAATGAAATGGCATCTGGTGACAGGCTTTGTTTGTCCATCAGGCGCCCTGCGTTAAGACAGCCATGAAGGCCAAGGGTTATTTCGGTCTGCATATCGGCGAGCTTTTTTTGAATAAGTTGATTAGCGGCGAGGGGTTTGCCAAATTGTTTGCGGTCCAAAGTATATTGACGCGCCGCATGCCAACAAAATTCAGCGGCGCCAAGCACACCCCATGCAATGCCGTAACGAGCGTTGGATAAACAACCAAGAGGCCCCTTCATTCCTTGGACGTTAGGCAGAATATTTTCTTCGGGTACAAACACATCTTCCATAACAATCTCACCAGTGATTGAGGCACGCAAAGAGAATTTTCCTTCTATTTTTGGTGCGCTTAGGCCTTTCATGGCTTTTTCTAAAATAAACCCGCGTACTATTCCTTGATCATTTTTGGCCCAAACTATAAAAATATCAGCAATAGGGCTATTGGTAATCCACATTTTTGAGCCGTTTAGGATATATCCACCGTCCACTGTTTTGGCACGGGTTTGCATGCTTGAAGGATCCGACCCTGAATTAGGTTCCGTCAAGCCAAAGCAGCCTACATATTCAGCGGAGGCTAATTTTGGTAAGAATTTTTCCTTTTGCGCCTCGGAGCCATAGGCATAGATCGGATACATCACAAGCGAACTTTGCACGGACATAGCACTTCTATAGCCGCTATCGACCCGTTCCACTTCACGAGAAATAAGACCATAAGATACATAACCAACCCCAGCGCAATTATATCCTTCTATGGTGGGGCCAAGAAAACCCATTTCGGCCATTTTTGTTAGGATATTGCGGTCAAAAACTTCGTGGCGGTTAGCCTCTAAAATACCGGGCATCAGTTCACTTTGACAAAATGAAGCGGCTTGATCACGGATCATGCGCTCTTCTTCATTTAAAAATTCTTCAAATAACAGCACATCATTCCAAGGGGCTATTTTCCATACAGTTGCGTTCATTCTCTATTCTCTCCTGGTGTCCATAGGACATCATCTTTGCCCCCATTATTAGTTTTTCTGCTCAATACAAATAAATGATCAGAAAGGCGGTTTAAATATTTTATGGCGAGCGGAGAAATTTCTTCTTCTTGCGCCACCTTAACAAGCAATCTTTCGCTGCGACGCACAATGGTTCTGGCGAGATGTAAATACGCACAAGCGGCTGATCCACCGGGAAGGACAAATGAAGTAAGCGGGGCGATATCCTTGTTCATTTGGTCAATTTCTTGCTCTAATCGGTCAATTTGATTTTGGACGATACGCAACGCTGATTGTTGGAATTTGCTATCCATAGGGGTTGATACATCAGCGCCTAAATCAAACAGGTCATTTTGAATGCGGTTAAGCATTTCATCATCCTCGGCCTGCGTATGCAATCTTGCAATACCAATGGCGGCATTACATTCATCAATGGTTCCATAAGCCTCTATGCGCGGAGCGTATTTTTTTAACCGCTTGCCGTCCGTAAGGGAGGTCTCTCCATCATCGCCGCCACGAGTATATATTTTATCGAGTTTAACCATATTATTTGAGCCATAAATACAAGATGATCAGCAATATTGTAATGAATTGTGATGCCACTCTGTAACGCATAAGCATATTGCTTTTTTTGCCGCCGCCTGTTTTTTTGGTCATGTTAAAGACACCGGCGAACATAATTCCAACGGTGATGATAACACTGATGAGGATGATAATTTTTAAAACGGTCATAGCCATGCTTTCTGGATAATAGAATGGGTTAAATATAATCTATCGAAAAAGAATATCTAGGGTTTCTTTTATAAATGCAAATTTTAACAATTTAATTTTATTTCTTTTGTGGAACTATCGCAAAAACACGGGCGGGAAAGCCAGCACCCCCTTTAGAATTAACCCAGCTTGCAATAATAAAAGATCCTGTTTTGGGGACTTGGTCTAAGGATTTCATATTTTCGATTTGATATTTATCCAGACCGAGGAAATATGTTTCAAGCGGGTATTGACCGCTGGCGGCTAATCGGCCGAGGTCAGTGTCCATGGTTTCGTGACCAATGGCAGTGATATTTCTGCTGTTGGCAAGAAATTCAAGCACGTCTTTGCTCCATGCTGGAGAGTGGCTGTTGCCTTCTTGATCCCAGTTGCGCAATTCATTTGTGAAAGGCCAGCGTTTTGACCAATCACTGCGTAAAGCAACGAATGATTTTTCAGGAATTTTACCATTTTCCTTTTCCCATTCAATGACATCCGCCATTGATATCTGATAATCAGGATTTTGACTGACCTGTTGATGAATATCGAGAATGATCAAAGGCAGAACCATTTCAGTTAACGGAATATCTTCAAGGGTTCTTTTACCTTTAATAAAATGCACAGGGGCGTCCACATGAGTGCCCCATTGACCGGGGAAACTATAGCGGTGAATGAGGCCAGAACCTTCCATAAGCCCCTCACCGGGGGTGTGGCTAAGCAATGTTTCAATGGTTTCCATATTTGGCCCCGGGCCAGTGGGCATGCCTTGTTCTAATCTATGGCTTAAATCTATCAAAGTGGCGTTCGCGATTATCTTTTCAAAATGATCATATTGGTTATCATCAATATCTTTAATAGCCAAAAGGTAGCCACTAGCAGCAGCAACGGCGATTAAAATTAGATTATACCAATTTTTCATGATCAAATTCCCTTTTTTTATATTATCGTAAATCATCAGGTTAGGCATGGTTTTTTTAATTATAAACTGTAATAATGATTTTCGCCCGAAAATAAGATCTTAAAAATGGGCATTGACTTGGAGAATTAATTTAAATGACTGAAGAATTATTTCGTGAAGATGCTTATTTAAAAGAATGTGACGCAGAAGTTATAGAAATTAACGAGCTTGGTGGAATTATATTAGATCAAACTGTGTTTTACCCGACCGGCGGCGGACAACCCGGTGATAGCGGAACCATTAATGATGTTGAAATTGCCACCACTGTTTATGACAAGGATAGTGGTGCTATTGTTCATGTTCCCGCTGAGGGGCAAAATCTTCCTTTGGTAGGGGCTAAGGTAAAGGCAAAACTTAATTGGGACAGACGTTATCTGTATATGCGTATGCATAGTGGGCTTCATCTTCTTTGTGCATCGGTTCCTTGCGGTGTGACGGGCGGGCAAATTGGTGATGTTAAAAGTCGCCTTGATTTTGATATTGGTGAAATGACACTGGATAAAGAAGAAATCACAGCAAACCTCAACCGATTGATGGAAGGAAACCATGATATTTCTTTTTACTGGATTACTGATCAGCAAATGGACGAAAACCCTGAATTGGTTCGCACCATGTCGGTGGCGCCGCCCCGTAAAGGCGGAAAGGTTCGTTTGTTAAAAGTAGGGGACGGGCTTGATCTTCAACCGTGTGGGGGAACGCATGTTAAAAATACGTCTGAAATCGGCAGGCTTCGGGTTTCTAAAATTGAAAATAAAGGCAGAAGAAATAGAAGAGTGAATATCGTTTTTGAGGAATAAAAAATGAAAAAATTTATACTATTAATGATGACTTTTGGTGTGATGATAAGTCCCGCTATGGCCCAAGATCACAGCGCCGATGAGGTTGCGATTATCGCCGTTCTTGATGATTTTCATGATGCGGCGGCCAAGGGTGACAACCAACGTTATCTCGGTCATTTTAGCGAAAATGGTGTCTTTTTGGGGACCGATGAATGGGAACGTTGGCCTCTAAAACCAGAATTTACCGACTATGTGGGCAAACGTTTTAAAAATGGTGTCGGCTGGGTTTATAAATCAGAAAATAAGAAAATCGAATTTTCCAAAGAGGGCACCGTAGCATGGTTTGATGAAGCCAGTGTTTCTCAGAGAAACGGTAGCCGTTTTCGAGGTTCAGGGGTGCTGGAAAAAATAGATGGTACGTGGAAAGTTGCTCAATATGTTTTGAGTTTCCTTGTCTATAACGAAATTGGCGATGAGGTAGGAAAAATCATCGCTACTGAAAAAGCCAAACGTCAATAATAATTATAGATACTGTTTGATCAAGGCGTCGATCGCTTTTGCATCGACACCGCTTTGTTTTATAGATTTAAGGGTGATTGATTTATCGCGTTTGGCAAGCCTATTACCGTCTGGCGTTACCAACAAGGGATGATGGTCATAGATCACCGTATTTAAATCAAGTAAATGCTGTAATAATCGGTGAAGGTGGCTGGCATAATATAAATCCTGACCGCGGATCACATGGCTAATTTCTTGAATATGATCATCAACAACCACCGATAAATGATAGCTGGTGGGAAAATCTTTACGCGCTAATACCACATCACCAAGCAAGGTCGGATCTGCTAATTGCTCGCCGCTTTTTAAGTCGGTCCAATAGAGGTCTTTACCTACGGTTTTTAAGGCCTTTTCCATATCAAGTCGCAGGGCGTGGGGAATGTTTTTTGCTATTTTTTGCGCCCGCTCTTGGGGGCTGAGATGGCGACAGGTGCCGGGATAAATAATTCCTTCAGGGCCAAGTTTTGGGCGCATATGGGGAGCGCGCGTGCTTTCATTTATTTCATCAAGAATATCTTTACGGCTACAAAAACAAGGATATAAAAGCGTCATATTTTGTAATTTATCAAGGGCTTTTTGATAATCATCAAAATGCTCTGATTGGCGCCGTATAGGGGTTGGCCATTTTAATCCAAGCCATTTTAAATCATCAAAAATGCTTTGTTCAAATTGTCTTTTACAGCGCAGGTGGTCAATGTCTTCGATCCGCAGTATAAAGTCACCATTATGGGCGCAGGCGAAGTCATAATTAAGTTTGGCACTATAGCCATGACCCAAATGCAGATCACCACTAGGGCTTGGGGCAAAACGGGTTCTGATTTTAACGGATTGCTTCATGATGATCATTACTGTAAAAATGCGGTTAAATATTCTTTTTAGAAAGTAGAACGACCATGAGCGAATTACCACAATTAAATGGCCCTCGTATTGAAGTTGAGGGTCAGAGCCCTGATAAATTAGTCATTCTTTGCCATGGTTATGGCTCAAATGGTGATGATCTTATTGGTTTGGTTCCCCATCTTCGCCAGGCTTTACCTAACGCTGTTTTTGTTTCCCCAAATGGCCCAGAACATTGTTACGGCTCGCCAAATGGGTTTCAATGGTTTGCCCTTAGCACAATGAGCATTGAAGAACGCCTTACTGGCACTTTAAAAGCGGCCCCCATACTTGATCATTTTATTGACCAAGAACTGGCGCGGTACGGATTAGAGAATAAAGATTTAATTTTAATCGGGTTTTCACAAGGGACGATGATGTCTTTGCATGTGGGATTAAGACGTTCATCAGATATTGGTGCTATTATTGGGTTTTCCGGGGCGATGACATTGCCAGAACATTGGCAGGACGAAATAAACTCTCGTCCACCCGTAATATTGATTCATGGTGACAGAGATGATGTGGTTCCGCTGCAATTGATGGAGGAGGCTCAGGAGGCCTTACAATCCGCTAATATTCATGTGGACTGTTATGTCTCTCCCGGGATCACTCACAGCATTGGCCCAGATGGGTTGCAAAAAGCATTAGAATTTTTGACTGATCTTTAAATACGCTCGGCCACTTTAATGACGGCCTTGACCCCTAATTTAATGGCTCCATAAAGCAGCCCATGTGCGGGAGCTTGTAGGGCGCCGTTATCGATGGCGATTTGTTTATGTTCAATTTCTTCTTGGCGGAATTCTTCTAAAGTTTGTGCTAGTTCAGCCTCGCTCTCATCAAGGCTTTCAATTTGCTCGGCGTAATGTTGGTCTATCACTTCTTCGACGGCTTGCGTGCAAGCCATTGCCGCTTTAGTGCCTAACAGGGCAGTGGCCGCGCCAAGGGCAAAGCCAGCCACATGCCAGAGCGGTGTAATGACCGTTGGTCGCGCATTATAGTGATGGATAAGCTGATTAAAGCGCATCAAATGAACGTCTTCTTGTTGTTTCATATGTTTGATGGTATCGGACATGGGATGGTTATCGCCAAAAACCGCGAGCTGGCCTTCATAGATACGCACAGCACCATATTCACCGGCATGATCAACACGGATAATACGATCAAGTTGTGCCTCTTTTGTTAGCGGGCTTGGGATGTTTTTGCCTTTAGTTTGGCTCATTTCTCGTTCACTTTTTAGGGCTAAATTTGAAGCTTAAGCATAGCATAATAAACAAGGTCAGTGATATAAGAAAATTATATCCAGCCATAGAAATACCAAACAGATCCCACGGAATTTGATCGCATCTTATCAGGGCAACATTGCCAAGGGCGTTGAAAAAATCTTCCATGGATTGAGACGTATTGTTAATTTGTAAAGTGCAACTATCGGGCCCCTCCCACCATTTTTGTTCGACGCCGGCGTGGTAGCCCGAATAGCCGACGCTGATCATATAAGAAAATGTTGTCATTATTTTAAAACGTAACCATTTAATTTTACGAGATTTTTTAAAATAAAGAGCAAAACTAGCAAAAATAATGATCGCCATATGGGCGTAGCGTTGGGGCCAACATAAATCACAAGGAAAAAGCCCACCAATATATTCAAAGCCGTAAGCCCCAACAAGCATAGCCACAGAAGCAAACAGGGCGAGGGGCATGATATTGGCGAGGGCAAAATGCCATAATGGTTTGATCATCGTCATCATCATTTAAATATACTTAAGAAGAACAAATGCACCAACAAGAAAGATACAGAATAATAAAGTGAGAAACCCAAGGCGTTTTTCAATAAATGCCCTAATGGGGATTCCATATTTCCAAAGTAATAAGGCGACAAGAAAAAACCGCGTGCTTCTTGATAATGCACTGGCAACGATAAAAGTTGTCAGATCCAATTGGGTAACACCGCTGGCGATGGTGAATACTTTGTACGGGATTGGCGAAAATCCAGCGATGGCGACAATCCACGCTCCCCATTGATTATAATAGTCGCGGAATTTTTCAAACCCTGCTTGCAAGTGATAAAAATCGACAATCGGCTGACCGACAATATCAAAGAAATAAGCTCCAATGATATAGCCAAATATACCACCAATGATCGAGCTAATGGAGCAAACCAAGGCAATTTTCCAAGCCCGTGTTGGCGCGGCTAAAACCATGGGGATTAACAAAATATCAGGGGGGATGGGGAAAAAAGAACTTTCCGCAAAGGCCATGAGGCTCAATATCCAGATCGCCTTTGGATGATCCGCAAGGTTCATGGTCTTGTCATATAATTTTTTTAGCATATAAATTTTACCTTAAATTTACTCTTTAGATTCGGGTTTTATAGCACTAGAGAGGGAAAAAGTAATTTTATTTATAATCTTCGTCTTGACGCCGAATAACTTCGCGCTATGATGCGCCCTTATTATACGTATGGTATAATCATTCCTTACCCAGGGCCCCTGTGGTGGAATTGGTAGACGCGCTGGATTCAAAATCCAGTATCCTTTGGATGTGTCGGTTCGAGTCCGACTGGGGGCACCATTTTTTTTAAGTGCTTCATGTAACGAGCTGCCCAATTCCAATGTAACTATAATTGTAACGAGCTGCCTGATTTAGGACAATTTTACAGTTAATTTAGGACAAGTGTATTTTTCTGATTTAGATGCAGAAAAACCCGATCATTTTCATGATCAGGTTTTTCGAACTAAGACCTAGACCCCCGGTCACTGGTCTCTCCCCTCAGACCTTGGAGCGATACATCCGGGTCGCAGTACCCTGAGTGGGAAGAAAGGCTTTGATGCCTCTCGAGAATATTGTTTGTTTTAAAACTTATTTAATACGGTCTTTAAAGGCTGTTAAAACCTCCTTAAAAGGAACATTTGTCCTTGAGTTTTGATCATAAACCTGATGCTTTCTTTGTCTAATAATCGGATGCTTAGGACCAAAGTCAATTGTACGTCGTCGAATGATTTGAGACTTATTTAGTTTATTTCATCAGGAGGCT
>ERZ890510.2469-NODE-2469-length-10448-cov-4.351775_pt1 | contig 10448 bp, 6 predicted proteins | sample MGYA00521265_ERZ890510 | MGnify/ENA primary metagenome ERZ890510 (study PRJEB32303, sample SAMEA104408624) | aquatic metagenome | biome: Brackish water; feature: Chemocline; material: water | place: Baltic Sea | collected 2014-10-26T21:54:00 | depth 110 m ...
CTCCCGCACGCGGCGGCACCAGGCCAATGATCGCTTTGAGCAGCGTGCTCTTGCCGCAGCCGGAGCCGCCGACAATGCAGGTTACGTCGCCGCGATCCACAGCCAGCGTGACACCATCGAGAACCAGAGGCGCATCCTCGGCATAGGCGACCTGGAGATCGCGGACCTCAACAACCTTATCCGTCGTGGCGGGAGCAGTCATCGCAGGTAAAACAACAGTCCCCAGACCAGATCCAGGACAATGATGGCAAAAATGGCCGAGACCACAGCTGCTGTTGTTGCCCGACCGACACCGGCAGCGCCGCCGCGGAACTGCAAGCCTCGGTGGACGGAGACGATGGTGATGATCCAGGCAAAGGAGAAGGACTTCACCAGGCCTGTCAGGATGTCCTTCAGCAGCAGGGCGTTCTGTACCCGGTTGATGAACGTCGCTGGTGAAATGTCGAGCGACAGCACGCCGGTCACCGTGCCGCCGGCGAGGCCGACGAAATTGGCCATGACTGTCAGCAGGGGAACGGTGAGCAGCATCGCCCACATTTTGGGCACCGCCACAAAGTGCAGCGGGTTGAGGGCCATCGTGCGCAGTGCATCCAGTTCCTCCGTGAACTTCATGGTCGAGATTTCGGCGGCAAAGGAGGAGCCCGAGCGACCGGCGACCATGATCGCCGCCATCAGTGGGCCAAGCTCGCGCGTGATGCCAATGGCCAGCAGGTCAGCGACGAGAACGTTGGCGCCAAACTGGCGCAACTGTGCTGCTGCCTGCAGGGTTGAAACGCCACCGATGAGGAACATGATCACGGCGACGATGGCGACACCATCGGCGCCAACCAGCGTTGCCTGCTCGATGAACGTGCCCGGCCGGATGCCGCGACGGCGTACCAGAGCCACCACCGATGCCCACGTCAGATCCGAAGCCAGGTAAAGGAAAGACATGATGGCACTCACGTCCGCATAGGCACGTTCGCCAATGCGGTCGAGGAATCCCGGATCGGCGTCTGCAGCCACGGGCGGCAGGGCGGCGGCGGCCTCTACGGTGCTGGCGAAAGCACTCAGACTTTCGGGAAGATCCACCAGAGAGACGTCGCCTGTACGCGACGGGTCCAGAGTCGTCAGTCGGCGCAGCCAGACGGCGCCGACGGTATCCAGTTAGGTCAGTCCGGACAGATCCACGACGATCTGTGCGTGCCCACTGTCGCGCAGAAGCCGACGCGCCCGTAGCGTCGACGCCGGTGCCGTGGCCACGGTGCAGACACCCGAAACCCGCAGGCGACCGGAGGCATCTACGGGGGTCAGTTCCACGCTGGCAGCGGACGGATCAGAAGAAACGGGAGAAGCGCAGCAACAGTTGCTCACGCCCCTGCAGGCGACGCAGCGTCTGCTCGCGTTCCAGGTCGGCGACGATGTCGAGGTTGATGAAGCTCGTCAGCGCGATGCGCATGCGGTTCTCCCAGGTGAAAAACCAGTCACCCGTGTCGCGCGAAGTAATGAGGATGTCGAATTCGGAGTCGAGGTTGATGTAGCGCGCCAGGCGTGCATCCATGATCAGCAGTGCTTCCAGGCCCGTGCTTGAGGTGCTGCCCGTCTCCATCGCCTCGAGATTGCCTGTCACGGCGTTGGTCGCAACCTGGTAGAACTCGGTGCGCAGGTCCTGGCGCGCGCCGATGCCGAGGCGCAGGTCCATGTTAATGCCGAAACTGCGGACCAACTGGGAGTTGATGCCGATCCCTTCGCGCAGCGTAACCGGTGACAGGGACGGGGCCGTGGTGAACTTGGTCAGACTTCGCAGGGTGTCGGTATGACCACTCTGGCTGATGCGAATCAGGTCCCGAGGGTTGCTGAAACGGGTGTCAGTGGGGAATACCACAGAACTGACAACACCACGCACGTAGGGGCCGATACGCGGTGACAGGCGGTATATATAGGTAGCCCGAACTTCGGCGCGATCCACGCCCTTGTTCAGATCCTCGCCCTCAACCTTGGACGCGCCCTCTTCGAGGATGACACGGATGCTGGCGAAATCACGTTCCGTATTGTAGCGTGTCCGGTTGAACATCTGCACGGCGAGGTTGAGGCTTGTCGGCCTCCCGGCAGCCGTCTGTTGCGAGGTGTTGAACTGCACCGACCCTGACAACTCGGTCTGCGACGTGACGGTGGACATCGTGCGTTCGGCGCGCGATGTCTGCAGCACGGGGCGCGGATAGAAACCGATGAAATCACCTGTCGGTCCGTCAACGACGAGATTGCGCTGGGTCAAGGTTCCCGGGGATAGTTGCACACTGAACTTGCGGATCGTGGTAACCGATTCTCCGACCCGGACCACATGGTAGACACCGGGCCGCAGCAGCCATGTGCGCACACGTTCACCGCGCTCCTCCTCGATGCCGAAGCCGATACCGTAGGGCTCGCCATCGGCAGCATCGAGGATCTCGTACGTCTCATTGACGGAGGTCCGCGAGGCGTCGATGACATCGATGACGAGCGCTGCCCAGTCCGGCTTCATGAGGGTCGTCTGCCCTTCGAGGAGCGGAACCGTTTTGCGGATCAATTGGGAAATGGCCCCCGAGCCGATGAGCACGTCGTACGTTCCCGGGTCGAGCAGGACGCCGCGGCCTGTCGGTGCCGACGCGATGCGTTCGCCATCGAGGTAGACGAAATAGCTGGGCTCGTTGCCGAGTGGAACGCTCAGGGAGGGAACGAAGAGGAAACCCTTGCCTTTGGGAATGAGAGTCGGGTCACGCTGCAGCTGGGCATTGGCAGGGGGGGAGGTCCAACTGCTTTCATCCGCGTTGGCTGCAACAAAGGCGAGCAGCATAATCGCGATCAGCAGGAGACAGGTTCGTCTCATCATCAATCCTTTGGTACCAGTTTTCCGGGCAGCAGCCGGTACTCCGGCGTTTCCTGCGGCACACTTGTCGTGTCCTGTGCTGACTCTTGGAGATCACCACCCTCCAGCAACCCGGACAGGTCTCGACCCTCGAGGGTTGCTTTGCGGTACAGCAGGCTGCGGTCAAGGCCGTTGATGGCACTTTCCATGTTCTGCCTCAACAGTTCTCGCAGGGCCTGGACGGTGAAGACCATGTCCGCGTCGTAGACCTCGATCTCATCCGGGTCGAACCGGTACTGCCAGAAGATCTGATTCTGCCGATCCACCAGTTGCATGGTGATGTCGAGCCGCCCGAACCATCGGTCGCCGCTGTCGTAGCGCTCGATCGCGTTGATGGTCCCTGTAAGGGTGAAGTCAGGGGTTGAGTTGAGGAAACTCTCCCGTACGTCGGTGAACAGCCCGGCGCGCCGCAGGTAGTCGGCGACGGCAGAGGTGATCATGTCCCCCGGGCGTACGGCCCACTGATTGAAGCGGTCGTCGTCGATCTCTTCCGGTGTCAGGCGAAAGATGATCTGATCGCGGTTATAGAGACTGGACACCGAGAAACGATCGATCTGCACGCGCAACTGGTAGGGTCGCTCAGAATTGGCCAGGTTCAGTCTGGCGGGCTGAGCTTCGATGATGAACTTGCGCCGGTCACGAATTTGGGCACGACCACCGAGCAGCTGACTGCATCCCCACGATGCGGCCAGCGCCAGCAGTATGAGTGCCGTCCACGCTCCGCGGCTGCAGGCGTAGCGGATCACTGGTCGGCTCTCCCGCGAATCAGAATGGATGGATTTTCGCGAATCAGCTCTGTCGTTTCGCGCACGTTCAACAAGGTCTCTTCCAGCGACGCCATGGCATCGAGTATGTCCTTGCGGCCCTGCAGCACGATCTGATCGATGTGTAGCGCCGTTGTGTCGATACGTCCTGTCATGCGGTCGAGATTGGTGACCAGTGCCGGCAGGGGACCCTCGAACTGCTGACGTACGGCAGCCGTCGTCAGCCGCAGGTCGCGCAGCGCATCGCGGGTATCTGCGGAAGCGGCCAGCGAGTGCAGGGAGTCCATCGTGGCCTGCATGGCTTTTGTCGTGGCCGCCAGATTCTGCGTCACGGAAGCCAGGTTGGTGACGATCTTGTCGAGGTCGGCTCTGTTGTCGCCAACGAGGGCCGAGGTGTTCTCCATCAAGTCGGTACCTGCATCAAGCAGGCGGCTCATCTTGCGCTGGTTGCCCGGGCCCGTCATCGCTGTCAAATTGATCAGCAGGCCCTCGATACGAGCCGTCAGAACGTCGGCGCGTTCTTCAAGACTGGACAGAAATGTCGCCTTGGCGGGCAACGTATCCCCGTGGGCCAGAACAGGGGAATCCTGATCTCCTGGCTGTAACTCGATGTACTTGAGACCGGTGACACCCTGGCTGTAGAGCAGCGCCTTGGTGTCCTGGCGGATCGCGTTGGGTACTTTCTGCGCCTCCAGCGAGATCTCCACGACAATGTCGCCGATGGAACGGGTCGAGACGCGCGCATCTTCCACGCGACCGACTGTGACGCCCTGGTATTTGACCGGATCGCCAGGCGTCAGGCCGCCGACGGACTCCTCAAACCTGATGTAGTAAACGACGCGCTGGCGCAGCAGCTGAGCGCCGGCAACGATCAACAGGAATCCACCCAATACGCTCGCTGAGAATACCAGGAAAACGGCAAGGCGGACTTTCTGCGCCCGTGTGGCCATGCGATCCGATCAGGTTTGCCATCAGGTTGAGTGTCGGCGTGTCTGCCGAAAGGGCCGCCAATATGATACATGGAGTGAACATGCGCCAGAATTGTTACGCATCCGGGCCTATCCCGCGCCTGCGGGGAGGACATCGTACGCCTTTACGATGGCCGCCGCTGTGGGCCGGATCACACGCAGGGCCCGAGTCTCGATCTGCAGCGTTGCCGGTGTTGTTGCCAGGGGCTCGCCGTCGGCGTGCAGCAGATGCTGTCCATCCAGTGACTCGAAGTGTATCCGCCGGGTTCGCAGGATCCGCACGGAAGGATGGTTGACGTGCCCACCCCAGAGGATGCGTGGTATGAGTGACAACAGTGTCGTCGTCGACAGTCCGCCATCGACCAGGCAGACCTCGAAGCTGCCATCGTCAGGGCGGGCACCAGGGGCAATACGCAGCCCGCCGCCATAGGAACACGTGTTGGCCACCGCCGCAAGAAAGACCTCCTGTCGCACTTCGCCGAAGTCGCCACTGAGATGGACGCGCGGCGGGACATAGGTGCGCAGGTGACGCAGACTCGCCAGCAGGTATCCTGCAGTACCTGACAGGGGGGCATCCCCCCGTTCCATGATCTGACTGACCTGGGCATCGAAGCCGAAGGCGGCCACCGTGGCAAACCAGCGGTCACCACACCGACCCAGGTCCATCGTGATCGGCGTGCCGTCCTGCAGCAGCCGTACGGCTGCTACAGGGGCGCGTGGAATGTTCAGCGCGCGCGCCAGATCATTGCCAGTGCCCTGGGGGATCAGTCCGAGTGCGGTCTGCTGATGGACCAGGGACGGCAGGACTTCGGCGATCGTGCCATCTCCGCCGCAAACGATGACGGCATTGTGCCGGGCCCGCACCGCCTCGGCGGCAAGCTCTGTTCCAAGGCCGCGGTACTCTGTCAGGCGGACGATTACCTCCTGGCCAGCCTGTCGCAGTCTGGTGGCGCTGGCCTGAGCAACCCGAAGGCAGCGGCCCCTGCCGGCACGCGGATTGGCGATAAGTGTCCAGGGAGAGTTCACCAGCACAAGATACGTCGCTGTCGATGCAACTGACACCGCCCCGATCGGGACCTACCTTGGCAGGCATGGGCACTCCCGAAGGCACCGACAAGGGTCGGCAACAGACCGAGCGAGACGCATTGCGCCAGTCCATACGCAAGGCGAGCCGCCATCCGTACATCACCCGGCAACACCCGGGCGGCGATGTCGACACGGTGGCATCTCAGGACTGTGCCTGCCCGGAGGCAGGGAACGAGGGTCCGGGGACGGACGAAGAGAATGGCGGCTGAATTTCGCCGGAAGTCTGGCCGCTGAGATCTTGTCAGACAATGGTCCGTCCACTATATTGCTGGGCCAACTAACCCTGTCGTAACTCATAGTTTCAACTGAGCTTAGGCGTTTTTATGGCGCCAGCCATCATGCCCGGGGCCGGCACGACTTTGCATCCAATCCGCTCATGATTCGCAAGTACTACAAAGACCGCGTCCTGTTGGTCACAGGAGGTACCGGTTTTGTCGGTTCGGCGCTGATTGCCAAAGTGCTGGCAGATCTCGGTGACGAAGTGCAGCGAATTTACGTGCTGATCCGGCCTCGTCGCCGCTCCGACGGTGGTGAAGTGGCACCTGCCGAGCGCCTGGAACAACTCTACGAGACCAGCCTGTTCACGCCTCTGCGCCTCGATCCGCTGCGCTGGGAGCGACTGCGTGCCAAGGTTGTGCCGGTGACCATCGATGAGCGGCGCGCCGATCTTGGCCTGTCAGTGGTGGACCGGCAGCGGCTGCTCGCCGAAGTCGACACAATCTTCAACAGCGCCGCCACCGTCGTCTTCGATGAACCCCTCGATATCTCCGTGCAGGCCAACGTCGGTGGGCCGCAGGCTTTGTTGGAGTTGGTACAGGCAACCGATCGTCGCATCGATTTTGTCCATGTGTCGACGGCGTACGTCAATGGTCAGCGGAGCGGCAAGATTGCCGACGAGGCGTTGCCCATGGATCGCGACATGCGGCAGGTAATGGACGCCGCCCGTGGTGCGCCGGTCGAAGCCGGCTTCGACCCGGAGGTCGAGATCGCCGATTGCCAGGCCTTCTGCGCCAGGATTCGTGAGGAAGCCTCCTCGGAGGCGTTTGTCCGTGGGCTCAAGCGTGACATTCTGCGCCAGTACCCACGCACCGGCGGGCGCCGGATGACACGCAAACGTCTCGAAGGACTCGTCGCCGATCGACGCCAGAAATGGGTGGGGCGCCGCCTGGTGGAGGAAGGCATGCGTCGGGGCAAGGACCGGGGGTGGACCGACGTCTACACATACACCAAGGCCATGGGGGAGCAATTGCTGTCGATACGCCGCGGCAAGGTCCCCCTTGTAATCGTCCGTCCAAGCATCATCGAGAGCAGCCTGTCCGATCCCGAACCGGGGTGGATCACCGGGCTCAAGGTGATGGACCCGTTGCTGGCTGCCTATGGCCGTGGTCTCATTCCTGATTTCCCGGCTCGGCCTGATGTCGTCATCGATGTCATTCCGGTTGATATGGTCGTCAATGGTTGTCTGGCGGCGGCAACGCAGGCAAATGCCGAACGCGTCGAGGTCTTTCATATCGCTTCGGGCGGCGAAAACCCGGTTCGGATCGGCGAGTTGTTCGACAGCGTGCGGGCCCACTATCGTCGTACGCCGATGACGGATCTGGGGAGTGATCCCCCAACGCTGCCAGTATGGAAGTATCCGAGCCTGCGCACCTTCCGCCTCGTTTTCCATTTGCGGCATCTCTATCCGATCCGCGCCCGCGAGTGGCTGCTGAACAACACGCCCGGACGCAAGCCGTCTCCGCGGCAGAAACGATTGCTGCGCTCCCTGCGTGTACGCCTGCAGCGGGTGCTTTACTACATCGATATCTACAGCCCCTATACACACCTTGACTGCCAGTTTCAGACCGGTCGCACGCGCGCCCTGTGGGAGTCGCTGCCAACCGACGAGCGTGACATTTTCAGCCTCGATGTCTTGCGCATCGACTGGCCCAGCTACATCGAGGACATTCATCTGCCTGGCATGCGCCGGCACGTCCTGCGGGATGAATTTTCCGCCGACGCGGTCCTGCCTGAAGCGCCCGAAGAGCCGGGTGTGGAGGAGTTGCGCCTGCAGGACGAGGACGAAGTGCAGACCATCCCCGACCTCGTACGCTCCGCCTGTGCCCGGTATCCGGAGGCGGTCGCCTGCGAGATGCAACGGGAAGGCCTGTGGTCGAGTCTGACGTACGCGCAACTTCTGGAGCAGATGGAGGCCTGTTCCGGTCGTTGGCAAATGTTAGGCCTGGCGCCCGGAGATCGGGTGGTCCTTGTGGGCGACAGCGGTCCGCAATGGGTTATCACGTATATGGCTGTGTCCTTCCTGGGTGGCACGGCTGTACCCCTCGATCCCCAGACTCCGGCCGCTGAGATCGCGCGGATTCTGGTCTACACCAGCGCCGCTGGCCTGATTGCACCCGCCGATCATCTCGACCGGGTGTGCGCCGCCGGGTCCTGGAAGGGGTTGTGCATCGATTGGTCCACCGGCGAGTCGCGCACGGAGGGCGCCGCCGGTCTCGCACCGTACCGAGAGCCGGACATCAACAGTCAGATGGCGGCGTCGATCATTTTCACTTCGGGGGCCCGAGTGGATCCGCGTGGCGTCATTCTGACACACGGAAACTTCGTCAGTGATCTGCTCGGACTCAGCGAGGTGCAGCCTCTCGACAGCGACGATCACCTGCTGTCGTTGCTGCCCCTGCATCACGGCCTCGAATTCACCGGTGGATTGCTGCTGACACTATGGTCGGGGGCCTCGACAACGTACTTCGCTGCCCCGCTGAACAGTCGACGGATCCTCGAGACGATTCGAGATCGCAACGTCACCGCGCTGCTGGCAGTGCCCCGCATCCTGAAAATCCTCATGGATCGCGTCGTGCGACTGGACGGGGGGACCGAGGGGCCGAACGCGGAGATCCTGCGGCGACTGCGCCTGATCGTCAGCGGTGGTGCGCCTCTCGATGGCAATCTGGCCGACGCCTACACGCGTGCCGGGATGACGATCCATGACGGCTACGGCCTGACGGAGGCGGGACCCATCGTCACCGTCAACCCTCGTGGTGGCTGCCGTCGTGGCACCGTCGGCTTGCCGTTGCCCGGTGTCGAGGTGCGCATCGCCGGCGACGCAGAGGATGGCGAAATTCTGGTTCGTGGCCCCACTGTCATGCGTGGGTACCTTGATCGCCCGGAGTTGACCGAACGGGTGCTGCGTGATGGCTGGCTGCACACGGGTGACATCGGTCGACTCGACGCCGATGGCTATCTGGCAATCACGGGCCGCAAGCGCGACCTGATCGTTACCGGCGCGGGCAAGAATGTCTATCCAGCCGAGATCGAAGATCTCTATGCGGACCTGCCACACGTCGATGAACTGGCCGTCGTCGGCCTGCCCTCGGCACGGACCCTTGGCGAGGAAGTCCATGGCATCGCCGTTCTCTCGCGTGCCGCCCGCGATCTCGACATCGTTGCTGTAACCGACCAGATCCACCAGCGGACCTATGCCGTGGCCCGTGATCTGCCCACCTACCAGCGCATCGCCCAGGTGCACGTGTGGCAACGCCCCCTGCCGCGCCTCGACGATGGCCATGTCGATCGCACGGCGCTGTGTGCGGAATTGACCCGAGGTGGCGGAGGTGCTGATGGTGTCGACATCGCAGACAGCCTTGCGCCCTGGGAGCGAGCAATCTACGAGCGGGTCAGCGAGCTTTCAGGTCTGGCGGTGACGGAGGTGGTGACACATGCAGATGCGCCCCTCGATACGCTGATCAACTCTCTCATGGCAGCGGAACTGGCGGCGGGGCTGCAACGGGAGGACGCGGCGCGGATCGTGTTTGATCGAAATCACTCAACCTTGCGCCAACTCCTCGATGCCTTGGCTCCACAGGGATCGGCGCAGAGCCCTGCTATGGAGACGGGCGCGGGCGCCTACTGGTCCACCAGCCTTGCGAGGGTGACGAATCCGGGACGGGGCAATCGTCGGATGACGGCAGCCCTCGTTGGTAGGCTGGTGCGCGGTCTGGGCCAAACCCGGGTGATCGACGCCGACAAACTGCCCATGGACCGTCCGTACCTGCTGGCGGCAAGTGGCACACTTGCTTGTCCCCTGGGCCCCGTGCTGGCTGCCTTGGGGCGGCACACGGACGATCTCGTCCTCCTCGTCGAGCACGCGGATGATTTCGGCAAAGAATCCCTCACGTGTATGTGTCGGCACCTTGCCGACCGGGTCGTTCTGGCAGAGCATGCGCGCCTTGAAGAGGGGCTGCTGGCCGCCGCCAATCGTCTGGGCCCCCGCCGTCCCGTGCTGCTGTTTCCTGAAGGTTTACATGGTGCCAGCGATCGCGGTTCGGGGGCCTTCAAGTCCGGCATCGGCATGTTGGCCATCGAACTCCGTGTCCCCATTGTTCCTTTGCATCTGTATGTCGCCGACGGTAAAACCCACATTCATGTGGGAGATCCGATCGATCCCTTCGCGGTCGGCACACAGCACTCGCAACTGACATCCTACGAGGTCTATCGCGAAGTCGCCGCCGCCGTTCGTGTGCGGTTGCGTGATCTGGCTCTGACGCAAAAGGTGGTCTGACGTGTATCCGTACTGGCTCGAAATCGGCTCGTTCCGTTTGCCCACCTTCGGCCCCATGGTTGTGCTCGGGTTCCTCGCCGGCCACTACATCATCAAACGGGAATTCAAGCGCAATGGGCTCGACCCGGAGTTGTCGACCTCCCTGGTAACGGCGGGGATTCTTGGCGGACTGGCGGGGGGAAAACTGTACT
>ERZ890510.2471-NODE-2471-length-10440-cov-6.061820_pt1 | contig 10440 bp, 7 predicted proteins | sample MGYA00521265_ERZ890510 | MGnify/ENA primary metagenome ERZ890510 (study PRJEB32303, sample SAMEA104408624) | aquatic metagenome | biome: Brackish water; feature: Chemocline; material: water | place: Baltic Sea | collected 2014-10-26T21:54:00 | depth 110 m ...
CACGGGGATTTTCAGTACCTTGCTTCGTCCTATGTATCAACGACTTACAGGGACGAGTCACCAAAAAGTCACTACTTTTGAAATTGCCTCGTTTGAACCAAGATACCGGTCGATCGTTAAGCTATGTGTTTTGCCTGATGCTTTATACCTTATCAGATATGGCTATCTATAGATTCGGGACAATGCGACCCAGGCAGACATGTATGATGGACGAAAGGTGGAGTTCTTGACTTGAAATCGCAGCAACTGGAGGCGTTTGCTTAATATGTTGGATGCCAGGAGGGTGTCTCTTATTTTTTATGCGAATTTGTCTGAATTACTTTGACGACATACAGTTCTAGGAAACACGTACGTCGATTTTCCGAGATCAATAAGAGTTCAGCGTAGGAAACCTGGAAGATGGTTTTGTTCTGCACGTTGGGGTCTTAGCTCCAATGTCCCAAAGACCCGTGTTCTAGTCCTTAATTTCCAAAACGATTTTTGTGAAATAGGATCGAAAATTATATATGTGGAAAGGGAATATTGATAATGTCTATTAATCTGAAATTCAACCGTATGTCCATCTTCACTATAATACTGCTATTATTCATGGTTACACCAGTATTGGTTGAAGCAAGTGCACCGTTGTTCGTGGGGTTGGAACCCGCCATGGTCGTGGAACCGGAATATGCCGATGGCGAGTTTGATATTGCTCCTCTACAGTTGGTGTTGCGATCAGACTTATATGAAAGGTTTGATCTGCGCTTGTTGCTGATAAACAACTATCACATCAATGACAAGATCAGCTTCAATGATCTGGGGGTGGAAATAACGAGCCCGAGGTATTTCAATTCCGAGGAACCTGGTAAAGGTTGGTATGCAACGCCTGTGGTGGCTTTTGTACGGAACTTACGTCTTGATCAAAATAAGACCACCCTTGCACTTGAGGGGGGGTATAGTATTCCGGCCTCTGCAAACTTGATAGTAAATGTCGGACTCCAATATGGGGCCACACATTTTCCTGATACGGGTTGGAACAATCACTTTGGTGTAAAAGTCCAAATTGGTAGGTGGCTCAGCCGATGAAACTGTCTTCAATCACCCTGGGCTGGTACTTCTGACCACACAGGAGATAACACAACCGGCCATTACCGGAATCGGTGTCCGAAGGTGTCTGGATTTACCAGGCGGTGATAATGAGATGATATGTCGAGTAACCGTCTACAATACTAGCTGACATAAGCTCTCTTCACACCCCGCATAGAAACAAAAAAGGCCCACTAACGTGGACCATTTTAATTTCTGTGGCCAGGGACGGAATTGAACCGCCGACACGGGGATTTTCAGTACCTTGCTTCGTCCTATGTATCAACGACTTACAGGGACGAGTGTCCAAAAAGTGTCCACATCTGAAAAACGTAAACGTATAGTATTAGCGGTAGCAGATTTCTAGTGTTGAGGGATAAACTGAAGCTGGAGTTTATATCCGACAGCCTTTGCGTATTCTTCAATGGTCGAAAGGGTAGGGGATATTTTTGAATTCACATTTTCAAGCCTTGAGATGTTGCTTTTTTTTGTATGTAAGATTTCAGCCAATTCTTCCTGGGTAAGTCCAGCATTCTTACGAATTTCAATTAACTGCTTTCTTAAAGCATATGCGGGAGCAAGATCCATATATTCTTTTTCAACTTCGGGATTAGCTAAAGCTTTCTTCTTAAAATCTTTTAGTGATGGTCTCATGATTTCACCTCTTTTAATCTCTTACGGGCTAACTTTAATTCTTTCGCTGGGGTCTTTTGGGATTTTTTTATAAAAGAATGTAGAATGATTACTTCTTTACCCATCACCATGCAGAAGAATGATCTCCCGATTCCTTCCTTGCCCTTGGCTCTAATCTCAAAAAGTCCTTCTCCCATAGCTTTGGTATATGGAGCTCCGAGTGCAGGACCAAACTCTTCAATCATTTCAGCTATGTGTAAGAAGTTGGCCAATATTCCTGCTGGGAATGACAATGTTTCTGATTCTACCTTTTGGTTGTAAAATGATATCTGCCATTCCATAGATGCAAGTTATCATATATGATAACAATGGCAAGAAGAAAATACTTCACCAGAATTGGTCATTTGATGGTAAAAGTTGCTAAAAATGTGCTATTGATGGGTCGATTTGTCCACTATTGTCCATTTCTCGCTAGAAAACTTGAAAGCCGCCTAGAAACAAAAAACCCTCGTAAGTCTAAGAATTACAAGGGATTTATGTGGTGGCCAGGGATCCCGACATGTGCTACCGCTTTGTCGGGACAGGCTCTATTGAACCGCCGGAATTTATCCCGCCGAAGGGTAACACGGAGTGTCGGGACGGGGATTGGCTGAGCGTCAGCACTGTGTGCTTCCCTCGCCTTACTACGCCCTTCAGGCTTCGTTTTTCAGTAGTATGCAGCCCCTTATACAGTAAGGGCTAGCGGGTTTTGGTTGCTAAAAAATTGCAGCTATCGGAGGTACATCATCTTGATGGTTTGACTAACCCCGCCTGCATCCAAACGCGCGAAATAAACACCCGTACTCACTGGATTACCGAATCGATCCAATCCGTTCCATTGTGCTTTGTAATTTCCTGGAGGTTTGTCGGATTGTTCAAGCACTGTTACCTGTTGACCACAAACATCGAAGACTGTCAACCTGACCTTTGATTGTCCAGGTAGTTCATATCTTATGGTTGTTGTCGGGTTGAAGGGGTTGGGGTAGTTTTGAAGTAGCTTGAAAGAATGAGGTGAGAAGGCTATTGGATCAGCAATTCCAGTTATCCTTGTTGTGTCCCAGGTGGCAGTAATATCATAGGCGACCCCATTCAAAACATCTGTGCCACCATAGTAGAGATAGTTGAAGGCATCAACAGTTGAAGCACACTCAACACCTATATACCATAGTCCCGAACCCTCAACGGGTATATGTAATACATGCTCAGCACCTTCAGCGGAAGAAGTGAATTGAGCAGTTACTTCAAAAGCAAATTCACCAGGGTTAGCAAAGAGATTGAAATCAAAATCAGATTCACTGATGAGTTCAATGGTTAAACTATCCGCTTCTGGTGGAACCATCATCGTGAAGTGGTGATATTGTTTGTCCCCAATCCGGGTGAATGCTGGCAAGCTGTCTTCAGCATACAGATCCATTGAACGTATCTCACCATTGAGCAGCTCTGCTTTGACTTTAGGTAAACCAACGCCATCCAGGGCATACAGTAGAATCGCCTGCATAAGCTCAAAGCGCTCACCCGTTTCAACCGCCTCAGGATGTGAACCAGTCACCACAACACGCCCTGCGCTACGCCCTTGAGAACCTCGGGGTTTATAGGCCCAGGTGCTGGCTTTTTCATGCATTCCCCAACCAGGGTAATCATATCGCAATAAAATCTCAGTTGGAGCAGGGAAATCTACGGACTCGTTGGCATAGCAACCACCATTATGCCGAACATTGTCGATATAGAAATCATCGCCAAAATCAAAATAGTCGAGCAGTTTTGATTCTTCCGGTATGAAATGTCCAGTATAGGAATCTGTCAGGCCCGTTCCGGTTGCTCTCCCTGGCCAAATATGATAATACGCCGGGTTGCTGCCCGTTTCATCCCAGTGGAGGCTGGCGATGAAGGCACCGGCGCAAGATCCGGAATAGCTACCTCCGTTTGCGAAGAAAGTCCTCACGCGTTCTCGACCGATTTCACCCAATGAGTTTCCATGATTGGTGGCAGTACCACCATTGGTATAGATCATTCTAAAACGGGGAGATCCATCTGGATAAAGGAGATGTCCATTTGAATCCATATCATCGGCTATCATCACGCCATTCTGCACATCGCCATCGGAGGTATACAGGTATTCCACGGACAAGTCCTGGGCATCAGCAGCCGGCAAAGAGGTCATGGATGTTAGGTATGCTCCTCCATCACAAAAAATATCCTTAAAATAGCCAGGGGTTTGAGCATAGCTGTTTGAACTGATACCTGTCAGCATTACTATAAAGATTGACAATAGAAATGGATTCATTTTACCTCCAGGAGGACCCCGACCCACGCAAGGCAGGCCGGGGTGGGTATGTACCTTTATTTCACAAGACTCAATTTTCGGACACTGCTGAATTCAGTGCCAGAATCCGTTGTGACCTGGATCCAGTATAAATAGATACCTGCATCCAGAGCATGACCCCGGCTATCCAGTGCATGCCAACGAATTGTGTTATAACCAGCAGGCTGCGCCCCATCGATCACACGGACCAGCTCGCGACCCAGGAGATCATAGACTACCAGATTGACCCATCCAGCGCTGGGAAGATCGAAGCTGATGGTAGTTGATGGATTGAAGGGATTGGGATAGTTCTGATATAATGCAAATTGATCTGGCAGAGCGGGGTCAGCATTAATTGCCACTGGCGTCGCACAACCCACACCCAGAGCCCCCATATTGACACCCTCTTCACCTGATCCAACACAGGGAGAGTTCTCAGCAAGGGTATAGATGTGAGCTTCAGGATCACAAAACCAGGGATTCGCATCAATATTGCCGGCTTCCCAATTTAAGGTGCCTTCCCCAACCGTAATTCCAGCTGCTCCATTCTGAATATCGGAATAAGCAACGGTCAAGGTATTAGGAAGATCGATAGCATCATCATACAGATAGATCTGGTCAGGAATATTGCCCCAGAAAATGGAGTTGTTGATCACTGGGTTGGCATTGTTGCTGGCCAACATTCCACCACCTCCATACGGACCAATATTCTCAACAACGGTTATATGATTAAATATGGGCGAGGCGTTTGAATGGACAAACATTCCTCCAGCAGATGAGGTAGCAGTATTCCCGGATACCAGGACTGAGTTTAACTCTGGATGTGCTGCATAGTCAATATTCAATCCACCTCCGGCACTGGTGGCATGGTTATTTGAAATAACGACATCATGCAGGGTTGGGCTGGCTTCATAGATGGAGATGCCACCACCCCACGCAGAGGTATTACCGCTTACTACAATATTTTCAAGATGAGGGGTTGAGAAAGTACTGATATTGATCCCTCCGCCACCAGCGTTAGTACCGTTTAGAGATGTATTTCCAGTTACGATGAGATTCATCAGGGTTGGATGGGAACTATTTCTAACCATGATACCCCCCCCTATCCATGCAGTTAGACCAATGGAGCCCGACCCGTTGGTTATAGTGAAGCCATCCAGAATGGCATTCTCATTCTCACCGCCGGCAAAAATAACAACACTTCCGTTCTGGTTGCCATCAATGATGGTTTCATCGGGACCTGCTACAGATGTGATCACAATATTCTTTCCGCTGTATTCAAGATTCTCAACATAGGTACCGGCACTTACCCGTATGGTGTCCAGATCATGGGCAACCTCAATGGCAGCCTGAATCGTCGCGTGGTCTCCTGGAACCTCAATGACCGTAGGGGATGGTATGGATTCACAAGCACCCATATCCGGAGCAGATCCATAATATTCAGTTTCACTCATGTCAATAATAGTCTGAGAATTGTAGCTCCAGAGTGCTGTACCTGCATCATTGCAGGGTGAGTCCTCTGACAGACAGTACGCATCACTATCAGGATCAATGAAAAGAGGATCTGCATCTATATTACCCGCTTCCCAATTCAAGCTACCATGTCCAAGCGTAATTCCAGCTGCTCCACCCTGGATATCTGAATAAGCAACAGTCATTGTATTAGCATCCTCTACCCCCTCATCATACAGATAGATCTGATCAGGAATATTGCCCCAAAAAATAGAATTCACGAACATAGGGTTGGCATTCAAACTGGCTAACATTCCACCACCACCCAAAGGAGCAATATTATCCACCACGATCACTTGATTGAATATTGGAGTAGCGTTTTCTGTGACAAATATGCCTCCGGAGGAATAGGTCCCGGTATTACCAAATATCAAGATTGAGCTTAAAAGCGGGTTTGAAGCTAGTCCGATAGCGATTCCACCACCACCAATGTTGGCATGATTATTTGAAATGACCACATCATGCAGGGTGGGATTGGAAGCGTAGATCGATATGCCTCCACCATACTCAGAGACATTGTCAGAGACAATGATCCCCTCAAGATACGGATTGGAATTTCCTCCAATACTCAAACCACCTCCAACATCACCGGCACCGTGTGTACTAGTATTTCCGGTTATGATAAGATTTAGGAGGGTAGGGTGAGACCCGTTTGTCACCACAAGTCCTCCTCCAATCCAAACGGTAAGACCTTGGTAACCCGACCCATTCGTTAGGGTAAAACCATCGAGCACGGCAGTTGAATCCTCCCCATTCACTATTTGGACGCAACTCCCATTTTGGTTGCCATCAATGATGGTCACTTCGGGTCCACCCATTGAGTGAACCTCGATATTCTTGCCATTAAAATTGATGTTTTCAACATAGGTGCCCGGTTCTATCAGGATAATATCTCCATCTACTGCTGCATCGATCTGCTCCTGAATAGATGCCACTGCCATAAGCGGTAGTAGACAGCTCAATAAAATCACACCCCAAATCATTGTTGACTGCTTTCTCATCTGATTCTCCTCCGTGTTTCGTTTCTCATATCAACAGCAAATTAGAGCAGAGTCAAGAGTTTGGCATATATACAAAGTATTAACTGCCGCAACAGGCACCTGCTTTGCTGCATGCGTCTTCACGAAGGAGTGAAACGACTGTGGTGATCTCTCTTTTGTGGCAACCACTGGTCACCCTTCGACGAGCTCAGGGAGACGAATTGTGGGAAGGAGATTGCTTCCCCGCAGTTTGCGGGGTTCCGTCGTTACCCTCCTCGCAATGACGAAACAATAAGTTGGTATGACTGATCTTAGGCCATCCTACCTTAAAACTGAGCGAGATAAGTCGTAAGATTTTCCTCAGATTGCAGATTGATCTTCTTGCGGATGCGGTGGCGGTAGATATTGATGGAAGCCGTCTGAATGTTCATGATCTTGGCCACATCTTTGGTCACCAGGTTTAGCCTGAGAAGGGCGCAGACTTTTAACTCATTCTCTGAAAGATTTGGATGACTTGTTCGCAGGTCTTCATAGAAACCAGAGTGGACCTGCGTAAACCAGAGTTCAAAGTCCTCCCAACCCTGTTTAACTGTCAAATGGCTTTTTAGAAATCGAATCAATTTTCGGATACTCCCCCGGGATTCAGGGGGGACTTCGGTTGAGAGACTTTGCAGATTATCGCGTAGCGAATCCATAATGCTCTGCTTTTCACTCAAGTGCAGGGTTTTGGTAAGGAGTTCCCGGCGTAAATGGTCGATCTGTTGTTCGGTCTTTTCCTGCTCCACCCTGTTGCGTTCTTCCATCTCTGCTTTGAGTTCAGCGGTACGCTGTCGAACCAATGCTTCCAACCTCCGATTCTGAACCTGTAGCCGCCAATTACGCCACCACATGATTCCCATGAAAAGGCTGAGCACCAATAACACCATGAAGACCCTGAAAAGACCGGTTTGCCAGAAGGGTGGCTTGATATAAATGGCCAGGGACACACCTTCACGGTTCCAGACACGATCATTATTTGAGCCTGTGATACGCAGTGTATACCAGCCCGGATCAAGACTGGTATAGGTGACACTATTGGTATTGCCAGCTGCCACCCATTCTGGATCGAAATTTTCCAACTTATAGCGGTATTGATTCAACTCAGGATTCCAATAATCCAAGGCAGCAAATTCAAACCTCAACACTTTATCCCGATAGCTTAATAGTAGTGTATCCAGATACTCTATTGAGTTGGGCAGAACGATTCGATTGTCCTTTGCTTCCCCAACCTTTACCCGCTCGTGATTGATCCACAGATCAGTCAGGAAAACCGACGGGATGTGCGTGTTCAAACGGATTGAATCAGGATGAAAGCGGTTCAGTCCATTATCACCGCCAAAATAGATGAAGCCCTCAGAATCCTTGAGAGATGATTCATAATAGAATACTTTGCCCTGTACTCCGTCTGCCTCTTGATACGTCCCCATAAGGCCCTGATCGACATTAAATTTAAGTATGCCCTTGCTTGAGCTGATCCATAAGTTCCCATGTTCATCTTCCTGAATGGCACTGATATCCATGTCCTCAGGATCAAACCCCAGATCCACCTGATCAAAGGTCTCACGCGCACTATCCAGGCGACATAAGCCCCCACCCCGTGTGCCGATCCAGAGTTGTGAGTGGGAATCCTCGAAGACGGTTCGCACGATATCGCTGGAGATGGAATTCGGTTGATTACCGACCTGAAAATGCTGAAAAATGTTTGTATGTGGTGTTAGACGATCAAGCCCTGCATCCTGCGTACCCACCCAAAGATCACCTCGTTTATCTTCCAGGATGGAGATAATCTTATCACTGGCTAGTGAGTTGGGATCCTCAGGATCATGTCTCACAAATTCAAAATCATCTGAGTCAGGTTGATAGCGATGCAGACCTCCGCCCTTCGTACCCACCCAGATAGTGCCATCCCGGGTTTCATATAATGCAAAAATATCATTGTCACTTAGTCGACTGGCTTCGAGAGAATACTTACGATAGTGCTCCATACTATCCGTGGCTGGATCCCAGCGAAAGAGACCTGCATAATTGGTTCCCATCCATACACGATCTTGGCGATCCACCATGACCTTAAAACTATAGTTCATACTCCAAATAGCCGGGCTTGAATCTTCTGTCTGGAATTCCAGGGAGCCACCCTGCCTGAGATCAATACGCTGGAAACCGGAGCCGGCACGTGCCAGCCAGAGACGACCCTGTTTGTCAAAATCCATTCCCAGGATCGCACTTGATTCTAGCTTGGAGTAATCAGGATCAGATTGATTAAAGTGTTTAAACCGCAATTGGTTAGGATTACAAACATCGACACCTAGCCCACTCAGCCCAGTCCAGACAATCCCCTGGGCATCAATGCTCAGTTTCCACACAATGCCAGCACTTATACTATTGGGGGCATTTTTATCCGCTCCCAGGAAATGGTATCCGCCAGTCTGCGGATCAAGGAGTGAGATTCCCGTGGCGGCTCCCAGCCACAGGATGCCATTCTCGGCAATATCAACTGACCAGATCGCATTCTTATTGACCATCAGTGGGTCATTCTTCTGGGTACCAAAGTATTTGACCTTCCCAGTGATCTTAGAATAGCGAAAAGAACCGATGGGAAACATACCCACAAAAATGTCCTCACCATTGGGGTCTGCTACCAACCCTGTAATCAAGTTCGTTCCGGCCCGTGTGGGTTTGAACCATTTGTAGATTACGGTTTTGAATTCATGACTACCGGGAGCAAGTGAGCAAACATGGGCACTGTTGGTTCCAATCCAGAGTAGGCCTTCTGTATCCACCTCCATGGCTGTGATCCAGTTGTGGGGCAATGATGTATTGGATTCAGGTTCGTGATGATAGTTAGTGAATGATCGCTTGTCCTGGTTCAAGTAACTCAATCCATTTTGAGTTCCGATCCACAAGTGTCCATCCAGATCAACCTGCAAAGCAGTGATTCGATTGTCTGGGAGAGATGTTGAATCTGCTGGGTTATGCTCATAACGGATAAATCGTTCCAGGCGGGGATCAAAACTGGCCAGCCCTTTGCCAAACGAACCAATCCAAATAGTGCCATCAGGTGTTTCCGCCAGGGCAGATATCCGAGGACTGGGAATCGTAGCGCTATCTCTTGGGGAATGATTATAGACACGCATAGTCCGGCCGTCCCAGCGATTGAGTCCGCTGTAGGTCCCAAACCACTTAAACCCTCTGCTATCATGCAAGATGGCATGAATTTCACCGTGGGACAGTCCCTGGTCTGGTCCGATGTTGCGAAACCTTAAATCGGGAGCTCCATCCATTGCCCAAATGCTACTGATGAAACATAGTATTGTGAATATTGTAGTTGGTGTTGACTTGATCTTGTGCCCCCACAGTCTCTTGCGATTTACCGAAGATTGCCTGGTTGTGCTAAAAAGGTAAAAGATTTATCAGAAGTTCATACAATGTTTTAGTCCCTGTCTGTTTGCTGTGGCTACAGAGGGTGTAACATGAGCAGGTATTTTAGGGTGGGGGAGACTCCGCCCTCTTTTTCAATCCAAACTGGAAAAAAAGTTGCTATAAAGTTGCAATCTTTGTCCCGATTTGTCCACAATTGTCCATTACTCGCTAGAAAACTTGAAAGTGGCCTAGAAACAAAAAACCCTCGTAAGTCTAAGAATTACAAGGGAATTATGTGGTGGCCAGGGACGGAATTGAACCGCCGACACGGGGATTTTCAGTCCCGTTGTCTGGTTCTGTAAGTGGCTGCGTAGCAATGAGTTACAGAGGTGGGTGGTTTAGCGTGTGCATTATATGTGCAAGTCTCATTCAAACGTTGAGATTACCGAAAGTTAACCTTTGGGTTATGAGCCCAACGAACATTCATAAATAACAGTTACTTACAGAGTC
>ERZ890510.2475-NODE-2475-length-10423-cov-3.421489_pt1 | contig 10423 bp, 9 predicted proteins | sample MGYA00521265_ERZ890510 | MGnify/ENA primary metagenome ERZ890510 (study PRJEB32303, sample SAMEA104408624) | aquatic metagenome | biome: Brackish water; feature: Chemocline; material: water | place: Baltic Sea | collected 2014-10-26T21:54:00 | depth 110 m ...
GTTAGTCGACTTAGAATTTTAACTTTTGGCAAAGAGAGGCCGGCTGAAATATGTTCGGCGGAGCTTTGCTACTCCAAGAACAGACGCTCCAGTACTATACTAGATAGGTAACCCGTTATTCGTATGCATATTTTTTTGATACTAACATATTTTCTTACATTAAGCTTTTCTGCTTTCGCGCAGGATAGGACACTAATGGATATTCGTACGGAACTTGGGGTATTGGATGCTGACATTGAAGGCTTACGGGGTTTGCTTTCTGAAGAAACGGAAGTTTCAAGAAATAGATTATCTAGTGGAACTCTAGAACGCATCTATAGTATAGAAATAGATCTAGAGCGAATAATCTTACAAGTTGAAAGATTAGAAAGCCGTGTTGTAAGGGTCGTAAAAGACGGCACAGAACAAGTTTCTAGTCTTAAATTTAGGCTTTGTCAGCTTGAAGAAAGTTGTAATGTTGAAAGTTCCTCAAATGCTCTAATGTTAGGAGAGATTCCTTTTCAAGCATATGAGAGCATCCAGAAAAAAAAATTAAATCAGGAACTTACGTTAAAAGTTTCTCCAACACAGATACCGGCTCGGGATCTCACTATTGGGGAAACAGACGCACTTACGGAAGCTAAAAGGCAGATAGCGAAAGCCAACCCCGAAGGGGCTATTATTAATTTACAATTTCTTTTAACGACTTACCCGAATGGACCTTTAACTTTGGATATAAAATTCTTGCTAGGAGAGGTCTATATGATGATGAAAGAATGGGGCTTAGCCGCGGAGATATATTTGGATAATTACTCAAGTTTTCCAAATTCGCCTAGAGCGGGGGAAGCACTCTATAAGCTCGGCATTTCATTTACTAAGTTGGGTCAGAATGAAGAGGCCTGTTTAATGCTTAACCAGCTAGAGTTACAGTTCCCAAATTCCATGCTGCTACCTGGTGCTAGAGAAGGCTTGATTGAGTTGAAGTGCAGTTGAGATCAAAACTCTCCGGCGATATCTCTTTGGATATAGAAAACCTCTCGGGTTTCATGGTGAATAAAATTGGTGTTGCGGTTTCTGGGGGGGGAGACTCTTTAGCTCTGCTTTATCTTGTGAATAAGTGGGCAAAGAATCACAGCGCAGTGGTTTGTGTCGTTACAGTTGATCACGGATTAAGAGTGGAAGCAAAGGATGAAGCACTTAAGGTTAAGGAGACTTGCTCTCAATTGGGGGTATCTCACGATATATTAAATTGGACAGCTTGGAATCGAAAAGGAAACCTTCAGTCAGTTTCTCGAAATGCTAGATATTCTCTAATTAGCGAATGGGCTCTTAGTAATAATGTAGATGTTGTGGCTTTAGGGCATACCCAAGATGATATAATTGAAACTTTTTTAATGCGCCTTTCCCGAGGGTCTGGTGTCGACGGTTTATCCCAGATGTCGGCAAGGTTTACTAGAGGTGAAGTAGAATACATTAGACCTATATTAAAGCTTTCACGGGATAGTTTGCGACAATACTTACGCTCTCTCTCAGTAAATTGGATTGAAGATCCCTCAAATAGTGATGAGCGTTTTCATCGAGTCAGAGTAAGGAAATCTATTGATTTGCTTAGTAATTTGGGTATTAAGAAGGAAAGTATTTTAACCGTTTCCCGAAATATGTGGGAAGCCAGACAAGCTTTAGAGGTCTACAGCCTGAAAGCTGTAAAGCAATGTATAAAATTTTCTCAAGCTGACATAATATTTATTAGATCACTGTTTACAACCTATCCAAGAGAAATTCAGAGGAGAATTGTATTGCGAGCGTTAGAGTATATGGCCGATTCAGAGTATCCCCCTAGAGCTTCAGAGGTAGAAAATTTAATTTGTTCGATAGAAGACAACGTAGCCCACACTTTAGGTGGGTTTCATTTTTATAGTGTTTCTGACAATATTAGAATGAGCAGAGAGTTTAAGTTAACAGAAAAAAAAGTTTCTGCTGTCAATGAAATTTGGGATAACCGATGGAGAGTAACTGGTAGGAATGATCCCGGGCTTGAAATTCGTGCTTTAGGAAATATTGGCCTGAAAGCATTTACTACATGGAAAGATGTTAAAATACCCAGATTAGCTCTGATATCTTCCCCGGCAGTTTGGAATGATAACAAAGTGGTAGCTGCATTACTCTTAGATGGTAATGGTTTATGGAAACTGAAGCCCATAAAAAGTAAAAAAGATTTTATTTACTTTATCCAAGGTCATTGAACCTAAGAAAGTTATGCCTATCTATAAAATAGAAAAACTTTTATAGTAACTCAGATTTTAAATATTAGGAGATTCCATTGGGTAACGCGAAAAATATCGCTTTCTGGGTTGTGCTTTTTTTGTTAATTTTAGCACTGTTTAATTTGTTCAATGGTAGCCAATCTGGCGTGAGCTCAAAAACGATCTCTTTTTCGGAATTTATATCTAAAGTTGAAATGGGACAAGTTTCTCAAGTCACTCTAGACGGCGAAAAAATTCTTGTTAGGTCTAATAACGAGCAATTTTCGGTGGTTAAGCCACAGGGAGTAGACGTAACATCGATACTTCTACAAAATAAAGTTGCCGTTGAAGCTAAAGCGCAAGAAAAAAATGGAATACTATCTTATTTGGGAACGTTACTCCCATTTTTCTTCATTATTGGGATTTGGTTGTTTTTTATGAACCGTATGCAAGGTGGCGGTAAAGGTGGAGCAATGGGCTTTGGAAAGAGTAGAGCAAAGCTTTTGACTGAAAAACAAGGAAAAATTACATTTGATGACGTCGCAGGTATTGATGAGGCAAAGGATGATTTGGAAGAGATCGTAGAGTTCTTAAAAGACCCACAAAGGTTCTCAAAGCTTGGTGCCAGAATTCCAAAAGGCGCCCTTCTTGTTGGACCTCCTGGGACAGGAAAAACCCTTTTAGCTAGAGCAATTGCGGGAGAGGCTGGAGTACCCTTTTTTACAATATCAGGATCTGACTTTGTAGAAATGTTTGTTGGGGTTGGTGCATCCAGGGTACGAGACATGTTTGAGCAAGCGAAAAAAAATGCTCCGTGTATACTTTTTATAGATGAGATAGACGCTGTAGGGCGTTCTCGGGGAGCCGGTTATGGAGGTGGAAATGATGAGAGAGAGCAAACGTTAAACCAACTTTTAGTAGAAATGGATGGGTTTGAGGCCAACGAAGGAATCATAATTGTCGCAGCGGCTAACAGGCCTTATGTATTGGATCCTGCATTGTTGAGGCCAGGAAGGTTTGACCGACAAGTTCAAGTTCCCAACCCTGATATTAAGGGAAGAGAGAAAATACTTAGAGTTCATGCCAAGAAAATACCTATGGGGCCAGATGTTGATTTACGAATTATAGCGAGGGGTTCTCCGGGTTTTTCTGGTGCTGATTTGGCTAATTTGGTTAATGAAGCAGCGTTGTTAGCCGCTCGAATAGGCAGAAGATTTGTAATGATGGATGATTTTGAGAGTGCAAAAGATAAAGTCATGATGGGGTCGGAACGCCGCTCGATGATAATGACTGAAGATGAAAAAAAATTAACAGCGTATCACGAGGCTGGACATGCTATCGTAGGGCTTAACGTGCCGGAACATGATCCTATACATAAGGCTACGATCATCCCTAGGGGACGTGCGCTGGGCCTTGTAATGAGCCTCCCAGAAAGAGATCAACTGTCCGTCACTTATAAGAAATATAAGTCGAAAATAGCTATGGCTATGGGAGGAAAAGTGGCAGAAGAATTGATTTTTGGTAAGGAGAACGTCACTTCAGGAGCAGCTTCAGATATTCAAATGGTAACTAGGATTGCGAGAGCAATGGTCACACAATTCGGTTTCTCAGAGGAATTGGGTCATGTTGATTATGCTAATGAACAGCAGTCTTATTTGGGGACTTACGGTGGTGGTTCAAACCATTCGAGCATGACACAGAGACTTATAGACGAAAAAGTAAAAGAAATCGTCGATGAAGGTTATGTGACAGCAAAAAGAATTTTAACTGAAAAGTCTGTAGATTTAGAAAACTTGGCTTGTGGTCTCCTTGAATATGAAACCCTTTCAGGTGCAGAAATTGTTAAAGTAATATCTGGCCTTCCATTAAATAGGAATGATGACAGTGACACATCTGAAGGCTTGTCGTCAGTAGTCTCCATCCCAAAGAAAAAGAGAGCTTCTTCCAAAAAGAATACTAAATTGGATCCTGAACCCACAACATAGCCTCTGTTCAATGGGTGACGATTATTAGTTAAACTGAGTCGTGAACGCGACGTTTAATAATACAAGAGCTATGCTAGAAACACTTATTAAAAATGTTTCTAACTGGTAGTATTTTTCTAAAAATTCGGAGTATAAATGTCTAATAATATTATAGATGGTAAGGATTATGCAAATAAATTAAAAAGTAGAGTAACTGACTACATAACTTTCTTAAAAGCTGAGAAGGGTTTAGTTCCTGGTCTGGCTGTAGTTATTGTTGGTGACGATCCGGCGAGTCATGTCTATGTTCGCTCTAAAGGAAAACAAACTCTTGAAGTAGGAATGAAGTCAGTTGAGCATAAGTTAGATCATAAAACTTCTGAAGAAGATTTATTAAGGCTTATCGAGAAATTAAATAACGATGATTCAATTCATGGTATTTTGGTGCAACTGCCTTTACCTGAACATCTTAAGGAAGCAGTAGTTATAAATACTATTAATCCTAGTAAGGATGTGGACGGATTTCATATTTCAAATGTTGGATTGTTAGCGACGGGCCAAACTTCCATGGTTCCGTGTACTCCCTTGGGATGTTTAATGCTATTACTTGAGCAACACGAGGGATCTCTTTCGGGCTTAAACGCTGTAATCGTAGGGCGTTCTAATATTGTAGGAAAGCCAATGGCCCAACTTCTTTTAAAAGAGAGTTGTACTGTTACCATTGCACATAGTCGAACAAAAAATCTAGCGGAAGTAACCAAGCAAGCTGATATAGTAATTGCGGCGGTAGGTAGACCCGAAATGATAAAAGTGGATTGGATAAAACCTGGAGCAACTGTAATTGATGTTGGTATCAATCGAGTAACCCTAGCAGACGGAAGTTCGAAACTTGTTGGGGATGTGGATTTTAAAAGCGTTTCAAAAACAGCTGGAGCGATTACACCAGTACCTGGAGGGGTTGGGCCTATGACTATCGCATGCCTTCTGACTAACACAGTTGTAGCTTGTGCGAGAGCTAATGGATTAGAAGACCCTGTGGGATTAGTTGCTTAAGCTTTAATTAATAGTTAAATATTCAGAATATTGCATTATGTTATTCTTATTATATAAGACTTTTCAGTTTTATAATTAAAAAATGGTACGGACTCTGGAAAGATATCGTTTTCCACGAGCATTTCTACTTCTGCTAAAATGATTTCGGTGATGAAGGGTAAATTAAGTTTTTTTGCCTCTTTGAAAGATACCCAATGTAAGTGGCTTAGTTCATCGCTTGCCAGAGAGAAATTATCCAAATCTCCTTTTATATGATCTGAATTAACTAGGAAAAAACGCGCGTCGAACCGTCTTGGTCGACCGGGAGGTGTAATAGCTCTAAAGATAAATTGAAAACCTGAGGCAGATGGTACGTAACCTGTCTTATAGAAGTCCTGCCAACTTTCAGGTACTTGATAAGAGGGTATGGTTTTATTTTTTTTTCCAAAAATAAGCCCGGTCTCTTCCCATATTTCTCTAATTACCGAGGTTAGAAAAGTTAACGGTAATTGTGATGGGGAGTGTTTTTTTAACCTTTCAAGGCATATGGGGTTAGGGTGGTCATCTAGTTCAACTAAAGCATCCTCAGGGTCAATTGCTCCGCCAGGGAATACATATTTATTTGGCATGAATACAGCAGTTTCCCCTCTTTGTCCCATTAATACTCTAGGGAAATTACCGTCATTTCTAACAATAATTGCGCTGCAGGCATCTCTTATTGGGACTTCTTCCATCTTGATAGATTGGACCTTCTTGTAATGTATTTCAACCTATATCTGATCCAAATCCGTGCATTTTTTTAGCCCATTGAATTCCAATGATACTTCCTTTTAATCTTGGTAACAAATATAAGGACAAGCCAACACTGGCGGTAGAAAAAGTTGATGCCACAATTAAGGGATTTGGGGAGTAATGAGTAAAGATCCATAGGAGTGCCGGAGCTATTAAGTGGCCGACAACTAAAATTGTAAGATATGCCGGACCATCATCTGCGCGATGATGGCGAAAATACACGTTACAGTTGGAGCAGTTTTCTCGTACTTTGAGGTAACTAGAAAACAGCAAACCAACTCCACATGCCGGACATCGCATTTTCCAGCCATTGAGTAAGGCTGGTTTAATTTTTCTGTTTATTATATCCAATAGTATTCTCTCAGACATTTTAATTAAGGTGTTACGTTAATTATTTATAAATTATTTTTGTGGAATATTCTCCGCGACAGCGTGTCTTGCGTCGGGATGTAGCATATTAGGGTGTGCATGGCTTAATTACCGTTTACAATGGTACTATTGTTGGTTTTTAAAAGTATGATGTAACCATGACGCCGGACAGAGCAGAATTAATTGCCATAGGAGCTATAGGGTGGATTCTTTCAAGTGACACCGTAACAACCCTATTTTTAAGGTCTACCGGCCTAGCGGCGGTGAATATTAAGACCGAGTTACAAAATAATTTTTTTTTAATTTCTGTTTTAGAGTTTTTATTGACTAATGACGATTGGGTGAGGGGCTATTGTGATTCCGCAGGATTGATCTACGATGAGCCGATGGAAGCCAAAAGGCAAATGTGTGGTGATGATTTACCGAACTGGACCTAATAATTTAAAGTTACGCGATCACTTTATTTTGAAGAATAGCTGAATGAAAATTCAAGGTATTATTTTTGATAAGGATGGAACACTTTTTGATTTCAACAAGACATGGAGTAAGTGGGCAGAGTCCTTCTTAAATCGATTAACTTCCGAAATGCATTCAAGAGAAAGTAATGACCTAAAGAGTGATCTATCCAATTTACTTGGTTACGATCTTAATACTAGAGTGTTCCATGGTGATAGTGTTGTGATAGCTGATACTCCAGAGGCCGGTATCAATAAGATTAAACCTTTGTTACCAAATTATAATTTTAATGATCTTCTTGAGTTGAGCAATAAATTAGCAAGAGAAACAACAGTTTTTGAAGTTGTCCCGCTTCTAAGTTTTTTGAACAAGTTAATTTCTTTGAAACTATTGCTGGGCGTTGCCACTAATGACACAGAGGAATCAGCTCGCCATCAATTGAAAAATGTTGGAGTTGAAGACCTATTTTCTTCAATAAAAGGGTCTAACTCTGGGTTCGGGGCTAAACCAGACCCAGAAATGTGCCTGGCGGTTTGTTCAGAATTATGTTTAGAGCCCCAAGAGGTTATAATGGTAGGCGATAGTCTACATGATTTAGAGGCTGGAAATAAAGCTGGCATGATCACTGTCGGAGTTCTTAGTGGTCCAGCACAGAGAAGTGAGCTTGAACTTCAGTCAAATTTTATTCTTAAAGATATTAGTTTTCTGCCTAGTTGGTTACTGAGAAATATAGATTAGTATAAAAACGACTTATTAAGTCGTAGCTATGACTTCTGTTTGTGCATTCTGTATGGCAATATGGTATTAATAGCTTTTTGGATGGATTTGTTATGATTGAGAGAAAAAGATCAGGTGGTCGTTTAGGCAACAAGCGAAGAACAAGTAGTCTAATTCCGGCCCAAATGCCTTGGAAGCAACCGGTAAATATCGACTCACCTACCGAACCTTTGAATGCAGATGGCGTTCAAAAAATTCATAACGGCTGTATGAAGATTTTAAAAGAAATAGGAATTGAGTTTTTAAATCCTGAAGCGTTAGAAATATTTAAAAAAGCCGGATGCAAGGTTGTAGGTACAAACGTTAAGATGGATGAAGATTTTGTCATGGAAATGTTAAAATCAGTACCATCTAACTTTGCAATTACGCCTCGAAATAAAGATCGTGAGATAATTATTGGTGGAAGGCATATGGCTTTCGGTAATGTCTCTTCTCCTCCCAACTCATGGGACTTAAAAAGAGGAAAGAGGTCTGGAACTTGGGAAAGTTATGTTGAGTTCATAAAACTTACCCAATTCTTTAACTGCATTCATTTTGCTGGTGGTTATCCAGTAGAGCCAATAGATATTCATCCCAGTGTTAGACATTTGGAGTGTCTTTATGAAAAGTTGACTCTAACGGATAAGGCAGTTCACGCATATTCGTTAGGAAAAGAGCGAGTTGAAGATGTAATGGAAATGACCCGGATAGCGGGTGGACTAAGTGTAGAAGAATTTAATAGCAAGTGTCATATGTATACTAATATTAATTCTGTTTCGCCGTTAAAACACGATTTTCCTATGTTAGAAGGTGCATTAATACACGCTAGACGAAATCAAGCAGTTGTTGTTACACCGTTTACCTTGGCCGGGGCCATGGCGCCGGTAACTATGTCTGGCGCAGTAGCATTGTCGTTGGCTGAGGGCCTTTCAGCAATTGCGTTACTGCAATTTGTTAACCCGGGGTGTCCCGTTGTTATTGGAACTTTCACTTCCAATGTAGACATGAAAACCGGTGCCCCAGCTTTTGGGACGCCTGAATACATTCGTGCCACACAAATGACCGGTCAAATGAGTCGTTTTTACGGTATACCTTTAAGGTCTTCAGGGACCTGTGCGGCAAACGTCCCCGATGGGCAAGCTATGTGGGAAACGTCAAACTCATTGTGGGCTGCAGTTCAATCCGGAACCAATATGGTTTACCATGCTGCTGGTTGGTTAGAAGGCGGTTTAATTGCGAGTCCGGAGAAATTTGTTATGGATTGTGAAGTTCTACAACATATTCAACGTTATTTTGATGAACAAATTTGTGCAACAACTGATGACGATATAGCGATTGATGCCATTAGAGAGGTCGGTTCTGGTGGGCATTACTTTGGATGCCAACACACTCAGGATAGATACGAGAAAGCCTTCTATTCTCCTATGGTTAGTGATTGGTCTAATTTTGAGGCTTGGGATTTAAATGGGGGCATTTGGACAGCAGAGCGGAGCCATAAAATTTATCGGGCGATAATAGATGAATGGGAGGCCCCCATGATAGATATAGCTATAAAGGAAGAGCTTCAGGATTTTGTAACGAGAAGAAAGAAAGAGGGAGGAGTTCCAACTGACTTCTAGGTTTAGATGGAAATTGGAAGTTTAAGTTGCTGGCAGTCCCTAGGGGAGTTGAACCCCTCTTTTCAGGTTGAAAACCTGACGTCCTAACCGATAGACGAAGGGACCACCGGGAACGTGTGTGGAGCTTTTAAGACAAAGAGCGTTGGACTGGCAAGAGTAAAAGTAATCGAATGAGAGTTATTTTTCACCTGAGGGCGATAAATCCTCAAGTTTAACTTGAACACGCTGCTGTCCTTTCCAAGAATTAATTTCTAGGCAGCCAGCTATATGAAACTTTTTACCAAGGTTGTTTTCCAATGTCGAACCGATGCTGGAAGAAAACGCTCTAAAACAGATAGCCTCAATTTTACTTTTGTTACTGTCCCCGAATGTCACTTTCAAATGGTCATTTCCAACTCGTTTAGTAAAATAAATTGTTTGATCTGGGAATACATATCTTGGTTGAGGTGCACCAGAACCAAAGGGACCAGCCGCCTCCAATAAGTGGATTAAGTCAATTTTGGCTGCCTTGGGAGTAAGTAAGCCATCAATGAAGTACTTAGTTCTCCTATCTAACTGTGAAAATTTATCTATAATTAATGACGATATTCGTTTTAGTGCTTTTTCATTTTGTTCACGAGATATACTTATTCCCGCCGCCATTGAATGCCCACCACCTTTTTCCAGCAAACCTTCTAAAACTAACCTCTGAACTAAAGAACCCAGATCTATACCAGGAACTGATCTCCCAGAACCTTTACCTTGCTGGCCGTCGAAACTTATTACAAACGATGGAAGATTAGTTTTCTCTTTAAGTCTCGACGCTACAATCCCAAGAACACCCGGGTGCCATCCGTCTCCATAAGCCCATGTTATTGGTGAATCGGAAGCCTGTGTTTCAACTTGCTTTAATGCTTGCTCTAAAACGAAACTTTCTATATTTTTTCTCTCTTGGTTTAGATCTTCCAACTCTTTTGCCAGAATTTGTGCTTCAGACTCATTATCTGTGGATAACAAAAGAGATCCCAAGTTTGCTTTTCCTACTCTTCCACCGGCATTAATTTTAGGCCCTAAGATAAAACCTAAATGATAAACACTAATTGGACTATTTATGTGGGAAATATCTGAGAGAACTTTAAGCCCGACTCTATTTCGAAGCTTCATAATTTTAAGCCCTTGCTTAACAAAAGCTCTGTTTAATCCAACTATCGGAACCACATCGGCAATGGTAGCT
>ERZ890510.2476-NODE-2476-length-10418-cov-4.792242_pt1 | contig 10418 bp, 9 predicted proteins | sample MGYA00521265_ERZ890510 | MGnify/ENA primary metagenome ERZ890510 (study PRJEB32303, sample SAMEA104408624) | aquatic metagenome | biome: Brackish water; feature: Chemocline; material: water | place: Baltic Sea | collected 2014-10-26T21:54:00 | depth 110 m ...
AAGAAATATTCTGCAACTCCTGTATCAACTAAAAGCTCAATTCCCAGTTTTGGTTTTGCAGTTAACATTAATTTATTAAATTCATCATTTATTCTTTCCATGGAAACAATAGAAATTCTTTCCGCTAAATTTTTCATAGCCTCAACAAGTTCTGATTGTGGTTTCAAATCCATTGAGGTCATAAATCTTGCAGCACGTAGCATTCTTAAAGGATCTTCTGAAAAAGAAATGTTTGCATCTAAAGGAGTTTTAAGAACTTTATTATTCAAATCAATTAAACCTTCATATAAATCAACTAATTCAAAATTTGGTAACTTTAAAGCCATTGCGTTAATTGTAAAATCTCTTCTTGCTAAATCTTCTGCTAAAGATTTACCAAATTCCACACTAGGTTTTCTAGAAGTGTCTTCGTATTGTTCAGTTCTATAAGTAGTTATTTCAAAAACATAATCTTTTAACTTTGCACCAACTGTGCCAAATTTAATTCCCACATCCCAAATGTGTTCAGCCCAACCTTTAAGAACTTTTTGAATTTCTTCAGGCCTAGCATTTGTCGTTAAATCAAGATCTTTAACAGACTTGCCTAAAATGGCGTCTCTAACGGGGCCACCAACCAATGAAATTTCAAAACCTTGATCAACAAATCTTTGACCAAGTTCAATTAGCACCACAGCACTTTCCCCCAATGATTGACGAATTCGATTACTGGCTATGGAATTAATTTCACTAGTGCTCACCCATGAGAGCCTAGAACTAAGCGCTTTCCCTGCACAGATGCCTCACGGATTAAGGCGCGTCGCCTATTCTTCAAGATGTGAAGCAACATAAGAAACGATTAATAGCAATCATTATTTCTTCCCTGCTAATTTCCCCTCTTGCAATTCCAGCCCAGGCTCAAACTTCAGATGTTGAAGTGTCAATGGAAGTTATTGAACCTACTGCACCTTTAGCAAATGAAACTATCCGTTTTGCTGGCAGTCTAAAAAATAGTTCTACAAATAATTTAGTTAGTTTAAGACTGCAATTATTAGTTTCTGATCCAATCCTAAATCGAAGTGAACTTAATCAAGAACTTACAAACGCCAATACAACAAGACTAAAGAAAACTGGATTACTTTATGGTACAAAAAATTTAGCTCCGGGTGAAGCTACCTCTTTTTCTATAGGAATTAATGCTGGAGGCTTATTTAATAAAGGTGCTGGAGCTTATTTAGTGGGTTTCGAAGTTTTAAGTGGTGATATATCGGTTGGAACTGGTTTTAGTGTTGTTCCTTATCTGCCAGATAGAGCATCTGTTAAACCCTTAGGTTTAACACTTCTTTGGCCAGTAACTGCACCACCCTTACAAAATGGTGATGGAATTTTGTTAGATGAAACTATTCCTAAGTCAATGTTTGCCAATGGACGGTTAACAAATATTTTGAATGGTGGGAAATCTTTTGGTGTTACTTGGTTACTTGATCCAAATTTGTTACATTTAGCAGAAAAATCTTCACGCGGATATTTGGTTTCCTTAACTGATAAAAATGTTGATGGTGCTTACTCGAATGAAATTTCTACTTGGTTCAATGATTTAAGGACAACTGTTGCAAGTTCTGAAAGATATTCCATGACTTATGCCAATGCTGATTTAGCAGCTTTTCAAAGAAATAATGCCCCTAGTGCTTTTGAGCAAGCTGTCACAATTGCTAAATCAGAAACTGAATCAAAACTTGGTTTTACTGTTGGGGGAACTGTTTTGTTTCAAGATAAATATCCGGTATCTGCTCAAACTATTGGTTTAGCAAACTCTTTAGGAACAAATCTTGTAGTTTTACCTGAAACCGCACTTCCCCCAGTTGTGGGCACAACTTTTAATCCTTCTGGGACAACAACAGTTGTTACACCTAATGGTCGAGTAAAAGTTTTTTTAACAGACACCTTGCTTTCTCAATCTGCACTAAATGTTGTTGAAAACGCTAAACAAACAAGTTTACAAAGACAACGTTTGCTATCTGATTCCTTATTATTAGCACTGCAATTGCCAAATATTGAGCGAAACATAGTTGTTTCACCTCCTGCTTATTGGGAACCTACAAATGAAGGCGCCTCGGTATTTGCTGAAGCATTAACAAGAGCTCCTTGGTTAACCAAAGTTGAAGCTTGGAATTTATTAACTAAAGATGTGTCAGAGATTCAAAGAGATAACTTTTTGGAAACAACTGATTCAAAAGCAGCGGAATTAACAAAAGATCAAATCACCAGAATTAAAAGAGGGCAATCACTTTTAGCGCAAGTTACAGGATTGTTTCAAACTCCAGGTGTTGTAAGCACAGATTATGCGACTGCAATTTTGAGAGCAGGTTCACAATATTGGCAAAATGCGCCCAGCCAAGCAAGAGACTTTATTATTTCTATTAATAAAACTTTAGAAGAAAGTAGAAACAAAGTAAGAATTTTAGCTGGAAGCTCTGTTGTTATCCCAAGTACAGAGGGACCAATTCCAATAACAATTGCTAACGATTTCGCTGAACCTGTAATCGTCACATTAGTTGCAACCGGAAATCCTGCTGTGAGATTTAAAGCCCAAACATTAGAACCAATTACAATTGCCCCAAATTCAAAACAAAGTTTAAGTTTTACAGGCTCTGTGCAAGGTTCAGGTGCAGTAGAAGTATCTCTACAACTTTTTACACGTGATGGAATGAAATATGGGGAACCAACAATAATTTCTGTACGCTCTGCTGCCTATAGCACTGTCGCAAGTTGGATAACTGGAATAGCATTTTTAATATTACTTTTATTATCTGCGTTATCTATATATAGAAGAGTTAAAAAAGCGAGATATATAAATGTCTAATTCGATCACAAAATCTAGTACCTGGATGGCCATAGGCACAATTACTTCAAGAATCACTGGGGTAATTAGATCTGCTGCAGTTATTGCAGCCATTGGTTTTGGCACTTTTGCTGATGCTTTCTCTATTGCTAATTCTTTGCCCACAATTGTTTATGTGGTGGTAGTTGGGGGCGCAATTAATAGTGTTTTTGTACCACAACTTGTTAGACATATGAAAAACGATGCAGATGAGGGTGTTTCTTACACTAATAAATTACTGACTCTTGTTGGGCTAATTCTTTTTCTAGTAACTTTACTGGCCGTGTTATTTGCACCATTAATTGTTGGCCTTTATGCACCAAATTCGTGGAGTGATGAAACTCTTTACCAGTCAGTGTTTTTTGCAAGATTACTTCTGCCCCAAATATTTTTTTATGGGGTTTACACAGTTTTGCAACAAGTCCTAAATTCAAGACAACATTTTGCATTACCAATGTTTGCACCTGTTTTAAATAACTTTGTCATGATCATCACAGCTTTACTGTTTATTTATTTAGCACATGATGTAACAGTTTCTAGTTCATTTACTGATCAAGAAATGTCAATTTTAGCAATTGGTACAACTTTAGGTGTGATGGTTCAAGCTATTGTGTTATTTCCGGCACTGAGATTAATTAAATACAAATATAGTTTTGATAGAAGATTTAAAGGTGCTGGATTAACTACCGCAGGACACCTTGCCCTCTGGACAATTGGTTTTGTAATTGTTAATCAAATAACTTATGCTTCAATTACCAGACTGGCTGCTGGTGCTAACACTTTAGATAACAGCATTGGTTTTACTTCTTATCAAAATGCATTCTTAACTTTTATTTTGCCACACTCTGTTATCGCAGTTTCTCTAGTAACCGCACTTTTACCTAAATTTAGTGATCTAGCAAATAGTGTGCAGTTAAATAAATTAGCTAATGCAATTAATTCAGGAGCAAGTTCTTTGGTAGCACTGCTACTACCTATTTCAGTTATTATTTATTTTGTTTCAAAACCACTAGCCCAAGTTTTGTTTGCTAGAGGTGCGGCTTCAGTAGCCGAAGCCAGAAGCACAGGTTTGCTCCTTGGGTTATTTGTTATAGGCCTAGTGCCTTTTTCAATGTTTTATTTATTACTAAGAGGATTTTATGCACTAGAGGACACAAAGACTCCATTTTTTATAAATATTATATTGAATGCTTTTAATTTAAGTATTGCTGTTTACTTATTTAATATTTTTTCAGAATCAAATAAGGTTTCGGGTTTAGTAATTGGGTATGTCAGTTCTTATTTAATTACTACCCCGGTGCTGTGGTATTTCTTGCAGAGAAAAGGATTATCCTTAGGCAGTGTTATTTTTATCAAAAATATCTACAAACCAATACTTGCTACAAGTTTAATGGGTGTGGCATTGTTTTATATAGGAAATATTTTGAACTTTCAAGAAAATGTTGACTTTTTACAAGCATTAATCCAGGTAATTACATGGGGCGTATCTGGTTCAATTATTTATTTTGTGCTCAGCTTTTTATTGAAAATTAATACGATTACAGATTTCACTAGAAAAATCTTTAAATAAGTTTTAGGTTTATTGTGTGAAAACACAATATAAAAGCAAAAGTTATTTAGAGGTTGTAGATAAAGAATTATTGAATTTATTTATTTTAGGTGAAGAAGATGCCTTAGCCGAGTTGTTTAAACGCCATCAATCTAAAATGAGAGCTGTTGCCTATCGGGTGACAAAAAATATTGCTGATGCTGAAGATGTTGTACAAAACGCTTTGATCTCGGTTATGAGAAGTGCTAATAAATTTAGGGGAGATTCGGCTGTTACAACTTGGTTATATCGAATTGTCACAAATGCGGCCATAGACAAAGTCAGATCTTTGAAAGCTCATCCAGCATTCGAATTACCTTTAGAATTACCAATGGCAAGTAATGATATTGACATAAAAGATTTATCCATTGATTTGATAAAAGCCCTAAAGTCCTTGCCTGAAAAGCAAAGAAATGTGGTCATATTAATTGATTTAGGTGGTTGGACTATTGCTGATGTTGCCGCAAAACTTAACTGCGCACCAGGCACTGTTAAAAGTCGCTGTCACAGAGCACATCTGAAACTTGCAGAAGAGCTGACAGTTTTAAGTTAAGCGTGCCTTGGGTGGTGTAATTTTTTAAGCAGACTAGAATTGTGTTTATACAAATAATTTTAAAAGATTAGGGCTTTCGTGAGTAAAATTGAACCTTTAGTAATCATTGGCAGTGGTCCGTCTGGATACACCGCAGCAGTTTATGCAGCAAGAGCACAACTTTCCCCGATCTTGTTAGAAGGATCTGTCACTGCTGGTGGAGCTTTAATGAACACCACGGAAGTAGAAAATTTTCCTGGTTTTAAAGATGGCATCATGGGCCCAGTTCTAATGGAAGAAATGCGTGCACAAGCTGAACGCTTTGGAACTCGTTTTATTACAGATGATGCAGTCAAAGTTGATTTAACTGGTGAAATCAAAACCATAGAAGATGGCAGTGGTAATAAGTATCAAGCAAAAGCTGTTATTTTGGCAACAGGTTCTGGATACAAAAAAATAGGTTTAGCAAAAGAAGAAACTTTAAGCGGTCGAGGTGTTTCCTATTGTGCAACTTGTGATGGCTTCTTCTTCAAAGAACAAGCAATAGCAGTTGTGGGTGGTGGAGATTCTGCCGTAGAAGAAGCAACGTTTTTAACAAGATTTGCTTCCAAAGTTTATTTAATCCATCGCCGTGATGAACTTAGAGCAAGTCGCATCATGCAAAAAAGAGCTCAAGATGATCCAAAAATTGAATTTGTTTGGAACACTGAAGTTATTGATATTTTAGGTGAAGACAAAGTAACCGGGGTAACCTTGAAAGATACAAAAACTGGTGAAACAAAAAATCTTTCATTAACAGGAATTTTCGTAGCTATTGGCCATATTCCAAGATCTGAACTGTTGATAGGTCAAATTGATTTAGATGATGCTGGATACGTATTAGCAAAACCAGGTTCAACTAAAACAAATATCGAAGGTGTCTTTGCTTGTGGCGATTTAGTGGATCATGTTTATCGTCAAGCAATCACAGCCGCAGGAACAGGATGTCAAGCAGCGTTAGATGCTGAGCGCTTCTTAGCAAGTCAAGGTATTTTTTCAGCATAAGAAAAGGAAAACAAAAATGGCAACAAAAATTTTAACTGATGCAACTTTTGACGAAGAGATTAAAAATTCAACCACTCCTATTTTGGTTGACTTCTGGGCTGAGTGGTGTGGTCCCTGCAAAATGATCGCTCCAGTTTTAGAGCAAATCGCTAACGAAAATGAAGGCAAAATTGTTATTGCCAAATTAAATGTTGACGAAAACCCTAAAACAGCTCAAGCGTTAGGAATTACTTCAATTCCAACAATGAATGTCTATAAAGATGGACAATTGGCTAAAACCATCGTGGGAGCAAAGCCAAAGCCTGCTTTACTGGCAGACCTTGCATCCTTCTTGTAACAACCCTGTTTACTAGTTCAGGTGAACCAACATAAACAGTTATTTAGAAAAGGCGATCAAGGTCCTGCCGTAGCAGAAATCTGTGATCGCCTTATTCGCATAGGGGCTATAAAAAATAGTAGTGATGTGTTTGATGATGTTATAGATGCAGCAATTAGACAATTTCAACAATCACGTGGTTTAACAGTTGATGGCATTGTTGGCCCAGAAACTTTTAGAAGATTAGAAGAAGCTCGTTGGTCTTTAGGAGATCGTTTACTTAGTTACACTCCTGGACATTTAATTCATGGTGATGATGTTTCAGTTTTACAAAGAAAACTTTCTGATTTCGGATTTGATGCAGGAAGAGTAGATGGAATTTTTGGGATCTTAACTGAGAACGCCGTAAGGGAGTTGCAAAAAAGTACAGGTTTTACAAGTGATGGAATTTGTGGTCCCGAAGTATTTAGAGCCATAGAAAGACTAAACAGAGTTGTAGTTGGTGGTAGCCCAGAACAAATAAGAGAAGAGCTTCATCATCTACCTCGACAAACTGGAGTTAGCGACAAAGTTGTTGTGATTGATGCTGGACATGGTGGCAGCGATGATGGTTTGAGTGGAAATGATTTAACAGAAAGTTTTCTTGCTTTTGATATTGCCACCAAAGTTGAAGGCAGACTTGCAGCTTTAGGAACAACAGTTTTATTAACCAGAAATCAAAAAACTAAAAATTTAATTGATGAACAACAAAGAGCAATTTTTGCCAATGACAGTAATGCTGATCTAGTTGTGAGCATTCATGCTGAATCTTTACCAAATTCCAATGGCAATGGTTGTGCTGCCTATTACTTTGGCAACGAAGCTTTGGGTCAAAGATCAAGAATGGGTCAGCAATTTGCCAATCTTGTGCAATCAGAAATAGTCAATGAAACAGGGCTAAATGACTGTCGAATTCATGCTAAAACCTGGGATTTGTTACGCATTACGCGCATGCCCGCTGTTCGAATTGAAGTTGGATACTTAAGTCATAAAACAGATGCTTTGAAATTAAAAGACAATGCAACTAGAGACAAAATTGCTGCTGCTATAAGTCAAGCTGTAACTAGTTTTTTTGATCCAAAAAACTAGTTTTCTATTTCGTCCACAATTCTTCTTAAATCTTCTAAAGTAGAAAATTCGATAATTACTTTTCCCTTATTTCTACCCATAGAAATAGTTACTCGGGTATCTAGCTTGTCTCCTAGGCGATCACTTAAATCTTTTAAGCCAGGAGCTTTTAAGGGCGCAAGTTTTTTTGTTGGCTCACCAGTTCCTGTTACAACTCCACCAGAAACTATTTCTTCGGTGGCTCGAACAGATATTCCTTCAGAAACTATTCTGGCGGCCAAAACTTCTATTTGATTTGCATCAGACAAACCTAAAAGTGCTTTGGCATGCCCTGCTGATAAAACTCCTGCTGCAACTCGTTTTTGCACACCGGCTGGCAATTTTAGAAGTCGAAGGGTGTTTGTTACTTGAGGACGAGATCGGCCAAGTTTATTAGCTAATTCGTCTTGCGTGCCCCCAAAATCTTCTAATAGTTGTTGATAGGCCGCGGCTTCTTCCAGCGGGTTTAATTGCGAGCGATGTAAGTTTTCCAATAGAGCATCGCGAAGCATGTGGTCGTCTTTAGTGTCTCTAATTAAAACAGGAATTTTAGTAAAGCCCGCTAATTTAGCAGCTCTAAATCTTCTTTCACCTGCCACGATTTCGTAGTTACCGTTTTCAATCGCACGCACAACTATTGGTTGTAATAAACCAATTTCTTTCAAAGAAAAAGTTAACTCAGTTAAAGCATCTTCATCAAAAATTTGTCTGGGTTGTTTAGCATTTGGTTGAATTTTATTTAATTCAACTTCAGCAAAAGCTATACCAGGAACTGTGTTTAAATTATTATTTGTGACTATTGCAGTATTTGTTTGTTGAATTGTGTTTGACATATCTGTTGGGATTAGAGCTCCTAGGCCTCGACCTAATCCTCTTTTAGGAGTTGCCATTAATTCACACTCGCATGTCTTAAAGCAAATTCTTTAGCAACTTTTACATAAGCTTGTGCACCAGGAGAACCTGGATCATAGGTAATAACTGTTTGCTGGAAACTTGGTGCTTCAGAAACTCTAACTGCTCTTGGGATTTCTGTTGGAATAACAATGTCACCAAAATGTTTTCTAACTTCTTGTGCAACCTGTTGGCTTAAATTTGTTCTGGAATCAAACATTGTTAAAATAATTGTGGAAACTTTTAATTCAGGATTTAATTGTTTGGTAACAAGGTTAACGTTATTCATTAATTGTCCTAAGCCTTCAAGTGCATAATATTCTGTTTGAATTGGAATTAAAACTTCTTGAGCTGCTACTAATGCATTTAGTGTTAGTAGACCTAAGCTTGGTGGACAGTCAATAAAAATATAATCTAAGTTTTTTCCATATTTGTTTTTGTGAAATTCTAAATATTTTGCTAAAGCTTTTTGTAGTCGGTATTCGCGAGCAACTAAGGAAACTAGTTCTATTTCTGCACCAGCTAAATCAATTGTTGCGGGTGCACAAAAAAGATTTTCTATTTCTGGAACTTGTCTAATAACTTCAGAAAAATCTTGATCTTCAATTAAAACAGAATAAACATCTGGTGTGCCAACTCGGTGATCAACATTTAAAGCAGTAGAAGCATTACCTTGTGGGTCGGTATCAATTACTAAAATTTGTAAACCGTGTTTGGCTAGGGCTGCAGCTAAATTAACTGCAGTAGTTGTTTTTCCAACTCCACCTTTTTGATTAGCAATTGTTATTACTCGGGTGGCTTTAGGTGCTGGAAAAGTTTCGGTAGTGCCAAGTTTTAAATTAATGGCCGCTTCAGCAGCTCTGGCTAAAGGCGTATCTAAACTCATGATTTGGGCCAACCTAAGCCACTAGGTTTGCCAATAATTGGTGCTGGGTCTTCAATAGGTTTAGGCCAGCCCAAATCTGTTGCAATATCGGTTTTGGCCACCTTTTAAGACTCCTTCAAAATTTCTACTACCGTGACGCTCAAATCTAGTGCGGAACCGCAAGTCTTAATAGAGGCAGTCAAATTTTCTAGGCTAGGACGCTCGGTTTTTGCCTCTTCCCACTCACTTTGAGCCTTTTGCCCTTTCATTGCAAGTAGCTTGCCACCTTTTTCAACTAATGGCCAAGACCAAGTAATTAATTTATTTAAAGGAGCAACAGCCCTAGAGGTTACGACTTGGGCTGAGATTTTTTGGTCTTCTGCCCTACCCCTGACGATTTGGACATTTGTCAGATTTAGTTCCCGCACTGTTTGGTTTAAGAAATCAATTCTTCGTTGCATTGGTTCAACCAAGGTAACTTCTGAGTCTGGGCGCATAATGGCCAAAACTATTCCTGGAAGTCCAGCACCTGATCCAATATCGATAATGGAGGCTTTTGCTGGAATTAACTCATTAATGGCAGCACAGTTCAAAATATGGCGTTCCCAGATTTTGTCTATTTCCCTTGGCCCTAAAAGACCTTGGATGGTGCTCTCGTTTTCAAGAATCTGGACATATTGCTCAAGCCTTGAATAACTTGTTCCTAGAGTACTGATTTGACTTGGAGATGGCTTTGTTCCACGTGGAACATTTGGCCCCGAACTCACTCCGGCAAAACCACCACGTATCGGTTTGGTTCTTCGCCTTCAGATTCTGATTTCAAACCTGCGGTGGCAACGGCATCATGCACGATTTTTCTTTCAAATGGGTTCATTGATTCCAAAGCCACAGCTTCGTTGTCTTTTTTGACTCTTTCACATGCTTCAAGTCCTAGTTGGGTCAAAGCTGCTTTACGGGCTTCGCGGTAGCCAGAAATATCAATCATCAAGCGAGAGCGCTCCCCGGTTTCACGGGTTACAGCTAAACGGGTCAGATCTTGAATCGCGTTTAATACTTGGCCCTCACTACCTACCAAGTTGGAAAGGTCTGCTCCGGTGATACTTACCAAGGCTCTTTCGCCTTCGACGTCTACTACCAAATCTCCATCTAAATCGGCTATATCCAACAAGCCTTCCAAGT
>ERZ890510.2478-NODE-2478-length-10409-cov-5.855901_pt1 | contig 10409 bp, 10 predicted proteins | sample MGYA00521265_ERZ890510 | MGnify/ENA primary metagenome ERZ890510 (study PRJEB32303, sample SAMEA104408624) | aquatic metagenome | biome: Brackish water; feature: Chemocline; material: water | place: Baltic Sea | collected 2014-10-26T21:54:00 | depth 110 m ...
GGACAATCTTGCTGACTCCATTATCAGGGCCTGGTCCAAAGTTAATAGCCATAACCAGGGAAACTAAGGTATGAAGGTTCAGAAACAAGAGTCAGTACAGGAATCGAGAGATAAACTATTGAGCGCGAGCGAGGTTTTAAATGTCAGATAGAGATGTAAAAGCTATGGCAGAGGATATGGAAGCTCCGCAGTTTGCAGATGTGGCTTTTTCGATTCCTACTGAATTAAGCAAGTCGACAGTAGCAGTGGTTACCTCCGCTTCATTGCACCATGTAGATCAGAGTGATTTTGCTCCGGCAGATGTGGGCTATCGCGTTCTCGATAATAGCAATAGAGATTTTCAAACCGGTCACTGGAGTCCGAATTTCGACAGCACTGGATTTGCTGTCGATTTTAATACGGTTATACCCCTGGATAGACTGGATGAGCTCGAGCGGCAGGGAAAGATCGGTAGGGTTTCCGATGTGCATCTTTCCTATGCCGGCAATCAATTCGACCTCAGTGCTATTCGAATGGACAGTGGGCCGGCGGGAGCAAGACTATTAAGAGAAGCGGGAGTCGACGTCGTACTTCTCACCCCGGTCTGACCTCTTTGCACGCGTACCGTGAGTACGCTAGCGCATATATTTGAGGCTGAAGGACTGGCAACTATTGCTCTGGGTTCTGTTCGCAAGCAGATAGAAAGCACCTCACCGCCGCGCGGTCTATTGTGTGACTTCCCCCTGGGACGACCCTTGGGCAAGCCCGGCGATGCCGCCTTTCAACATCGTGTACTGAGCCATGCATTCTCGCTTCTCGAATCGAGCGAGGCAGTGCTCGAGGAATTCCCGGAAGCAATCGAAGACGACAGTTTCGAGGTTCTGGCCTGTCCGCTGCCTGCCCGTTCAAATGAGAACCTTCATCCAGTAATCGATGAGCTACGCGGTTTGCGTCCTGCCTATGATAGAGCCATCTCCAAATATGGAAATCGTGCCGGTACCGGCAGAACAATCGGGGTTGATGAGTTGGAGGGTGCCATAGAGGCACTGCTTAGAGTTAGTGATGGTATGCCATGGAAGCAAGCTGGCATTCCGGGAATTCCATCTCGCGTTGCACAGGATATTCGAGCTTACTATGAGATGGCTGCGCTCGGCCTGAGTGATCACATCCCGTCGGCTTGGGCTGGCACCAACTGGTTCTTCAACGAGACCGAGACAGGCAAATTGGTTCTGGCTGCGCGGGTTTCCATGCGCGACGCTGGAGAAAAGAGGCCAATCTGGTTTTACATGGCACCGGGTGATCGCTAGCCTGATGATAAATTCCAATAGTTATTTAGATTTGGGTGATCGTTTCTATCAAGAGGCGACGCCGATACCTGTTTCAAAACCCGAGCTCTTTCTGTGGAATGACAGACTTGCCGAGCGGTTTCAGATCGAAGAGAAGCTGGGAATGGGTACAGAGCAAGATACAGCGCTCCTCGCTCAGTATTTTTCCGGCAATCGAAGTTTGCCAAATTCCAGTCCTATAGCTCTTGCCTATGCCGGTCATCAATTTGGACAATTCAATCCGCAGCTCGGTGATGGCCGGGCCCATCTGCTCGGAGAGATTCTGGACCGCGATGGCAGACACTGGGACCTTCAATTAAAAGGTTCAGGGCCTACGCCTTTTTCCCGAGGAGGAGATGGTCGTTGTGGTATTGGGCCGGCTATCCGCGAGTTTCTGATGAGTGAGGCGATGCATGCGCTGGGGGTTCCGACCTCCCGCTGTCTCTCGGTAGTAGCTACGGGAGACCCGGTTTACCGAGACAGGGTAATTCCCGGGGCGATTGTTAGTCGTGTTGCTTCGAGCCATCTTCGAGTGGGCACGTTTCAGTTTTATGCGGCCAGACAGGATGTCGAGTCATTGCGACGGCTTCGTGATTTCGCGATAGAGAAACTATGTCCTGAACTGAGTTCAGGAATTGAGTCAGGATTAAAAGATGACGGGGAACTAACTCTATCGCTATTGGATTGGCTTATAGAAAAACAGATTTATCTGGTGGTGGAGTGGATGCGAGTTGGCTTTATCCATGGCGTATTGAACACGGACAACACAGCACTCTCCGGTGAGACAATCGATTACGGACCCTGCGCGATGATGGGGGTATACGATCAACAGACGGTCTATAGTTCTATCGATCATATGAGCAGATACGCCTTCGGCAATCAGCCAGGTATCATTCACTGGAACATGGCGAGATTCGCCGAATGTTTGCTGCCTCTCATAGCCGAAGGTGACAGTGAGTCGCTTGCTATAGTTGAATCGGCGATAGCTCGAGTGCCAGATTCAATCAACGAAAAATTCAGCAGGATGATGGCGAAGAAATTTGGCTTCTCGAATCTTTTAGAAGGCGACAGCGAATTACTGAATTCCCTATTGAAATATTTCGCCAGTAATAAACTGGACTACACAAATACTTTTGATCTTCTTACCCGGTCGCTAAGTTCGCAGTCCGCTCTGGATCAATCCCGGGCTATTCTGGGAGAGCAATTTCAATCCTGGCGGCAGAGGATCGACGAGCAGGAGATTTCCAGCGCGGAAACCCAGGCAAGCATGCGCGAAAGCAATTCTGTCGTTATACCGAGAAATCATCATGTTGAAGCAGTGATTAGAGAGTCCGAGGAGGCTCTGGATCCTGCGGCGGTGAACAGGATGCTCGAGGTTGTCCGCAGCCCCTACAAGGAGATGGCAGACACGGCGGCCTATCAAGACCTTCCCGCTGATGGCGATGCTCAGTATCAGACCTTTTGTGGAACCTGATCTTCGCGCAATTGCCTGCGCTCGGGACGGTTTCTGACATTCGTTTCATGAAGAAAAAAGAGGAATAAAAACATGCGATATTTGATTGCCTTTGTATTGAGTAGCGTTCTCTGCCAGGCCGCATATGCGCAGCTTCACGTCGCGGCAGACAATCCAATTGTTTACGGCCATCACCATGTCAACGCATCAGATGTGGCAGCCCACAATAAATTCTGGGTAGAGGGTCTTGGTGGATCGATGGTTGAGATAGGAGATGCAAAACGCGAGATCATCTCTTTTCCCAATGTGCTGGTTTTTCTTACAGAACGAGAGCCGACCGGAGGAACCATAGGGACCGTTGTAAATCACATTGGTTTTGAAACGACCGATATTTTTACCGCGGTAGCTCATCTTCAGGCCATGGGTTATCCGATGATTACCCGTCAGGAATTGCCTGCCAGCTATGAGGTAGAAGATGGCATCGGCAAGCGGGTCGGTGGTAACACCATTGCCTATGTTCTCGGTCCCGATGACATTAAGGTTGAATTGATAGAAAACAAATCTATCGAATACCCCATCCAGCTTCATCACATTCATTGGGCTGCCGAAGATGGAGAGGCAATGCGTGCCTGGTATGTCGAGCATTTTTCAGCTATCTCCGGTACGCGCATCGGACAGCCGGCTGCGGATCTGCCGGGTATCAATCTAACCTATGCTCCGGCGGCAGAGGCTCCTCTGCCCAGCAGAGGCAGGGTTCTCGACCATATAGGTTTCGAAGTTGATGATCTTGAGGCGTTCTGTCGAGAGCTGGAATCCAAAGGAATAGTGCTTGATCGGGGATATACCGAGGTGCCCTCTCTGGGGATTGCGATAGCATTTCTGACCGATCCCTGGGGCACTTATATAGAGCTAACCGAAGGATTGGACCTGGTTCCATAGTTCGACAGTGAGCTATAGTTGCTAAACCTGAGCTGTTGTTGATAATCAGCCTGTTTTGAAGGATATTAGTCTATAGGCTGAAGCTAACAGCAATAAAGGGGTAGGGCATGACTTCCGCAAAAACCTTCTTGAGAAACAGGCTTTCACTTCACCTGACGACATCTCGGTTGATCTGCACGCTTCTATTTTCCAGTCTGTTCTCGAATCTGGCTTTCGGCGCCGAAAGAGCGATCGAAATAATCGACGAGATGGAGGCGCTCTATCAGGGTGCCTCTTCCAGCGCCACCATGACCATGATCGTGGAGACTCCGCAGTATGAAAGAACCATGGAGATGGAAGCTAGCTCGATAGGCACCGAAAAATCCTTCATTCGAATTCTCTCTCCGCGCAAAGACAGAGGTATAGCTACCCTAAAGCTCGACATGGAGATGTGGAATTTTCTTCCCAAGATCAATCGGGTAATAAAGGTGCCGCCATCGATGATGATGGGATCATGGATGGGAAGCGACTTCACCAACGACGACCTGGTCAAGCAAACCACACTAACCGAAGAATATTCCCTGACCCTGGAAGAAACAGATGAGCATTTCACGATTATTCTCGTGCCCAAGGAAGAGACGGTAACAGTCTGGGGAAAAATTGACTATATAGTGAATAAGGAATACATGGTTCCAGTCGCTCAGAATTTTTATGACGACAATGGGGAAATAATTCGCAAGTTGGAATTCAGCGAATTAAAAGACTTCTCAGGGAGAATGGTTCCTTCCCGCCTGGAAATGATTCCCATGAACAAGGAAGGCCATAAGACCATAGTTATTTATGACAAGCTGGAATTCGATCCTCCCGATGTGGATGAGTCTGTCTTTACTCTGCGGAATCTTAGAAGTCGTTTCTGATGCTTTTACTGAAACTCGCTTTTCGTAATATATTCAGGCAGCGGCGTAGATCTCTATTAACTGCTCTTAGTATGGCCGGGGGATATATCCTCTGCTCTTTCAGCTTCTCTCTCAGCGAGGGTAGTTATAGTAATGCCATTTCCTTCTTCACACTCGACCACACCGGCCATGTTCAGATTCACATGGAGGACTATCTTCAGAGACCCAAAATACACAAGACCATAGATGACCCAGAGCGCATCAGTGAAATCCTGGATGCGAGGGAAAATATCGCATCTCATACTCTGAGAGTTTTCGCGCCGGCAATCGCCTATTCGGATACCGATAATACACCGACGCAGCTAATAGGCGTCGATCTCGAAAGGGAAAGAACCACTAGTACGCTGGAACAGAAAGTGAGCTCAGGAACTTACATTTCGAGCGGTCTTGATAGCGATGGTTATTATTCGGCGATGATTGGTGCGGGAATAGCGAATAGTCTGAATATAGGCATGGGAGATGAACTGATCCTGATTTCCCAGGGTGCAGATGGCTCGGTTGCTAATGATATTTATATCGTCGGGGGAATAGTTGGCAATCGTAATTCCCTCGATAAAAGTACCGTGTTTTTACCTCTGCAAGCCGCGCAGGAATTCTTAAGCATGACCGGTAGAGTACATGAGGTCTCGATACTGCTCGAAGATGAAAATGATTCTCGAGCTGAGGCGATTTCTTTGCAGGCAGAACTGCCGGAACTTTCTGTCGATCCCTGGCAGGAGGTGGAGTTGACAGTCTATAGATCCATGCAGGCAGATAAGCAGGGCAATGTTATCTCCCTGGGAATAATTATTTTTATTGTCTTCGTGGGGGTTCTGAATACTGTGCTCATGTCTGTTCTCGAACGAACCCGGGAGTTTGGAGTATTAAAGGCTATTGGCAGTCGACCAACAAAGATTGCCCTGATGATTTCTCTAGAGACCGGTTTGTTGGCTTCAATGAGTATGTTTGCAGGACTGCTTGTTTCTTTTCCCTTGATTGGTTGGTTCACTCTCTACGGTTTTGAACTCGCAGAGCCAATGGATGTGGGCGGAATTGTAATGAGTCATATCACTGGTGAGCTGTCCTTGTATGTACTCGGAACACCGCTGTTGTTGATTATTTTGTTCGCGCTGTTGATCAGTATTCCGACCGGTATCAGGGCTGCGAGAATTTCTCCTACCCAAGCGATGCGGAGTAACTAGTGCAGACTCTCAAACTCGCTTTCCGTAATCTGTTTCGAAATATTCGGCGAACCATTCTGACTGTCATGCTAATAGGCTTGAGCCTGGCAGCGCTAATAGCTGTCGATGGGATCATGCGCGGCATGATTACTCTAATGGTGGAGAATGTGACCAGTACAATTTCTGGCGAGGCACAGATACATCGGGTTGGGTTTCGAGAAAACTTCGATGTCGACATCTATTTGGAAAATTCAGATGAGATAGAACAAACGCTTCGACAGGATTCATCGCTGGATTCATATACGACCCGGGTGATGAGTGGCGCAATGATTTCTTCCAGCTACAACGTATCTGCTGGTTTGCTCTATGGAGTAGACGCACAGCGAGAGAGGACCATAAGCAAGCTCGAACAGGCGCTGGTTCGCGGAGAATATCTCAGTGGGACAGAAAGTGAGCTACTTATGGGGCACACAATGGCAGAGCTTCTGGAGGTGGGCCTCGGTGATCGCATAGTATTAACACTGTCCGAAGCCGGTACAGGAGAACTCGCTCAGGCTCTGTATAGAATTTCCGGAATAGTAGATTTCGGAATGCGTGAACTAGATGATAATTTTGTTTTCGTGAATATTTCTGCTGCACGCAAGACACTGGGCATGACCGATCTACAGACCCATGAATTCGTACTCAAGTTTCACGATCCTGCAGATGCCGAAAACCCGGAGACGGAATTATTCCAGACTTTAAACGATGAAGAGACAGAGGCACTCGGCTGGCTGGACCTGAATAGAGAGATTGGTTTAATCATTCAGCTAACAGAATTCAGTTCTCTAATAGTAGGAGCCATTCTTTTCCTATTGGCTTCCCTCGGTGTAATCAACTCCATGTTCATGTCTATCTATGAGCGCATCTATGAATTTGGTGTGATCAAGGCCATTGGCACTCGTCCGGCAGCAATAAGTAATCTGATTCTCTTCGAGGCCCTGCTAATTGCGCTGATTAGCTGCGCTTTGGGTAGTGCCCTGGGTTATCTGATCGGCCTGTACACCTCTAACTATGGAATAGGGGTGGGAGATATGGAGTTTTCGGGAATCGCTTTCGATAACAATATTTTTTCCGAGTTTCATGTATCGCAATTCACTCAGTTTCCAGTGTATGTAATTCTGCTGACAATTCTGGCCGCCATCTATCCCGCCAGATTTGCCGCCAGGATTGTTCCCTCTGATGCACTGCAGAGAAGTCTCTAGGAGTTAGTATGACGGCTGTAATTTCGACCAATAAAGTATGCCGCTATTTCGGTGATGAAGGAGAGACCATGGTTAAGGCCGTGGACAGGGTTTCTATCGAAATTGAGAGAGGGGAATTTACAGCCATCGTTGGCCCTTCCGGCTCAGGGAAAACAACCTTACTACATTTGATAGGTGGTCTCGATAACCCCACTTCCGGATCGGTAGAATTGTCGGGTACAAATATAGCGGAGATGAGCGGTGCCGTTCTTTCCGATTTTAGAAGAGATAACATCGGTTTTATTTTTCAGTCCTATAACCTGATACCGGTTTTTTCAGCGGAAGAAAATATTGAATACATCATGTTATTGCAGGGAGTGGCGCCAGCCGAGAGAAAGCGTCGGGTTGCCGAAATGCTAGAGCAGGTGGGACTGGAAGGTTTGGGTGACAGGCGTCCTAACAAACTGTCGGGAGGGCAGCAGCAGCGAGTAGCTATTGCGCGCGCCATGGTTTCCCATCCCGAAATCATTCTCGCAGACGAACCTACGGCGAATTTGGATTCTCGAACCGGCATAGCCTTGCTAGATCTGATGAAAGAGTTAAATGAGAAGCACAAGATGACATTCGTTTTCTCAACTCACGATGAAAAAATTATGAAGAGGGCAGGAAGGCTTATACATATGCAAGATGGTGAAATCGAATCGGATGAAAGAAAATAGCCCATGCGCCTCGTTTCCAATCTCTTGCTGTTTTTCTTTCTCAGTATTGTAGCCTGTGAATCCTATGGCCAGCTGAATTTTTCAGGCTATCTAAAAAACTACAGTGTCATTCAGGATGAAATAGATAACGATCTATTTCAGTTCGATCAAAGCTATCGAATGCAAAACAGTGCTCGTCTAATGCTGGACTATTTTAAGGACGACCAGGTTTGGCAATTGCATTATGAGGCGGGTATTGAGTCACACTCTCGCCTACTGCCAGGGGCCTCTTCATTCGTCACACCCAGTCGTCAGGGCTACAGGCTGAGCGATCTGCGATCGACAATAGGTCCGAGCCCCAAGAAAAACACCGTTCCGCAAAATCTCGACAGGTTTAATGTTCAGTTTCAGATGGAGTCTGGTGATTTAACCATCGGTCGCCAGGCTATTACCTTCGGCTCGGCGAGAATAATAAATCCTACTGATGTGTTCATTCCCTTCGATGTAAGAACCCTGAATACCGAGTATCGCACCGGTATCGATGCTATCCGGTTTCAGAAACCAGTTGGACAGTTAGGCGAACTGGACATGGGCGTCGTGCTTGGACCCGATGGCAGGCCCGAGAATTCTTCTGCGTTCTTGCAGTTACTCGCCAACGCCTCGGGTAGAGACTATCAGTTTACGGCCATGCGCTTTGCCGATCAGAATCTGTTGGGGGCAGGCGTTCAATCTGCGTTGGGCGAGCTGGGCTTCTGGCTGGAGACGGCATTTGTCAGCGGCGATGATAACTATAACCGCACTTCTATTGGTGTGGACTATGCCTTCAATGAAAATGTGTTCGCCATGGTGGAATATCATTACAACGGCGCGGGCTCCAGTGACGCCGATTCCTATCTTGGCAGCTTGAATGACGCTGCCTATAGAGCCGGGGGAGTGTTTCTCCTCGGCGAGAACTATCTGATTCCCGTGGTGAGTTGGCAAGTTAACACACTGCTGGGACTATCATTCCAAACGCTGGCAAACCTCGATGATGGTTCGCTCTTTGTCAGTGCCAATGCGGATTACAGCCTTTCCGATAATGTCTATCTGGGCATGGGGTATCATCATTTTAGTGGCAAGGATTTCAATGTCTCCGGGGTCGATCCTCTTAACATGCAGCTTCAGCTAGGGTCGGAATACGGCGGTAATCCGGATTCCCTATATATGAGCCTGCGCTACTATTTCTAGACGGCGAGACTACTGGTGAGCGAAACAGCTCTGAGTCGAGCTTTCAAGACAAGGTTCATCTCGAAAACATCCAGTTTTCCTGGGTTGATCTCTAGGTAACTATTATTTGCTATAAGCGTCAGCTATATTCAGCGAATGTATTTTTTAGAATAGTGGGGGACCTATGTTAAGCATTAAGGATTTGAAGAAGACCTATGACAATGGCGTAAAAGCCATGGACGGCATAAGCCTGGATATTAGCGAAGGCATGTTTGGCTTGTTGGGCCCGAACGGAGCAGGAAAGTCCAGCCTGATGCGAACTCTTGCTACCTTGCAGGATGCGGACGAGGGTTCTGCCTTCCTGAACGACATCGATATATTGAACGACAAGGAAAGCCTTCGTCAGGTGCTGGGCTATCTTCCACAGGAGTTCGGAGCATACCCCAGAGTATCGGCATTACGCATGCTGGATCACTTCGCAGTACTGAAGGGAATCAATAACAAGGGTGAGCGCAAGGATCTGATCAACCATCTCCTTAATGAGGTTAATCTTTGGGATGCGCGTAAGACGGCTGTTAGCACCTATTCCGGAGGCATGAAACAGCGCTTCGGAATTGCGCAGGCCTTGATTGGTAATCCACAGCTGGTAATAGTCGATGAGCCTACCGCCGGACTCGACCCCGAAGAGCGTAGGCGCTTTCACAATTTGCTGGCAGGCATCAGCACCGACACGGTCATTATCCTTTCAACCCACATTGTTGAAGACGTAAGCGACCTCTGTTCAGACATGGCCATAATGGGTAATGGCAAGATACTTATGAATGGCAAACCCGATGAGGTTATCGCCAGATTGGACGGCTCCGTGTACAGCAAAGTAATCGAGAGAGCTGAGCTCGATGAGTACGAGGATAATTATCAGGTTCTTTTCTCCACCCTGACCGGTGGTCGAACCAAGCTACATATAGTGAATGATGCAGACCCAGGTAATGGGTTTGAAGCAACACAGGTGAGTCTGGAAGATGTCTATTTCTCAACTCTTCGTGATCATCAGATTAATATTGCTGCCTAGTAAATAGGTCATCCAAGCACCAGACAAGGATTCATTCTCTATGTTCTCGCACATATTCCGATTTGAATTAGCATTTCATTCCCGCCAGCCGTTGCTATATGTCGTGTCGCTGGTAATTTTCATATTGAGTTTTGGCGCCACAACCTCTGACAATATTCAGATGGGTGGGGTCATCACAAACATTAATATCAATTCTCCCTACAACGTCGTTTCAATGCTTTCCAGCGTAAGTTTTATTGTGTCACTAATTGCCGGTGTGGCTTATGCGTCGGGCGCAGTATTGAGAGACTTCGATCATAAGATAGCCGAGCTATTTTTCACCACCAGAGTGAACAAGTTTAATTATCTAATGGGGCGTTTCTGCGGAGCGGTTACTTTTTGTTTTATTGTCTATTTTATTGCAGCACTGGGAGTGTTTCTCG
>ERZ890510.2479-NODE-2479-length-10409-cov-4.980587_pt1 | contig 10409 bp, 9 predicted proteins | sample MGYA00521265_ERZ890510 | MGnify/ENA primary metagenome ERZ890510 (study PRJEB32303, sample SAMEA104408624) | aquatic metagenome | biome: Brackish water; feature: Chemocline; material: water | place: Baltic Sea | collected 2014-10-26T21:54:00 | depth 110 m ...
CGCAGGCTTTGATGGCCATCCCACGGTGTGGCGGGTCCTCATGCCAGTCCTGCGGCCCACCAATGGGTGGATCAAAGATAACGGCCGCAGGCACGATGGGGATACGGACCCCGCGCACAGCAAGCCCTCGCCCCTGGCCGGCGAGCCAAGACGTTGCACCGCTCGCCGCTTCAAGACCAAACGCTGATCCGCCGGAGAACACTAGCGCATCTATGGTTTTGACCGTGTTGGCCGGATCGAGGAGATCGGTCTCGCGGGTGCCCGGCGCGCCACCGCGAATGTCGGCAGCCGCAACACACGGTTGATCTGGAAGAATGACAGTGACCCCGCTACGAATTGTGCGATCGTGGCAGTTGCCGACTCTGATACCATCCACGTCTGTGATGGCGTTATGCATTCCGACAGCGATCATGGTCTTTTCCCGCGGCGGCGGTGAGGTTGAGCGAGGAAGCGAATGATCAACGAGCATGGGACACTTGGCAACCGCACACGACGTGCCGCGCTCGCAGTGGCGACGATCGTCTTCATTGTTGGTCCGATCAAGGATGTCGCCGCCGAGGGTGCGTCGGTTTTCGCAACCCGACACATGGTGTCTGCAGCCAATCCCTTCGCGGCCAGGGCGGGGCTTGAGATTCTTCGCCGAGGTGGAAGCGCCGTCGACGCGGCCATCGCCGTCCAAATGGTTTTGAATGTCGTCGAGCCGCAATCGTCGGGCATTGGGGGTGGCGCATTTTTGCTCCACTTCGACGCGGCGACACGAAAGGTCATGAGCTATGACGGGCGTGAAACAGCCCCCGCAGCCGCGACCCCTGCGCTGTTCCTCACCAAGTCTGGAGCGCCTCTTGGCTTTTTCGACGCGCTCGTCGGCGGCCGTGCTGTCGGTGTCCCGGGCGTCGTGCGCATGCTTGCCCTGGCCCATGAAAAACACGGCGTCCTACCCTGGCGCGACCTTTTTGCCACTGCAATCACGCTGTCAGAAGAGGGATTCGCGATATCTCCGCGACTTCACATGCTGGTGGCGAGCGATCGTTTTCTCGCGACCTACCCCGAAACACGCAGATATTTCTTTGCCGCGGACGGCACCGCAAAACCCATCGGCCATCTGCTTAAGAACCCCGCGCTGGCAGATACATTTAGAAAAATTGCATCCGAAGGTGCGGATAGTTTCTATGAGGGGTCCATCAGCCGTTCGATCGTCTTCGCGGTTCAGTCGGCAAGCGACAACCCGGGGCTACTGACCCACGTTGATATGACGGGGTACGAGGCCAAGTCCAGGACCCCGGTCTGTGGTCACTATAGGCGTCTTGAGATTTGCGGGATGCCGCCACCCACTTCAGGTGGGGTAACAACACTGCAGATTCTGGGAATATTGCAGAACGCCAATCTTGCTGCAAACCCGCCGACCTCGCCAGCTTCAGCGCATTTGATCGCGGAAGCGAGCCGACTCGCTTTTGCCGATCGCGGCAAATACCTGGCCGATCCGGATTTTGTGGACGTCCCGGTCTCTCGTTTGCTCGACCGCGCTTACCTGACTAAACGCTATAAGAAAATCTCACCGCACGTCGCGATGGAATCGGTGGTCCCCGGCGTTTTCCCGGATCGGCACGGTTTAGGGTTTGGTGTCGGGGAAAGCTTGGAACTGCCCTCTACGACGCATTTCTCAATCGTCGACGACAACGGGAATGCCGTATCCATGACATCAAGCGTCGAGAATACGTTTGGCTCTCGGCTCATGGTCCAGGGGTTTCTGCTCAACAATCAACTAACCGACTTCTCCTTCCGGCCAGACAATGACGGCGTGCCAGTGGCAAATCGCGTCGAAGCCGGGAAACGTCCACGGAGTTCGATGTCCCCGATGATCGTCCTTGACGGCAGAGGGCGGTTTCGAATGGCCGTCGGGTCTCCGGGCGGCAGTCGAATTATCGGCTACGTCATCAAGACCCTAGTCGGCGTGATCGACTGGCAGCTTGATGTTCAGAGCGCGATCGATCTTCCAAACATTACCAACCGAGGTCGTGCGACCGAGATCGAGCGAATGGGCGATCACGCTGGAATGCTGCAAGCGCTTTCTAAACTTGGACACGATGCGGTTGCTGTTGAGATGACGAGCGGCATTCACGCCATCGTAAGAGATGATCGCGGTTTGTGGGGCGGTGCTGATCCGAGGCGGGAAGGTGTGGCCGTTGGCGACTAGCGCTGCGCCACTATAAAGAGGCGTTGCATGGCAAAAAGCGTCGTGCCGTCCGGCCGACGCGGATAGGCGTCACGATAGCGCTGCCTCATTTCCTCAACAAAATCTCGCTTCTCGGAACCGCTCAATGCGTCGACAACCGGACGAAGGGCTGTCCCCATGACCCACTCCAGAACCGGGTCGTCACCCTGAAGAACATGGAAATAGTTGGTCTCCCAAATCTCCACATTCCGAACCAGGGGTGCCAAAACGTCATGGTAAAATGCCGGGGGTTGGACATGGGTGAAATCCACGAACTGGCGCAGATGATGACGTGAGGATCGGGATTCGATGCAATCGACGATTTGCGCGTGGGACGGTTGCTCGTAGTTGCGCGGCATTTGGATTGCGAGAATGCCTGCTTCGCCCAAGAACCCAGCGAGCGACGCGATGAGTCTCGCGTGATTTGGGACCCAGTTGAATGCAGCGTTGGAGAAGATGAGATCCACGTCGGTCGCGGCAAATTCAGAAATATCCTGTTTGGACCAAGCGATCCCGGGATAAATCTCCGCGGCCTTGGTCAACATCTCCGACGAACTGTCGACACCGGTAATGTTCGCGCACGGCCAGCGTTCAATTAACAAGGCCGTCACATTGCCCGGACCGCAGCCGAGATCGAACACAACATTGGGGCGTTCTAGATTAATGTGGGCAAGAAGATCGATCGCGGGTTGGCGCCGGTACTTTTCGAAGATCAGATAGAGATTTGGGTCCCACGCCACCGATCAACCGATGCCGAATACCCGACCCGTATTTTCGGCCGGTAGTTCAATAACATTGGTCGGCAGCTCGATCCGAAACGTTGTGCCTGCCTCGCCAGTCCGATGCAGCACCAGCACACCGCCATGCGCCTCAATCAGGTCGCGCGCGATCGCAAGGCCTAGCCCGGTACCGGAGGACTTTGTCGTGGCTTTGAAGGGTTGGAAGAGGCTGTCCTGCGCCGTCTCAGGGATGCCGGGTCCGTTGTCGCTGAACTCGATCACAACGCAGTTTGCAAGCGACGCAGCAGATATGAAAATCGTATCGCCGGCCTCTGCTGTTATTGCCTCAAGTGCGTTGCGGCCAAGGTTCATGAAGACGCGGAAAAGCTGTTCGTGATCCGCGCTGATATTCAGTTCAACGGGCATTCGAATATCCCACTGGATCAAACGCTCGTCGCCCAGACCAAGAGCCACGCCAACATCGGCGAGCAGTTCGCTAAGGGAAAAAACGGATCGCTGTGGTTTTTGCTCGCGTGCCTTCCCGAATTGAAGAGTCTGCGTGCAGAGCGATATGGCCCGATCAATCGCCTTTAGAAGCACTGGCGTCGCGCGCCTAACTTCTGGGTCACCACTGACGACCAGACGATCCGAAACAAGCTGAGCGGTTGCGAGAATGTTCCGCAGATCGTGGTTGATCTTGCTGACCGCGGCGCCGAGCTCCGCTAAACGGGTCTTTTGCCGAAGCGCTAGCCGCAAGTCCTCCTGCATCGTCGCGAATTCGCGCTGTGCGAGACCAATTTCATCGCGCCTCTGCGCTGAGGCGCCGTTCGGCGCAGCGCCCTCCGGATTGTTGCGAAACTCGATCATGTTTTGCGTCAGGCGTCGGACTGGACGGACGATAAGAAGGTGCAGCGCTAGGTAGACCAGTCCACCGGTGATCGCGGAAATAAGCAGGGATAGTCCCAGAACCCGGACCGAGAAGCTAAACATCTCTTTGCGCAGGGGTTCTTCGTCGATGATGATATCGACAAGGGTGTCGGCGTCTTCCAACGCCGGGGCGACCACGCGGATAGTCCGTCCCTCGCGCGCCATTGCGCCGAACGCCTCGACGATTGACGACCAAATCGTCGTCTCGCGCAGATCGAACGACGCACTGATTACCAATGGAACCCCGGCGCTCTCCCCGAGAACGAGCGCACGTGCCTCTCGCCGCTTAAGGACGATCGCCTTGATCTCGGCGCGATCCAGAATATCTTGCTCGAGTTGGGGCGTTACGAGCCGGTCAGGATCTTTCGTCAGAGCGAAAGACGCCAATTGGGCTACGGCAATTCGATCTTCAAGGTACGTCTGTCGGAAACGCGCGATAGAAGGAACGTAGATCAACACCTCGCTGACCATTACGAAAAATAGGGTCAGCACCAACAGTCGCCCCGAAAGACTTCGACCCCACGGGACAAAGCGAACCGCGTTTCTTAGGCTCATACCCTGATGTATCACAACGTCTCGCGACGATCTATCGCTAGCCTAACCGCGCCAGCAGGCGCACAAGGCTCTTCACACGTCGACTGGCCAGCGCGGGCGCAAAGAAGGTCCCTGCCGCGCGTTTACCAAGTTCCGAATAAGTCGGATAGGGTGCCATTAGCCCGGCCATCGTACTGAGTTCTTCGCGGCGCGCCACCGCCATGACCCAGGGAAGCAAGAGGTCTCCAGCATTGCGCGCAACGATTTGGACACCCAAAATTCGTCCCTTCGTCGTGCTCACAATCTTAATCAAGCCATCCAAGTCGCCTTGCGCCCGAGCCCGATCGTTCTCGGCGACCGGCCAGCGCAGCACAGAAATTTTTCCGAATTTTTCTCTCGCCTCGCTCTCAAGCATGCCGACATGGGCGAGCTCGGGGTCAGTGTAGGTAACCCACGGAATTACTTGTTTCGTCGTGCGGGCCGGCAAGCGAAATAGAATGTTCCGCAGCACCACGCCGGCGTGAAACGAGGCGACGTGAGTGAACTGAGCGCCGCCGGTAACATCGCCAACGGCGAATATCTTCTTGTTCGTTGTTCTTAGGCGCGAATCAACAATGAGCCCCTGACGCGTGTATTCGACACCCGCGGCCTCGAGATCAAGATCAAGGTTCGGCGCCCGTCCTGCCGCCACGAGCAAGTGAGACCCGATGATTTGACGTGAGGCGCCGTTTTGCTCAACCGTCAAACTGATGCCCTCATCCGTTTGGGACACCGCATGGACCTGGGCACCGGATAGCAGCGTGATCCCCTCGGCGCGCAATCTGTCAATGACCACTTCCGCGGCGTCTTCATCGTCTCGCGGCAAGAACCGTATCATTTCCAGCACGGTGACCTGCGCACCTAGGCGACGGTGCGCTTGAGCCAGTTCAAGACCGATCGGTCCACCGCCAACGATCAACAGATGCTTGGGACAAGAACGGTTCTTGAAAACAGTTTCGTTCGTCAAATACGGTACCGAGTTGAGTCCGGCAATCGGCGGCACCAAGGGCGATGACCCGGTGGCGACGACAAAGCGGCGCGCGCGAATCGTGTGTTCGCCGGCGACGACCTCTTGGGGGTTTATGAACTTCCCGTTCTCTCGGATGACCCGAACTCCCATGCCGCGGAATCGTTCCTCCGAATCGGTGGGCGCAATCCCTTCAACGACCGTGCGGACATGGTCCATGGCGCTGGAAAAATCGATGTGCGGCGTCTTGTAGGTAATTCCGAATCGTGCCGCTCGTGGCCCAGCGATGGCTGCCTCGCCGGCGGCGATCAGCGCTTTGGACGGGACGCAACCGAAGTTCAAGCAATCGCCGCCCATCTCGCCGCGCTCAATCAGGACGACGCTCGCGCCCATCAGAGCCGCGCCCCCCGCGACCACGAGACCACCCGCCCCTGCACCAATAACGCAAACGTCTGGACGAAGAGTGGCGGGCATTACGTCGCGGCTCCGGCCCGCCGACGGCGCAGAGTTTTGTAACCGATGGGCAATAAGGCCAATACCAGAAGCCCAACAATCGGTAAGAGGACATCGGGTCGGATAAATAAGCCGAGTCCCGGCACCGCACCGCTATCGAGCACCGCGCCGGTTCCTGCGCCGACACCGACATAGACAAAGGCGCCAGGAATGATGCCGACCGCGGTCGCCAAAACATAGTTGCGTAGGCTAACGCCGAGCAGCGCCGGAACAATATTTACCAGGAAGAATGGAAACAGGGGGATCAAGCGCAAGATAAGGAGATAGCTAAGTTCGTTTTCACGAAAGCCGGACTCCATTCGCCTAAGTGCCGGCCCGGCGCGCTCATGTAGGAACGCCCCAACGGTCGACCGTGCAATGAGAAACAATGCGACCGCACCGACCGTCGCGCCAACCACGACGCACAGGGTGCCGATCAGCGTTCCAAACAAGAAACCACCAAGGATCGACACCAAAGTCGCGATCGGCAGCGAGAAGGCGACCACAACGGCGTACACAGCCACAAAAACGAGCGCCGCAACAAGTCCATTCCGATCGACAAAGGCACTGAGATCGGCTCGGTTCTCGCGCAGGACCTCGAAGGAGGCGAAGCGATCAAGGTCGAACGCAAAGAATGCCAACAGACCCAGGACAAGGATCGCTGACGGAAGGAGACGGCGCAAACCAATGCGCCGACCGCTCGCGGGAGGGTCAGAAGGGGCCACCGTTATGCCTTAGGCACTGGGGGATAGGGTCACCGGAATCGGTGATGTTTTGTGACTGGTTGAGGGTTAAACTTCCCCCAATCTATGCGATAATCCACCATTCATTCCAAATCTAGCGGATTTCTGGGCCAGCGAGAGGCCTTTTGGCGTCTGTAACCCAACAGTGAAGCGCGGCCCAGTGCGCCTTGCGCCTCGACTGGGGTCGTTGACAGCGCCCACCACAGCCCGTATACAGCGGGCCTTATTTCGAGGGCTTCCGGCCCGCGAAACCCTGGAGAATAGCCGTGAAAAGAACATTTCAGCCCAGCGTCCTCGTGCGCAAGCGGCGTCATGGCTTTCGTGCAAGAATGGCGACGGCAAACGGTCGCAAGGTTCTCGCACGGCGCCGCGCAAAGGGTCGCAAACGCCTCTCGGCGTGAGCGGGCGCGCATGTCGGCGCGCCTGATACGCTTGACCCGCCGGGCCGATTTCGAACGGCTTACCCGCAGAGGCAAGAAACAAGTCATGCCCGGCCTAGTGCTACAGTCGATAGAGCGTGAAGACGCACCAGCGCGGTCGGTCTGTCGCCTTGGGTTTACCGTTTCGAAGAAAGTCGGCGGTTCGGTCCAGCGAAATCGGGCAAAACGGCGGCTACGCGCCGCAGCGGCGCTCGTCCTCAAAGACGCAAAGTCCGGTCTCGATGTGGTCCTGGTTGGACGAAAAGCTACCCTGACCAGACCGTGGTCGCAGCTCATTGCAGATGTTCAAAACGCTGGCGTTAAGCTGGGCGTGCTCGCACCACAAACACTGCTTGTCGACCGATGAGCAGCGTTGGTCGACAAATGCGCGCAGCGCCTCGCCTCGTCCTTCGCGCCATCGTGCGCGCCTACCAGCTCTTTGTTTCGCCGATCCTTGGCGCCAATTGCCGGTTTGACCCAACCTGTTCTGCTTATGCCGACGAAGCAATCCAGCGTTTTGGGGCAGTTCGAGGATCTCTGCTCGCTATTAAGCGAATTTCTCGTTGTCATCCTTGGGGGGGATTCGGACACGACCCGGTTCCCGAACGCGCGCCCACACAACCGGTAGGGCACGATGCTTGAACAGCGGAACCTGATTATTGCGATCGCGTTTTCGGTTGCGATCCTGGTCGGCTGGCAGTTTTTGCTTCCCAAACCTCCCGCGCCAGCGCCGGTCGCGCAATCCGGCACGGCGGCACCCGGTCAGTCGGACCAAGTGCGCATTCCAGGTGCACCAAATACGTTGGCCCGAGAGAACCCAGGCGCGCCTGCTATCCGAGACCGCGGTGACGTGGTCAAGGACGTTCCGCGCGTTCGGATCGAGTCGCCGCGTGTCTCAGGTTCAGTGTCGCTCCTCGGCGCGCGAATTGATGATCTTATCCTCAAGAGTTACCGCACCGACATCGACCCCGACAGTCCCCCAGTAACGTTCCTTTCTCCTCTCCAAACCGCGAACCCCTACTATGCGCAGTTCGGTTGGACCAGCGCAGAAGAGGTGGCGCTCCCGGACGATTCCTCACTTTGGCAGTCGAGAGATACCGTTTTGTCTCCTGATCGCCCGATTACGATGGAGTGGGACAACGGCGCAGGTCTTCGGTTCTTCAGAACGATTTCGATCGATTCCGGCTACATGTTCACCCTTTCTGACCGCATCGAAAACTATGGGACCAACTCGGTCACCCTCGTTCCGTTTGGGGTCATTGTCCGCAAGGGTCGCCCAGAGACCGAAAACTTCTTCATCCTCCACGAAGGCGCGCTGGGCGTTTTCGATGAGGTTTTGGACCAAGAGGACTACGACGACATTATCGACGCCGACAACGGTCGGATCGAAAATACGCCGAAGATCGCTGGCGGCTGGATCGGCATCACGGACAAATACTGGCTGACTGCTCTGATCCCGGATCAGGCGAGCAAGGCGTCCTTTAGTTACAACCATTGGCCAGACAACGGTCGCGACAACTTCCAGGTGGATTTTCACCGGACCGAAGGACTGCAGATCAGTGGCGGCGGAACGGCGACAGTCTCGAATAGAGTATTTGCCGGCGCAAAGGTTGTTCGCTTACTAGACGGCTACAAAAATAACCTTGGAATTACCGGATTCGACCGCGCCGTGGATTTCGGTCTGATGTTTTTTCTGACCAAGCCGATGTTCCTCTTGCTCCGCTTCTTAAGCGAGACGATTGGCAACTTCGGCATCGCCATCCTTCTCGTCACGGTGATGGTGAAACTCGTCTTCTTCCCGCTGGCCAACCGCTCGTATCGAGCGATGAGCAAGATGAAATTGCTCGCCCCTGAGATGACGAAGATTAAGGAACGATTCAAGGACGACCGTCAGCGCCAACAACAAGAGATGATGGCCCTCTACAAACGTGAAGGCGCCAATCCGGTCTCAGGCTGCTTGCCGATCTTCGTTCAAATCCCCGTCTTCTTCGCCTTGTACAAAGTTTTGTTCGTCACGATCGAGATGCGGCACACGCCCTTCTTTGGTTGGATCCAAGATCTATCGGCTGCGGATCCGTTGAACCTGTTCACTGGCTTTGGCCTGATTCCCGTTTCTCTACCTGAAATCATCCCGGTAATCGGCATCTGGCCGATCCTGATGGGCCTTAGCATGTGGCTCCAACAGCGCCTTAACCCACAACCCATGGATAAGATGCAGGCGCGGATATTCATGCTGCTGCCGATTGTCTTCACGTTCATTCTCGCGCCATTCCCGGCGGGTCTGGTGATCTACTGGACTTGGAACAACATGCTGTCGATTGCGCAGCAATGGGTGATCATGCGACGGGCAGGGATCAAGAACCCAGCGGCAGCTGAATAGTTCTGCTGGAAATCTTGTGGTTGCCGGATCCGTCGAAGACCACGATATCGAGAAAGGGCGCCGGCTTTTTGCCCGCCCTTGCGATTTCTTAACCTCGGGCGTCGGCCCAGATTCCTTCCCGCTAGAAACGCTCCCCGAAATCGCTTTCTCCGGTCGGTCCAACGCAGGCAAGTCAAGCCTGATTAACGCGCTAACCGGGCAACGCGGTCTGGCCCGCGCGTCCAACCAACCGGGCCGGACCCAGTCCATTAATTTCTTTGAAATCAGTGGCGCATTGCGCCTTGTCGATCTCCCCGGATATGGCTTCGCGCAGGCGCCTAAAGCGACGGCCGCAGCTTGGAACCGACTGGTCCATGGATTCCTCCGCCGAAGAGCGCGCGTCTGTCGCGTGGTTCTACTGGTGGATGCCCGACGCGGCCTAATGGCGATCGATCGCGCCATGATGGCCGACCTGGAGGGTATGGCCGTTTCCTATCAGATCGTCCTGACGAAGATCGACACGCTGCCGAAAACGAAAATCAGTACGCTGATCAGCGCGACAACCGAGGCAATTTCAGGCCATGCTGCGTCGTTCCCGCTGGTCTTGGCGACAAGTGCACGCAAGGCCAAGGGTATTGCCGAGTTGCGCGCATCTCTGGCTGAACTAGCCGATTTCCAATGATTCGGATATAAGCGCCAGATGTCCAAGAGCGTCCACACTGACCCGGCCAAACTCGCAGAGATCGGCAAGACTCTCGCAGAGGCACTCCCCTATATGCGTGAGTTCAGTGGCCAAACATTTGTCGTGAAGTTCGGCGGGCACGCCATGGGTGACGACGAGCTGGCAATTTCGTTTGCCCAAGATATCGTCATGCTGCGCCAGGTCGGCATTCATCCGGTCGTGGTTCATGGCGGCGGCCCGCAAATTGGCGAAATGCTCGCACGACTGAATATCGAGAGTTCGTTTGTTGACGGGTTGCGAGTCACCGACCGCAAGA
>ERZ890510.2480-NODE-2480-length-10402-cov-3.881415_pt1 | contig 10402 bp, 10 predicted proteins | sample MGYA00521265_ERZ890510 | MGnify/ENA primary metagenome ERZ890510 (study PRJEB32303, sample SAMEA104408624) | aquatic metagenome | biome: Brackish water; feature: Chemocline; material: water | place: Baltic Sea | collected 2014-10-26T21:54:00 | depth 110 m ...
GGCGCTTGGCGCGGTCGCGGTCGCGCGGCGGCGCAAAGGTCGCTGCCGCACCCAAGGCGCCGCCCCGGCAGCGCACCGACCTCCGGCGGCGCAGCGGCAAGTTGACGATATCCCAGGCGCTCGACGAAGATGGCGGTGCGCGCCAGCGTTCGGTCGCGGCGTTCCGCCGCCGCCAGGAGCGCGAACGGCAGAAATCGCAGCAGGGTGCTGGCGGCGCCGGCAGTCTGAGGGTTGTCCGTGAGGTTCTGATTCCCGACGCGATCACCGTCGGCGAGCTGGCCAACCGCATGGCGACGCGCGGCGGGGAAGTCATAAAAACGCTGATGAAGATCGGCGTCATGGCGACGATCAACCAGACCATTGACCAGGAAACCGCACAGTTGGTAGTCGACGAATTTGGCCATCGAGCCAAGCTGGTTTCCGCCGCGGATGTCGAAATCGGTATCGGTAGCGGCGCGCAGGACGAAGGCGGTATCCAGCTGCCCCGTGCGCCGGTGGTTACCGTCATGGGCCATGTCGACCACGGCAAGACGTCGCTGCTCGATTCGCTGCGCAAAACGGATGTCGTCAGCCGCGAGGCGGGGGGCATAACCCAGCATATAGGCGCGTATCAGGTCGTGCTCGAGTCGGGTGACAAGGTCACCTTCCTCGATACGCCCGGTCACGCGGCGTTCACGTCGATGCGCCAGCGCGGCGCCAACGTGACGGATATCGTTATTCTGGTCGTGGCGGCCGACGACGGCGTGCAGCCGCAGACCGCCGAAGCGATCAACCATGCCCGTGCGGCAGGGGTGCCGATTATCGTCGCGATCAACAAGGTCGATCTGCCGGCGGCCGATCCGCACCGGATCCGCACCGAGCTGCTGTCGCACGAGATCGTGCCTGAGGAAATGGGGGGCGATGTACAATGCATTGAGGTGTCGGCGGTTACGGGTGCCGGCCTCGACAAGCTGGTTGAGGCGGTGGCGCTCCAGGCCGAGATCATGGAACTCAAGGCGAATACCGACCGGCCAGCCTTTGGCGCGGTTGTCGAGGCCAAGCTCGAACGCGGTCGGGGCGCGGTCGCGACGGTTCTGGTTCAGGGCGGTACGCTCAAGATTGGCGATATTTTCGTCGCCGGGATCGAGATGGGCCGCGTTCGTGCGCTGATCGACGATCATGGCGCCAACGTCGATACCGCTGGTCCCTCGATGCCGGTCGAGGTACTGGGTTTCAACGGCGCGCCGCAGGCCGGCGACGATTTCGCCGTTGTGGAAAATGAGAGCCGGGCGCGCGAAATCTGCGCCTACCGCGAGCAGCAACTCAGGGACAAGCGGGCGGTGGCAGGCGCGCGTGGCACCCTCGATGAGATGTTCAGCCAGATCGCAGCCGGAGAGGCTGCGCAGGTGCCGGTCATCATCAAGTCCGACGTTCAGGGGTCGACCGAGGCGATCGTCGGCGCTCTCGAACAAATGTCGACCGACGAGGTCAAGGTACAGGTGCTGCATTCGGGCGTAGGCGGCATTACCGAGTCCGACGTGTCGCTTGCTGCGGCGTCGAACGGCCTGATCATCGGCTTCAACGTCCGCGCGATCGCCCAGGCGCGCGACCAGGCCAAGCGCGACAATGTCGAGATCCGCTACTACAACGTCATCTATAACGTCGTCGACGATGTGAAGAATCTGCTCGAGGGCAAACTCTCGCCGTCAATCGAGGAAACGCACCTCGGCACGGCGGAAGTGCGCGAGGTGTTCAATGTCTCGCGGGTCGGCCGGGTGGCCGGTTGCCGTGTCACCGATGGCGCGGTGCGGCGCGGCAGCAAGGTTCGACTGCTGCGCGACAGTGTCGTCGTCTACGAGGGCGATCTCGGCACGCTGAAGCATTTCAAGGACGATGTCCGCGAAGTCACCAACGGCAACGAGTGCGGCATTGCCCTCGAAAATTATAACGACGTCCAGCAGGGCGACGTGATCGAGTGTTTCGACGTCAAGGAGGTCGCGCGCCAGCTCTGACCGGGTTCCCGGCGGCGGTCGATCGACCGCCGCAGCTTCCCGCAGCGCCGGTACGGCGACGAAGACGGATCATATGACAAGAAGAGCGCGGACCGCCCGATCGGGACGAGCGCCAAGCCAGCGCCAGTTGCGCGTTGGCGAGGAGCTGCGCCACACGCTGGCCCATATACTGATGCGCGGCGAGTTGCGCGACCCCGACCTGGCCAATGTGTCGATCACGGTGTCGGAAGTGCGCATTAGTCCCGATCTGCATAGCGCCACGGTGTTCGTGACTCCGCTCGGCGGTGGCAATGCTGAAGGAGTCGTCGCGGCGCTGCGCCGCGCCGCGCCGTGGCTCCGTAGTCAGGTTGGCCGCGCGGTCCGGCTGCGCCAGACGCCGGCGCTCTATTTTGCCCTCGATTCGAGTTTCGACCAGGCAGCCTCCATCGACAGGCTGCTCGATGCCCCTGATGTGCTGCGCAATACCCCGGGTGTTCGTGATGAGGCGGAGGACGGCTGATGGGCCGCCGCCGCAGCGGCCGGCCGATCAATGGCTGGCTCAATGTTGACAAGCCTGTGGGCCTGAGTTCCGCGGCGTGCGTCAACGCGGTGCGCCGGATTACCGGAGCCGCCAAGCTCGGCCATGCCGGTACCCTCGATCCGCAAGCGTCGGGCATATTGCCGATTGCGCTCGGCGAGGCAACCAAGACGATGCCCTTTGTCACCGACGCGGCGAAACGTTACGTATTCGAGATCGTCTGGGGCGAGCGCCGCTCGACCGACGATGTCGAGGGGGACATTGTCGAGACCAGCGACGTCAGGCCCGACGGCGCCGCCATCGAGGCCATGCTGCCCCGATTTGTCGGTGCGATCGATCAGGTGCCGCCGGCCTTTTCGGCGATCAAGATCGATGGCAAGCGCGCCTATGCGATGGCGCGCGCCGGCGAGGCGGTGGTGATGGTGCCGCGTACCGTGCGTATTGATGAATTTTGCCTCGAAGCCGTGATGGACCGCGATCGCGCCCGGTTCGCCGTGGCGTGCGGCAAGGGGACCTATATACGCGCCCTGGCGCGCGACCTCGCCGCCGCGTTGGGTACATGTGGACACCTCGGCGCACTACGCCGCACGGCGGTCGGCTGTTTTACGGAAGCGACGGCGATTTCACTGGAAAAGCTGACCGAACTTGGCCATAGTGCCGCCGCCCAACCCCCGCTATTGCCGGTTGAGACCGTGCTGGACGACATCCCGGCTCTGGCCTTGACCGATACGGAGGCCGAACGCCTTCGAAGCGGGCAGGCTGTTCCGATCCTGCGACCGCAGGATCGCGAGCGTCTGGCGGCAGTCGGAGATGACGGTATCGTCCTTGCGGTCGAGGCGACCACACCGGTCGCCCTTGCCCGTGTTGACGGTATCCAGATCCGGCCTGTCCGTGTTTTGAATCTATGATGTCGGGAGCGTATCCGTTATGTCGATTACCCCTGAGCGCAAGACCGAGCTCATCAAGGAATACCAGACCAAGGAAGGCGACACAGGGTCGCCGGAAGTCCAGGTCGCAATTTTGACCGAACGTATCACCAATCTTACCGGGCACCTGAAGATCCATGCGAAGGATCATCATTCGCGCCGCGGCCTGCTGATCATGGTCGGCCTGCGTCGCCGGTTGCTCGACTATACCCGGCGCAAAAACGAAGAGCGTTACAAGACGCTGATCGGGCGCCTGGGTATCCGCCGTTAAAGATAGAACGGCGCCGGTTTGGCAATTCACCAATCCGTCATACGGCGGGCAGCGCGATCCGGCGCTGTCGTCGGCAAGCCGCGCGGAATCGCCGCGCACGGGTCGCCCGTTTGTGGGCCGGCCCTTCACGCCCTGTTGCACGGGCACGGTCGCACGGGATGGCCCGTGCGGCTGACGACCGTTGGGAACGATATAAATGTTTAACATCGTACGTAAGGAAATCAACTGGGGCGGACGTCCGCTCATTCTCGAAACCGGACGCATCGCCCGCCAGGCGGACGGCGCGGTCCTGGTCACTTACGGTGAAACCGCAGTGCTGTGCACCGCCGTCGGGTCGCACAAGCCACGGCCGGGAATCGATTTTTTCCCACTCACCGTCAACTACCAGGAAAAGACATTCGCCGCGGGCAAGATTCCTGGCGGCTTTTTCAAGCGCGAAGGCCGCCCGACCGAGAAGGAGACGCTGACGTCGCGCCTTATCGACCGGCCGATCCGCCCGTTGTTCCACCCGAGCTACCGCAACGATACGCAGATTGTCTGCACCACCATCTCGCACGATCTGGAGAACGATCCCGATGTTGTCGCGATGATCGGCACCTCGGCGGCACTGACGATCTCGGGTCTTCCCTTCATGGGTCCGATCGCCGGCGCGCGGGTCGGTTACATCAACGGCGAATATGTCCTGAACCCACAGATGGACGAGCTTGGCTCGTCATCGCTCGACCTTCTGGTCGCGGGTACCCAGGAAGGCGTATTGATGGTCGAATCCGAAGCCCACGAGCTGACCGAGGACATCATGCTCGGCGCCGTGATGTTCGGCCACAAGGCCTATCAGGAAGTGATCGAAGCGATCATAGACATGGCCGAGCAGGCGGCGAAGGAGCCGTGGCCGGTCGCCGATACGCCGCAGGAGATCGTCGACCTCCAGTCGAAGGTACGCAGCCTCGGCGAGGCATCGCTACGCGAGGCCTATTCTGAGCAGGTCAAGCAGGCTCGCCAGGAAAAGATTTCCGTAGCCAAGAAGGCGATCGTCGCGCAACTCTCCGAGGAGGAGGCGGCGATAGCGAGCGGGCCGCTCAAATCGCTTGAGAAGGACATCGTTCGGCGCGACATTCTGAAGACCGGAATGCGCATCGATGGCCGCGACACCAAGACCGTCCGTCCGATCGAAAGCCAGGTCTCGATTCTGCCGCGCAGTCACGGTTCGGCGTTGTTCACCCGGGGTGAAACCCAGGCGCTTGTCGTCACGACGCTGGGCACCGGCCAGGACGAGCAGATCATCGATGCGCTCTAGGGCGAGTACCGCGAGAACTTCATGCTGCACTATAACTTCCCGCCCTACTCGGTCGGCGAAGCAGGACGCATGGGCTCGCCGGGACGCCGCGAGATCGGCCACGGAAAGCTAGCGTGGCGGGCGCTCCGGCCGTTGCTGCCGGCGAAAGAGGATTTTCCCTACACGATCCGTATCGTGTCGGAGATCACCGAGTCGAACGGTTCGTCCTCAATGGCCACGGTATGTGGCGCGTCGCTGTCGCTGATGGACGCGGGCGTGCCGATGAAGGCGCCGGTCGCCGGCATCGCGATGGGCCTGATCAAGGAAGATGACGGCTACGCCGTGCTGTCCGATATCCTCGGCGACGAGGATCATCTCGGCGACATGGATTTCAAGGTTGCCGGTACGGAAACCGGTGTCACGTCGCTGCAGATGGACATCAAGATCACCTCGCTAACCGAGGAGATCATGAAGATCGCGCTCGATCAGGCGCGTGACGGCCGTATCCATATCCTCGGCGAGATGGCCAAGGCGCTGACCGATGCACGTTCGGATGTCAGCCAGCACGCGCCGCGCATCACCATGATGAGCGTGCCGAAAGACAAAATCCGCGAAGTCATCGGCACCGGCGGCAAGGTCATCCGCGAGATCTGCGAGGAGACCGGCTGCAAGATCGACATCGACGACGACGGTAACATCAAGGTGGCGTCGACCGATTCCGAAGCCGCCATTCGTGCGATGGACTGGATCAAGGGCATCGTTGCCGAGCCCGAGTTGGGCGTGATCTATAACGGCAAGGTCGTGAAGGTTGTCGATTTCGGCGCTTTCGTGAACTTCCTCGGAGCCAAGGACGGGTTGGTCCACGTCTCCGAGCTCAAAGCGGAGCGCGTCGAGCAGGTCAGCGACGTCCTCAACGAGGGCGACGCGGTCAAGGTCAAGGTCATCGGCTTCGACGATCGCGGCAAGGTCAAGCTGTCGATGAAGGTCGTCAACCAGGAGACCGGCGAGGACCTCGCCCCCGACCAGGAGCTGTCGTCCGAACCGCAGCGGCGCCCGCGCCGTGATCGGGAAGAGCGCAGTGGCGGCGGCGGCCGCCGTTAGGCGTAAGCTCTCGACGCAAGACGCAAAACAGAACGGCCGGGATTTTCCCGGCCGTTTTTGTTTGGGCGGAATTCGAAAAAGCGTTATTCGGGTGCGGCTTCGCCGTTGCCGTTGTGCGGCATCGGCATACCGACCGTATGGAAGCCGCAATCGACATAATGCGTCTCGCCGGTCACCGCCGCCGACATGTCCGACAGCAGGTAGAGGCCGGCGCCGCCGACATCGTCGAGCCCGACATTGCGGCGCAGCGGCGAGACCTCGCGGTTGTAATTGTAGACCTGGCGCGCCGAACCGACCGCCGACCCGGCGAGCGTGCGCATCGGCCCCGCCGAGATCGCGTTGACCCGGATGCCGTCCGGGCCGAGGTCGCTCGCCATGTAGCGCACGCTCGCTTCCAGCGCCGCCTTGGCGACGCCCATGACATTGTAGTTGGGCATGACCTGCTGGGCGCCGTGATAGGTCAGCGTGACCATCGCGCCGCCGCCGGTCATCAGCCGCGCGGCACGCTGCGCCACCGCCGTGAACGAGTAGCAGGAGATGTTCATGGTGCGCAGGAAGTTTGCCTGCGAGGTGTCGACGTAGCGGCCCTTGAGCTCTTCCTTGTCGGAGTAGGCGATGGCGTGGACGACGAAGTCGAGCCGGTCCCAAGCCTCGCCGATCGCGCCGAAAGCGCGGTCGAGGCTGGCACCCTCCGAAACATCGCAATCAATGAGGAGGTTCGAACCGACAGCCTCGGCAAGCGGTTGCACCCGGCGGGCAAAGGCGTCGGACTGGTAGGTGAAGGCGAGCTCGGCGCCCTGGCTGGCGACGGCGCGGGCGATGCCCCAGGCGATCGAATGATCGTTGGCGACCCCCATGATGAGGCCGCGTTTGCCGGCCATCAATTTGCCCGGCGCGGTTCCCGTCAAGCTTGCCTCCCCGGCACTGATGACTCCCGGCCGCGGTGCCGGGGCAGGTGCGCGTGCGTCAGCCATCGAATCTCCTGAACGCCAGCGAGGCGTTGGTGCCGCCAAATCCGAAACTGTTGGACAATACGCAGTTGAGTCCCGCCGCGTCGATCCTTTCGGTAACGATTTCGGCATCCGCCGCGCCCGGGTCGAGTTCCTCGACATTGGCGGAAGCGGCGATGAAATCGTTCTCCAGCATGAGCAGCGAGTAGATCGCCTCATGGGCGCCGGTCGCTCCCTGACTGTGGCCGGTCAGCGATTTGGTAGACGAAATCCGCGGACGATGCGCGCCGAATACCTCACGAATGGCCTCGACCTCGATAATGTCGCCGACCGGGGTCGAGGTGCCGTGCGCGTTGATGTAGTCGACGGCGCTGTTGCCGAGGCCGCGTGTCGCCGTGGCCATGCAACGCTTGGCGCCCTCTCCCGACGGCGCCACCATGTCGGCGCCATCCGAGGTGGCGCCGTAGCCGACCAGCTCGGCATAGATTTTGGCGCCCCGCGCCTTGGCGTGTTCGAGCTCCTCGAGAACCACCGCGCCGCCGCCGCCGGCGATGACGAAGCCGTCGCGATTGACATCGTAGGGCCGCGAGGCCGCCTGCGGCCGGTCGTTGTATTTCGATGACAGCGCGCCCATCGCATCGAACAGCACGGTCAATGTCCAGTCGAGTTCCTCGCCGCCGCCGGCGAAGACGATATCCTGCTTGCCCATCTGGATCAGTTCCGACGCATTGCCGATGCAATGCGCGCTGGTCGAGCAGGCGGAACTGATCGAGTAGCTCAGCCCCTTGATCTTGAACGCCGTCGACAGGTTCGCCGAGACGGTTGAGCACATCGCCTTCGGCACGGCATAAGGACCGATGCGCTTCGGCCCCTTTTCGCGCGCCGTATCGATGGCGGTAACCAGAGCCGAGGTCGACGGCCCGCCCGAACCCATGACGAGGCCGGTCATTTCGTTCGAAATGTCGCTTTCCCCAAGGCCGGCATCGGCGATCGCTTCCTGCAGGGCGACATGCGCATAGGCGGCGCCGTCGCCCATGAAGCGGCGAACGCGGCGGTCGATATGCGCCTCGAGATCGATCTTCGGTGCGCCGTGGACATGGCTGCGGAAACCGCGCTCGGCATACTCCTCGCAGAACACGATGCCGGAGCGGCCCTCGCGCAGGCTGTCGACCACCTCGGCCTTGTTGTTGCCGATCGGCGAAACGACGCCCATGCCCGTGACGACGACGCGCTTCACGATTTCAATCCTTCCGGGAACAGGCCGACCCGCAGATCCTTGGCTTCGTAGATGCGCGTACCGTCGAGTTTGGCGTAGCCGTCGGCGACCGCCAGGGTGAACGCCCGCTTGATGACCCGCTTGACGTCGATGTGGAAGCTCAGCAGCGTGGCCCCCGGCTTGACCTCGCCGGAGAACTTCACCTCGCCGACCGATAGCGCCCGTCCGGGGCCGGGCTGTTTGAGCCAGCCGAGGAAGAAGCCGAGCATCTGCCATAATGCATCTAGGCCGAGGCAGCCCGGCATGACCGGATCGCCCTCGAAATGGCACAGGAAAAACCACAGATCGTCCCTGATATCGAACTCGGCGACGATCTCGCCCTTGCCGTACTCGCCGCCATCCTCCGTTATCCTGACGATGCGATCGAACATCAGCATCGGCGGCAACGGCAATTGAGCATTGCCCGGGCCAAACAGTTCGCCATGGGCGCACTGCAGCAGCTCTTCGTAGGTAAAGCTGTTTTTATCGGTCACGACTTCCAATCCGGTAACGGTGCCAGCAACTCCATACACAAACCGATGGCCCGGCATCGCCGCGACGTGTCTGTGCTTTGTCGCACTCTAACGCAAGAAACGAGTATTTTGAAACATGACAATACGCAAGCGCCCCCGGGCTGCAACCCGGCTGGGATCCGCTGGGGCGGGGCTGCGCGCGGCGCGTTGATTTTGGAAGATGACTCAAGAAAGATACATATTTTTGATTGGGTTAAAGGGTTGTTTCGAAAGATTTTTCTTTACATAGGTCCTGACCGGCCCATATTTATGGAACCATGAAACAGGATACCGCCTCTTCGAGTCGGCCATTTGCCGATATTTTGAAGCGCCTGAAGGATGCCGGGTTGCGTCCGACGCGCCAGCGTCTGGCGCTCGGCAGGCTGCTGTTCGACGCCGACGACCGGCATGTTACGGCCGAACAGCTGCACAGCGAGGCGCTCGGGCAGGGTGTCCGGGTATCGCTGGCGACGATTTATAACACGCTGAATCAGTTTACCGCGGCGGGCCTGCTTCGTGAGGTCGTGGTCGAACCGGGTCGCTCATATTTCGACACCAATATCGATGACCATCATCACTTCTTCTTCGAAGACAGTGGCGCCTTGGAGGATATTCCCGGCGAAGCCGTGATTCTGGCCCGCGTGCCGGCCCCGCCGAAGGGGGCCACGGTATCGCGCATCGATGTCGTCGTCCGGTTGCGCAACGACGCCTGACGGCGCTGCGAATTACTCGCAAGGGCTTCCGCATTTTTTCCGAACGCCTGTAACATTCTAATATCCAGTTTGGAATGACTCCAAACTATTGACAGCGGCTCCCGGCGTTGCCATATTGGCACTGCAGCGGGCACAAGCGCAGGATGCCCATATCGGTCGCTGCTCCTTGCACATCGATTCATCGGGAAGGGAGAGACGGAATGTCGCTCAAAGACACCAAGACGGAAGAAAATCTGAAGGCAGCGTTTGCCGGCGAAAGCCAGGCGAACCGCCGCTACCTCTATTTCGCACAGAAAGCCGACATCGAAGGCTACAACGATGTCGCCGCCGTATTCCGCTCGACAGCGGAAGGCGAGACCGGCCATGCGCACGGCCACCTCGAATATCTCGAGGAAACCGGCGACCCGGCGACCGGCGAGCCGATCGGCCCGACCGACGCCAATCTGAAGGCCGCGATCGCCGGCGAAACGCACGAATACACCGACATGTATCCGGGCATGGCGCGTACCGCGCGCGAAGAAGGTTTCGACGAGATCGCCGACTGGTTCGAAACGCTGGCCAAGGCTGAAAAAAGCCATGCCGGCCGCTTCACCAAGGCGCTCGGCGATCTGGGCTGACGCCTGACGGCGCCGTCCACTCCGGCTGGCCGGGCCTTGTTGGCCCGGCCGGACCGACCAAACACGAACACCGAAAGACGCACGCGGAGATCCGATCATGGCGGACGAACGGCCGAGCGCCGGCACGCGCGATTCGCATGGCGAGCGCGAGGGCAGCCTCGACGCGCCGACGCGCCACGCGCTGGCCTGGCAGGATGAAGCGTTCTACGACGCGGCCAAGCTCGACGAGGAGCTGCGCCGGGTCTTCGACATCTGCCACGGCTGCCGCCGCTGCTT
>ERZ890510.2482-NODE-2482-length-10395-cov-4.972727_pt1 | contig 10395 bp, 12 predicted proteins | sample MGYA00521265_ERZ890510 | MGnify/ENA primary metagenome ERZ890510 (study PRJEB32303, sample SAMEA104408624) | aquatic metagenome | biome: Brackish water; feature: Chemocline; material: water | place: Baltic Sea | collected 2014-10-26T21:54:00 | depth 110 m ...
AACCAGTTTAGTACTCTTTATTCAACCCCTAAACACCCCGGGGGGAGGGTCTACACAGGGTTACGTGATCTATAGGTAGCTTGGGAGATACAAAAAAAGTAATTTGAGTTACCTTAGGCAGATAAGTATCTAGTTGGTATTTAGGGAGAAATAGGCGTGGATTATTTATCCAATAAGAGAATCGCGACAGTCTTAGAACAAGAATTACAAGACGCTGGAGTGCATAGCGACCCACTCAAGCAAAAAGCTCATGCTTTGATTGAGGTAATGATTCATCCATCGGAAAGAGTACCCTTAAGAGATAACGACCTGGATGACACGTCAGTTCTAGTAATCGCTAGGATTCTCATCCAAATCATTCGAGACACAATAGAAGAAGCCGTCACAAAAGTTGTCATCAACGATAGGACACAGGCTGAGACGACCCAAAATTTAGAACTTTTAAAGACTAGACTAGAGCTTCACAAGGAAAGAGTCGCCAAGATTAAAGAAAGTAAACTTCCACGATCATCTTCAATAGCAATACACTCCACCTCTACGGCGTTTGCGTTAATCAAGACACTAGATTTACTGCGAAGCTACTTCGGTGAGGACGTATCAAGAAAAGAAATTAGAGATAAGATTGATCAAATCGAGAGCGACATAGATTTTTGAGAGTTTGCACTTTCTGCGCCAAAAAAAATATACCGGCACCCGTCTTAATCCACGAAAAAAATTTGCTAAAACCTGTAGTTTCAATTTTATAGCGCGTTAGAAAGCTCGAAATGTCGGAAATGAATTTGAGTAGAAAAATGACATTTGCCCGTTAATTAGTAAACGATTCAAGCAACATTGACACGAAATGCTCACATGAAGGTGTCATTTACGATGAAGGGAAGACGCTTTCGATCAAAAAGTTATCCGAAGAATGTGACTTGCCTATTGGAATTCATACTCCAAGTTGAACTTCCAATTAACATCAGCCGTATCATTGTTTGTACCCAATATCGCGCCAAACTCCCAGTTTAGTTTTCTACCTCCGCCCAGTCGCCAGAGTCCTGTGACAACGGGGCCAACACCTTGAGTATCCTGTGATTGATAAAATTCTATACCCGGTTCTATTTGCTCACTATTTCGATAACGTAGCTGGCCTGCAAAGGCAGTTTCCCATTCATTGTCGATATCGTTACCCCATTCATAGATAACGGAAAAATTTCCCGTTGCAATCCAATCTGACCATTCGTGCAATACGATTAAAGTTGAGCTGGCCTCCCAAATATTTTCATCATGCTCCTTTTCCAACTCAAACAAGAGTCCCCAGTCATTCTCATACTCGCCCTGCTCAGTTAACTGCCATTTCACTTCAACTTCATAGGACTCCAGCTCCAAATTAGCACGCGGCTCATCTATACCGGTTAGATATAACTCAACAAACAACTGATCTGATAATGTCTGTCCGTATCCGAAACGATGCCGGTTCCTGCCATCAACGACATCATCGGAATCTTGTTCATATAACGTACGGTATTCAATTTCTTTTTCGAGCAATTGCACATAAGGATGATAAACCTTGTCGATAGTTGAACCATCAGCATGAGTCTGAAAACATACAGGTAGCGTTAGTAAAAACAGCAAAATACTGACTAGCTTTTGGCTCACTTTATATACTCTTCAAATGGCGTGACTGTTTTTTCAAACTTAATTACAAGTGCAGCTACGGACACGATCCCAACTACCGACAGACTGTAAGCGCAAAGTTCAAGCAATGAAGGTGTCGCCTCATAACCAAAAATGGCATAAGCCATCTGCCCAATAACAGAGGCCTCACCGATAAACCAACTGCTATCCCATAACGGCGCTCCCGACGAAAGCCAATCAATCTGTATTAGCAACTGGGTCGCTTGCAACACCATGCCGGCGGCCACTAATAACAACACCGCCCCATGAAATAATTTGACCCTAGATTGCCGCATCATAGCCAATGAGTAGTAAACAATCGCACCCACACTGAGTCCAACAGCACCCCCGACAAATCCACTCGTTAGCGCCTTAAGCAATACACCTTCTTTTTGCAAGAACCCACTGTAAAAAACAAATATTTCAGCGCCTTCTCGAATAAGAGCAACAAAAACTATCACTGACATTAGATTGCGTAAAACGTGCTTTGAACGGGCCAACCCCAGCCACTGGACCGGAATCAACGCAACAACCAAAAGGTATACCGTAAACTGCAACCCGGCATTTACCACTTCCTGGCCTGCATAATCAAACCATTCAGAGATTTCACCCAGGCTGATGGCATATACTACAGCCCCAACCAAACCAGCAAGCAGCGAAGCAGGCACCCAGGTAAATCTAACGCCCTGCCTTTTGCTGACAGAAAGCAGAACCGAGATTAGAATACTCGCTTCCAGCGTTTCCCTAAGTACGATAATGATGATGTCCAATAACATAGCTTACCTATTTGGCAATCACCTTTCCCTGGGCAGTTTTCATATTAAACTCTCCAAAGAACGGATAGATACCAGGCTTAAGAGGGCCAATAAAAATCACTGTTTTCCTCCCCCCTAAAATGACCTTTTCTCGATTCAACTCATAACTTTCAAATTCTTCCGGTGTATCATCTTCATTACTGATCAGTAGTTTTATTTTCTTTCCAGCAGGAACCACGAGTTCAGCGGGATAGAATAAGTGATCACGAATGACCAGCTCAAAAACGGGCTTACCTGCCATCACTGAGCCAGAAGCGAAAACCATGGCTAACCCAATATATTTCAGCCACCACTTACTCATAGGAATCACCCTTCACACTTCTTCTCTCTCTGCCAGGGGAAATGAAATTTTGACGGCTAAACCACCCAATTCCAGAGATCTTGAAATAACAATATTCGCATTGTGAACTCGAACAATGTCAGAAACGATGGATAAACCCAGTCCACTACCACGTACATTCGATTTGTTCTGGTCGCCCCCTATCCGGTAGAACCGATTAAGTACACGCTCATATTCTTCTTCAGGCACTCCGGGCCCTGAATCTTCAATCAAAAGAGTGGCTTGATCAGCCCGACTGCCCACGGTCACACGAATAACACCTTTTTCAGGTGTATACTTCGATGCATTATCGATCAGGTTTCTCAAAAGAATCGCAATAGAAGGCAACCTGCCATGGATGAAACAATCTGTACCCATCAGTTCAATTGTCTGAGACTTCAAGGTTAACTGATCATAAACCTCCACAATCACGTCCTGAGCAGCCTCACGTAGATTAATTTTTCCAACACAGCCATCAATATCAATCGACACTTCATGTAGTGCGAGCAGCTGCTCAATACTGTGCTCCATTCGGTCAGCCGTCCGCTTTAAGGACTGAACGGTTTGGTTGTCTTTTTGCTCCTTGGACAGGTTATGAAGATTAATTTTCAACGCCGATAAGGGGGTTCTGAATTCATGCGCAGCATCTGCTGAAAAACGCCTTTCACGCTCGAAGGCATCACCCAATCGCCCAAACAGCCCATTTAGTGCGCTAATAATCGGTAGTAATTCACGCGTATACCGGCCTTTCTTGAGCACTGAAAAATCATTCGCGCCCCGAGAGTCTAACTTTGCAGCCAAGCTTCTCAACGGCTTAAGGCCAATATGGACAATACCCCATACCAAAAGACCAATAATAGGTAACACCCAAATAATCGGCAGTATCGTCCGAATCAATACATCTTCAGTCAATGATGAATAGACTCGATGCTTCGCCGCCACAATAATATCTATATCGGGCTTCTGTCCTTCATACCGATATAGCAGCCACTGGTTACCGTTATAACTTCGAAGATGAAAACCGGCATCTTGACTGTAAAATGATGCTTCAGGTGCATTTTGTGATTTAGCAAGCAGGACAGCTTGTTGCCAGACCTGAAACAATGTGTCATCGCCAAATATGTGTGATGGTATGTTGGTTTGGTGACTAACCAGAGTAGATAGCGTGTGTGCCTTTTCTTCTAGTTGCTGCTCTTCAATACGGTCAATCGCCGCTAAACTATCCCGGTAGCCCTGAAGAGCAGCGATGAAGTTTCCTAAACAAACGACTGACAATATAACGATGATCAGGAAGCGACGGATGGATGTCATTGGGAGGCGTCAGCCTTTTTTATCGTATAGCCAATGCCACGGATGGTCTGGATAAAATCGGGCGGAAGCTTTTTCCTTAAGTTACTGATATGAAACTCTATAGCATTGCTGCCAATAGTCTCCCCCCATTCATAAAGATGTTCTTCTAGCATGGCCTTGGTTTTTACCCGGCCCGCCTCTTCCATCAATATCTTCAAGGTCATGTACTCTTTCTTGGGCAGACGGATTTCCTGATCGTTGACGGATAAGGTATGCGCAACGATATCCAAAACAACCGCACCAATTTTGAGCTGACTGCTGGCAGACGTATTGAGACGCCTCGACATCGCCCGCAATCTGGCCAACAACTCCATCATTTCAAATGGCTTCGCCAGATAGTCGTCCGCACCGTGATCTAACGCCTTAACCTTGTTATCTAAATCTCCTCGGGCGGTTAATATCAACACTGCTATATCGGTATTTTTTTTCCGAACATATCGAAGCACTTCAAGACCGTCCATATCCGGCAATCCTAAATCCAGAATAATTATTTCTGGCTGAAATTGAGTTATTCGTGTTTTGGCTTCATCACCCAGCACAGCGTGGGACACGATAAAACTTTCATGCTTTAACGCTGTTATCAAGCCCTCAGCCAAATCAGGGTCATCTTCAACAATCAGTATTTTCAACTACTGGCACCATAATCCACATTATTAATAGCCACTAGAGACGTTTTTCGATATCTAATAGCGCCTGTCGTATTTCTTTTCTTCTGCCTTCGTCGGCCAGCGGCCTACCCTTACGGGATTTGGCCTGCAGCGCCTTTTCCATATAATCTTTGGCTTCTGCGTAACGCTTCTCGCTTCGCAGGTAGTCGCCATAGAAATAATTCGAGTCTATGCCCTCAGGATTGATTAGCAGTGCTTTTTTTAGCAATGCTTCAGCCTTATCATCATCACCAAAACCTATAGGCCAACCCGGCACATTGAAATAGAGTGTCCCCAGGCTGGTATAGGCTGATCCCTGCAATGCATCAGCATCCAATTCCAGAGCCTTTTCCAGATCAGCTTTGGCCGATTTGGCATACTTCAATGCCCCCAGGCCGCCCTTAGCACCGGCATAGGTTGAGTTTATGATACCTCGCCAGATATACAACTCCGCCGAATTGGGGTACTCCGATATTTTTTGATCCGCTTGCTCAATAAGGGCTTCAAACCCTTTCTTTTGAGCCTTGTCGCTTAACTGGTAGTTATCAATCGCCCATTGTTTTTGTAGGTACTCGACAGCTTCGCTCTGGGACTCAGCCATACTCGTCGTTGATAGTATGAGTGCAGCTATACCTACTGCCACTTTGATTCGAATCATGATACACCTCCAGGTTTGCATACTGATTGTTCGGTTTTATTAACATCACAATAACGCTTTATCGTGAACAATTGTTTTGACAGCGCTTTATCTACTAGCTGGGGAAACAGGCTATTCAACTTCACGAAGAAAGACTCCGGCCAGCCCAGATACCGGCTGGCAGACTTACCGCTCCTCAATATGCCGGCTAATTCTTGGGCCACATATTCCGGCTCATCAACGGCGTTGCCAAGCTCACGATTCATTTGATTCATCGCATCCGTATTCAAGACGGTATTGGTAGCTCTTGGTGCCAGGTAAATCACACGTACATTCGTATCATCCAGTTCCCGGCGCAATGATTCAGTAAATCCTCGCAGACCAAATTTACTTGCACAGTAAATACTGGAACCCGCGTAACCGATACTGCCCAGTATCGACCCCACATTTACAATCACTGCTTCTGGCTGATATTCAAGCAGTGGAAGTAATGAATGACAAATCTGAATAGGTGCCAGCAGATTTGTCGACAGCATGGCATTGACATCCTCACTCTGTAAGTCACTGAGCATCGCCAACTCGTTAACACCAAGGCAATTAATCACTCCGCAGGCATTAAAATCACTCGCTGCGGATTTTAGCGTAGCGATGCCCTCTGAGGTTGTCAGATCTGCCAGTACCTGTTGGTGCCGGCCTTCAATCAAGGTACTTTTCAGCTCGCTAAGCTTTTCCTCGTTCCTGCCTGTTAATAATAAGCTGTAGCCTTCGCGATCTAGCACCGAAGCAATAGCCGCACCAATACCACCTGTTGCACCGGTCAGCACAAGCTTTTGAAATTGTTTAGTCATCAAGATCCTCATCTCTATCAAGGGAAGCATTGGCAATAAAACGGGTTAACGCCTCGAACTCATCATCTGTTAAAGACTTAACAACCGTTTGCATTTTCAGTTGATGCTTGGTTGGTTGATCAAAGTTACGAAAGCCCTCATCGAAAAAATGAAGTTGCCGGATGATATAGTCAGTATCCAGATAACTAATTTTTGGACTTTCGGTCATATATCGACCTATGACGCTGTCATGACAGCCTTTACATTTATCGCTGTAGAGCTGATAACCATCCCTACCTTTCCCTAACGAATAATCAAAGTGTTTATCGCTTTTAATATTGGATGCCCAATGGGAAATGTCTTTCAATTCCTCGTCACTATAGCTAGCAATAGCATCGGACATTGTTCGTGCAGCCGGGTGCCCTGCCCCACGCCAGCCATGCTTGAATGCTTTAAGTTGACGTAAAATGTATTTGTCCGCTAGACCGCCTAACAGCGGACCGGTGACATCACCATTACTTGTCGAACCAACATGACAACCTATGCACTCGTTTTGGTAAACGATATATTCATCGTCTGCCATGACGGCTGAAGCTGATAACACCAGAATAACTGCAGCAAGATGCTTTGCTGTCATGTTCCCTGAAAATTCCATTTTCATGCTGCAATGGCCATAGCCTGATCCGGCGATAACTCTCTAAATATATTCCCATAGAGGTAGTAAAACGCCCTTGATGAATGAATAATTTGATCCTGCTCACTTGAATCTTCAACCCTGTTCATTAGCCCTTCATAAAACTTGATATGATCCTGATCCAGGGAACCATGAGACTTTAAATAACTAAAAGCGCTTGCGGGAAGGTTTAACACGTCCTGGATTTTATCTGCCGCTAGATCCGCGATTTTGACGCTCGTTCCTTCTAAAACATTGACCATGCCGAAAAAACCAAGGGGATTCACGCGGTTTACTGTGTCGTAGGCGTAGGACACCATGAGTTCAGTCGACAGGTTTGGCTGGCTCCTCCTGGCTTTTTCCTTGTCAAAACCACAGGCTTCAATATCATTCAATATCCATTCCTGATGACCGAGCTCTTCTTCGATGTACTCGGCTACGGCTTCCCTCAACCACTCCTTGTTTTCAGGTAACCGAGCACCGGTTGCCATCAACAGCGGTGTCGTATGTTTTACGTGATGGTAGGCTTGTTGCAAAAACGCTACGTAATCATTCAAACTGATCTCACCTGCCAAGCAATTCGCAATAATCGGAGCTGACATCAAATAGTTACGCTCTGTTTCTGTTTCCTGTTGCAGTTGTTGAAAAAAACTCATCATTTATCCTCTAGCCAAATTGAAAAGAATCGCTATCGTTGTTTTGATACAACTGATTCATACGTTCATTAAACTGTGATTTAATTTGCTCTCTTTGAGGGCGGCCATTGGCGGTTATATAAGGCTGAAGTTCCTTATCCGTAACGCGCAGCCAACCACCGATCCTGGCGTAATCCGGCAGCGTTTGATTACAAGTTTCTACCCAACTAGCAATAACATCATCGTTCACCGACAGTGGTGCACTGACGACAGCAACGAGAAAAGGCTTGGCATCACCCAATACAACACATTGCTTAAACAGTGGCTTTTCCATCAGGACGGACTCAACCCATTCTGGACTGATATTCCTTCCAAAACTTGTGATCAATATATTTTTCTTGCGACCATCAATAGATAGAAACCCATTCTGTAATTGCCCGACATCACCGGTGTGAATTTTCTCAGGGTTCCAAGTGGCAGAGTCCTCGATATAACCGAGGTGTACTGAGCCTGTTACAACAACTTCGTTATTTTCAATAGCCACCTGACAATGAGGCAATATCTGACCAACCGAATCAATACAATCATTAGTTGGTGTGTTCAAGGCAACTACTGAGCCACACTCAGACAGGCCATAGCCCTGATACACTGGCAATTCCAATTGTCTTGCCTGCTGAATCAGTTCCGGTGACACCTTGCCACCACCTACGGCAATAAATTTGAGGGTCTCAGGTGATTGCCAACCCTTAAGGCAAGCCTGAACCAGCAATGTTAAAAGCTGGGGAACAAGAATTAGTGAATGAGGTTTTATACGATTGATGCAACTCAGGAGCGCCTGCTCATCAATACCCGAGCTGCCTAGCATACCTCGTTCTTGATCCGATGGAATAACGACTTCTCCACCGCATAATAAAGGTGTATAAACACCTGCGATATTTTCAAGTAATGTACTCAGCGGTAGAAGACAAAGATGTTTTGGGTAGCGGATACCAATGGCATCTGCCAGCGAGTGCGCTACCCGCCACTGATGTTCCGTGCTTAGACAAACGCCTTTTGGGCTGCCCGTCGAACCAGAAGTGAACGTAATTTTCTGGGTCGATATGGGTAAATCCGTACCGCTGGAAGCGGTACTCCTCCAGGCATGAATGGTGTTTACCGACGCCGAATGCTCATGATAGGGCATGGAAGTAAACTGGCTATCGATGAAACCGGGTAGCTCTGGCTTATCGTTCAACAGCGTATCAACACCAGTTCGACGAAGGCAGCCCTGAATCTGGCTAGCGGAAAAAAATGCGGGAAGTGGTATAAAAACCAATTCTAATTCCTGGCAAGCCAGATCAATAAACACCCACTCTGCTGTATTGCCTGCGTACAACGCGACAACCTCTGACTTGATTCCACGCAACCAACTGATACGCTGTTTTACCTCATCTAACAGTTCTTTATAGGTAACTTGGTAGTCACCTGATGTGAGAGCAATTGACATTTCAGGTATCAGGCTCGCGATAAATTCCAGTCGCTTCAACACACCAGGCATCTATTCTGACCTCAAACGACGGTAGTCTCTCAGGGAGCAAGCCAGGCTGGTTATATGACTACCTTGCCTTGATACCCATCCAGACAACTCCGCGTTTTGTGCTATCACGGCCATAGCGGTCTCAAGCTTTCCCACCATAACGCGAGGGTTATTCTCGTAATAGCTGCCCCAAAGCGATTTATCCCCTACTAGCCGATCAGGCTCTGCGCCCTTCAGATAATGAGGCTTAAACCCCAGTCGACATATCAACCGTTCGACCTGCTCCGTAACGGTAAAGACCATCCATTCATACCCTGCCTCTGCCAAAACTGCAGTCATCATTGCCATGAGTAGCGGCCCATAACCTTTGCGTGCAATCGCCAAGTTACCAATTTCTACCAGTGAGCAACGATCAACGGGCTGGTTTGACAAAGCAGCGACCTGCTGCTCAATAGGTAAATCCAGATATTGTTCCAGAAACATGGGCCGATACAGCCCCGGTCTCATACCAACCGCACCCATCAATTCCGTGTTATGACGAACACCAAAGAGCAGGGGTAAATATTCATTCAGCCGGGCGTTGTGAACCTGGAGGTATTTCTCGGCAATAAAACGCTCTAAATCCATTCGCTCAGCGCATTTAGTCTCTTGCAATCCAACATCTGTGTGTAATTCAGCGTCATATGGGTTGTAATGAGAATGGCTTCTATTAACACCTGCCTGAAACATGGGAAAACTCCAATCACTTTGCTCGTGGAGTTAACCATAGGGTTATTACCTTATAACAACCTTAGGAAGGGCAGATTCTCTAGCATACGTCTGCCAAAAACCCAAAATCTTGATAAATAGCACACAAAATCAGCATTTTTTCTCTTCAGCTGACCACCATGTTTCGCCCCTCAATGACTGGCGTTTGCCGGGCTTGGCCGGGTTCGCTAATCGCTCATTCCCCGTTGGGGAGCTAACGCCCTCTCAATCCCTAACGCTCCAGCCCTCCGGGCTGTTAAATCGTCGAGCAATTCACTCCCACTTGTACCCACCTCTCAGTCGAACATCACCCCAAGGGAATAAAACAAGAATTGTGTACATAAGCACTGCATTGAAGAAAACACTAATCTCTTACAAACAGAGTTTAAGCGTTATGTCACACGACGCATATTTGTTTACCACACGTAAAAGCAAGTGCTTTAGTGCTAACACCATGTCGCAGTTGTTCTTAAACATCTTCAAATCAGCACAGTTAGATGACGCAAGCAGTCACAGTATGCGTAGAACGTTTATTACTGAGTTAGCACACAAGGGCATTAACGTGCGTGTGCT
>ERZ890510.2483-NODE-2483-length-10394-cov-8.028920_pt1 | contig 10394 bp, 7 predicted proteins | sample MGYA00521265_ERZ890510 | MGnify/ENA primary metagenome ERZ890510 (study PRJEB32303, sample SAMEA104408624) | aquatic metagenome | biome: Brackish water; feature: Chemocline; material: water | place: Baltic Sea | collected 2014-10-26T21:54:00 | depth 110 m ...
AATTTTTATAACTTAATAAGTGAATAATATTTTATAGAGGATTTAATTATCAAAAAGACAGGTAGAGAAATAATATCAGAACTTCAATCTAGGAGAGAAAAAGCTCGTCTAGGTGGAGGTGTAGATAGAATAGAAAAACAACATAAATCTGGTAAGCTTACAGCTAGAGAAAGAATACTCACCTTATTAGACGAAGGATCTTTTGAAGAAACTGATATGTTTGTTGTCCATCGCATTAGAGACTTTGGAATGGATGGTAAAACCATTCCAGGAGATGGTGTTATTACGGGATCAGGAAAAATTAATGGTAGGCTTATTTATGTTTATGCACAAGACTTCACTGTATTTGGGGGGTCTTTATCAGCCCCTCATGCAGCAAAGATAGTTAAAATAATGACTTTGGCTATTCAAAACAGAGCTCCAATTATAGGCCTTAATGATAGTGGGGGAGCAAGAATACAGGAAGGGGTGGAATCATTAGGTGGTTATGCAGATGTATTTCTTCAAAACGCTTTAGCATCAGGTGTTGTTCCTCAAATTTCTATGATTATGGGCCCTTGCGCGGGTGGCGCTGTTTATTCTCCGGCAATGACAGATTTTACTTTTATGGTTAAAGGAACTAGTTATATGTTTGTAACTGGGCCTGATGTTGTTAAAACCGTCACCTCTGAAGAAGTGACAGCCGAAGAACTTGGTGGAGCTGAAACTCATACTACTATATCATCAGTTGCAGATGGTTCTTTTAATAATGATATTGAAGCTTTAATAGAGTTAAGAAGATTTTTAACTTTTCTTCCTTCTAGTAATGAAAATATAGCTCGAATAAGAAAAAATGAGGATCCCAAAACAAGAATTGCTCCTGCTTTAGATACTCTAATTCCAGAGAACCCAAATTTACCATACGACATGAAAGAATTAATTTTAACAGTTGCTGATCAAAATGAATTTTTTGAACTTCAAGAAAACTATGCCAAAAATATATTAATTGGTTTTATTAGATTAGATGGACAAAGTATTGGTGTTGTAGCTAACCAACCTATGATTCTTGCAGGTTGTTTAGATATAGATTCAAGTCGAAAAGCTGCAAGATTTGTAAGATTTTGTGATGCATTTGATATTCCTATTTTAACTTTAGTGGACGTGCCGGGTTTTATGCCAGGAACAGCTCAAGAGTACGGTGGCATAATCAAGCATGGAGCAAAACTTTTATTTGCTTATGCTGAAGCAACAACTCCTAAAGTAACTTTAATTACTAGAAAAGCATATGGTGGTGCTTATGATGTTATGAGTTCAAAGCATTTAAGAGGAGACGCAAATTATGCTTGGCCTACAGCTGAAATAGCCGTAATGGGAGCAAAAGGGGCAGTTGAAATTTTATATAGAAATGAGCTGAACGACCCAGAAAAAATTCAAAAAAGAACGACTGATTATGAAGAAAGATTTGCTAATCCTTTTATTGCTGCAGAGAGAGGGTTCTTGGATGATGTAATTATACCAAATAATTCTAGATATAGGTTGATTCAAGCATTTTCAAAGTTAAAAAATAAAATTCAAAGTAATCCTAAAAAGAAGTTTGGTAATATTCCCCTTTAATATTCAAAGAAGAAGTTAAAAATGTTTAAAAAAATACTTATAGCTAATCGTGGTGAAATTGCGTGTAGAATTATAAATACAGCAAAAAAAATGAATATTCAAACTGTAGCAGTTTATTCAGACGCGGATAGATTTGCAGAACATGTTAGATTAGCAGACGAATCAGTTTATCTTGGTCCATCTTTGGCAAAAGAGAGTTATTTAAAAAAAGATTTAATTATTAAGGCTTGTAAAGATACAGGATGTGAAGCAGTGCATCCGGGGTATGGTTTTTTGTCAGAAAATGCAGATTTTGCTGATGAATTAGATAAATCAGGTATCGTTTTTATTGGTCCTTCGAAAACAGCTATTGCTTCTATGGGTGATAAAATAGAATCAAAAAAAATAGCTAAATCAGCTGAAGTTAATACTATTCCAGGATACATCGGCGTTATAGAAGACAAAGAAAAAGCTATAAAAATAGCCGATCAAATAGGTTACCCTGTTATGATAAAAGCAAGCGCCGGCGGTGGTGGAAAAGGAATGAGAGTAGCTTTTTCAAAAAATGAAGTTGCAGATGGCTTTGAAAGAGCAACAAGTGAAGCAATAAATAGTTTTGGTGACAAACGTGTTTTTATTGAAAAATTTATTATAAATCCTAGGCATATTGAAATACAAGTTTTAGCAGATACTTTTGGTAACATAGTTTATTTAGGTGAAAGAGAGTGCTCAATCCAGAGAAGAAATCAAAAAGTTGTTGAAGAGGCTCCTTCACCTTTTCTAGATAAAAAAACTAGAGAATCTATGGGTGAACAAGCCATAAAGTTATCTAAAAGTGTCAGTTACTCTAGTGCTGGTACAGTTGAGTTTATTGTAGATAAAGATAAGAATTTTTTCTTCTTAGAAATGAACACGCGTCTTCAAGTAGAACATCCTGTTACTGAATTAGTTACTGGAATAGATTTAGTAGAACAAATGATTAGAATTGCATTTGGTGAAAAATTAAACTTTACACAAAAAGACGTAGTTTTAATTGGTTCGGCAATTGAAAGTCGGATATACGCAGAAAATCCATATAAAGGTTTTCTTCCTTCTATTGGAAGGCTAACTAAATATAGCCCACCTGAAGAAAGAAAACATGACGATAATTCTATCACTAGGAATGATACTGGTGTTAGAGAAGGTGATGAGGTTTCTATGTTTTATGACCCAATGCTTGCAAAATTATGCACTTGGGGAGAAACAAGAGAAATAGCAATTAACAGAATGGAGTCATCCTTAGATCAATTTTCTATAGAAGGCATTGATCATAACATACCTTTTTTATCAGCAATTATAGGTAGCCAAAGGTTCAAATTAGGTAATTTAACAACAGCGTTTATTGATGAAGAATACCCAGAGGGTTTTAAAGGTCAATCTCCTAATGAAAATGAAGAATGGGTTTTGTCAGCTTTATTTCTAGTTTTTCATCTAAGTCAAATATCTAAAGATTTTCATGCTGAAGAAGGATTTTCTTCTGAGTGGGAAGTGCAAATGCAAGATAAATCTAAAGCAAATCTGTTAAACACTTTCTCTTATCAAATTAAAAGATCTTCAAATAAAAATAATGAATTTTATATTAAACCAAAGCCTTTAAAAAAAATAAATGGAATAATAGAAGATTATGTAAAAGTTACAGTTGAAACAAATTATTTAACTAAAATTATTACATCTAACATTAATCTCTTTAAAGATGGGATCATAAAGTTTCCAAGTAAAATTGATTATAAAATAAAGTATATAAATCCATCAATTGAACTTAATTATAGAGGAATGACAATGAATGCTTTTGTTATTCCAAAACATGTCTCATCTTTATCTAAATATATGAAACCTATTAAATTAATAGACAAGTCAAATTTACTTATTTGCCCGATGCCTGGAAAACTAATTAAAATTATGGTTAATGAACAAGATAGTGTTGAAGAAGGTCAATCTTTATGTGTTGTTGAGGCAATGAAAATGGAAAACACATTAGTTGCGCAAAAACAAGGACAAATTAAAGCAATTAAATTTAATGAGGGTGACACATTGTCAGTTGATCAAGTAATAATGGAATTTGAGTTTAATAAATAATTATTTAAATTTAAGAGATTATAATGGTTGAAAAAAAATCTAATTTAGAAAATTGGAAAATAAACGCTTTAAAAGAATTAAAGAAAAAAAATCTTGATGGCTTAATTATTGAGACCCCTGAAGGTATTAGTATTAAACCTTTGTATACAGCTTTAGATATTGAAAATATAAACCATTTAGATAGCCTTCCAGGTGAAGAACCTTTTTTAAGAGGACCAAAGGCAACGATGTACACTGGAAGACCATGGACCATAAGGCAATATGCTGGGTTTTCAACTGCGTTAGAATCAAATCAATTCTATAAAAAAAACCTAGCATCTGGACAAAAGGGCCTTTCTGTTGCTTTTGATTTAGCAACACATAGGGGATATGATTCTGATCATGAAAGAGTAAGGGGTGATGTTGGAAAAGCAGGGGTAGCTATTGATAGTGTAGAAGACATGAAAATTCTTTTTGATGGTATTCCTCTTGATCAAATGTCCGTTTCAATGACTATGAATGGAGCGGTTCTCCCTGTTTTGGCAGGCTATATCGTTGCAGGAGAAGAACAGGGAGTAAGTATTGAAAAGTTAAGTGGAACTATTCAAAATGATATTTTAAAGGAATTTATGGTTAGGAATACATACATTTATCCACCAGAGCCATCAATGAGAATTGTATCAGATATCATCGGTTTTACTTCTAAAAAAATGCCTAAATTTAATTCTATATCAATATCTGGCTACCATATGCAAGAGGCGGGTGCTTCCTTGGTTCAAGAATTAGCCTTTACTATAGCAGATGGACTTGAGTATATTAGAGCGGCTTCTAAAAGAGGGTTATTGGTTGATGATTTTGCGCCAAGATTATCATTTTTCTTTGCTATAGGAATGAATTTTTTTATGGAAGCTGCTAAATTAAGAGCAGCAAGATACTTATGGTCAATTTGGACAAAAAAACTATTTAATTGTCAAAATATAAAATCTCAAATGCTTCGAACTCATTGTCAGACTTCAGGAGCAAGCCTTCAAGAACAAGATCCATATAATAATATAATAAGAACTACAGTTGAAGCTCTTGCTGCTACTTTAGGAGGGACTCAATCTCTTCACACAAATTCATTTGACGAAGCGATAGGCTTACCAACACCTTTTTCTGCAAAAATTGCAAGAAACACTCAATTAATTTTACAAAATGAAACAGGTATTACAGACACTATAGATCCTTTGGCGGGGAGTTATTATGTTGAAAGCATAACAAAGGAAATGATAGAAAAAGCAAATGAATTGATTGAGAAAATTGAAGAAATGGGAGGTATGACTGTTGCTGTAATAAAAGGTTATCCCAAAGCTGAAATTGAAAAATCTGCAACCAAACGTCAAGCAAGAGTTGACTCAGGTGAGCAAATTATCGTTGGCGTTAATAAATTCCAATCTGAATCCCAGGATAAAATTGAAGTTTTAGATATTGATAATAATGCTGTAAGGGAAGAGCAGATAAATAAATTAACAAATATTAAAAACACAAGAAACAATAAATTAGTCCAACAAGCCTTAGATAATATTAAAGACGCTGCAAAAAACAACTCTGGTAATTTACTTGATTTGAGCATTATTGCCATGAGAGAGCGAGCCACTGTTGGAGAATTATCTTATGCGCTAGAACAAGTTTATGGACGATATGGGGTTAAACAAGAAATAGTTAAAAATATTTATAAAGAAACATATTTGAAAAAAGAAGATTTTATTAAAGTTGAAGATGCATTATCAAAATTTAAGGATATAGCTGGGGTCAATCCAAAAATTTTTATGGCTAAAATTGGGCAAGATGGTCATGATAGAGGTGCAAAGGTAATAGCATCAGCTTTTATTGACTTTGGTTTTGATGTTGAAATAGGAACTTTATTCCAAACACCATCAGAAGCTGTTGATATGGCAATAAGTTATGGAGTTCATATTATAGGAATTTCATCTCTGGCGGCAGGTCACAAAACATTAATACCTGAGTTGATAAATGAATTAAAAAAAAGAGGTGCGGATGATATTCTTGTAGTTTGTGGAGGAGTAATACCAGCACAAGATTATAATTTTTTATATGATGCAGGTGTTGCAGCTATTTTTGGTCCAGGCACGGCTATCCCAGACGCAGCATCTACAACTATTAATAAAGCTTCTGAACAATTAATGAGAATGCATAACTATAGAAAATCAAGAACAAATAATTAAAATTAATTTTCTTATGGGGTAGATAATTGGCTAATTATAAGGATGTTTACAAAAGTTGGAAAGAAAATCCTTTAGACTTCTGGCGAGATCAAAGTAATGGAATAGATTGGGTAAGAAAACCAAAAAAAATTATAGATGATAAAAATTACCCTTTTTATAAATGGTTTCCAGATGGTATTCTTAATACTAGCTTTAATGCCATAGATAGGCATGTAAATGCAGGCAGAGGCGAACAGGACGCTATAATTTATGATAGCCCAGTTACAAATATAAAACAGAAAATTTCATATTTAGAATTGCAATATAAAGTTTCACAATTTGCAGGAGCTTTATTAAAACTAAGTGTTCAAAAAAGTGATCGTGTAATTATCTATATGCCAATGATACCTGAGGCTATTGTCGCAATGTTAGCCTGTGCTAGAATTGGTGCAGTTCATTCTGTTGTGTTTGGAGGATTTGCATCGAATGAGTTGGCGGTCCGTATTGATGATTGTAAGCCTAAAATAATAGTTTCAGCTTCATGTGGTCATGAACCCAATAAGATAATTGAATATAAGCCTCTATTAAATAAAGCTTTAGAGATTGCAAGTCATCAAGTCAGTAAGTGTATTATATTTCAACGTGATAGTTTAAAGGTAGAACTAAATCCTAATCAAGACATCGAATGGAATGAAGCGATAGCAAATGTGCAATTAGCTGATCCTATTGATGTTGCTGCTAATGATCCTTTATATATTTTGTATACATCTGGAACAACTGGTCAACCAAAAGGGGTGGTAAGAGATAATGGAGGGCATGCAGTATCTTTAAAGTGGTCAATGAAAAATATATATAACATTAATCCCGGAGATGTTTATTGGGCTGCATCAGATATTGGATGGGTAGTTGGTCATTCTTATATTGTATATGCTCCTTTATTTCATGGTTGTACAACAATTCTTTTTGAAGGCAAGCCAATTGGCACCCCAGATGCAGGGACCTTTTGGAGAATTATTTCAGAGTATAATGTTAAAGTTTTGTTTACAGCGCCCACAGCCTTAAGGGCAATTAAAAGAGATGATCCTGAAGGCCTTTATATAAAAAAATATGATTTAAGTAATTTTAAAGTTTTGTTTCTTGCTGGAGAAAGAGCTGATCCAGATACTGTTTTATGGTTAGAGAAAAAATTGAAAGTGCCAGTTATTGATCATTGGTGGCAAACTGAAACAGGATGGCCTATTGTAGCAAACCCTCTTGGTATTGAAAATCTTCCTTTAAAGATTGGATCTCCAACCATAGCAATGCCAGGATATGATATACAAGTTTTATCAGATGAAGGTAAAGAAGTTAAAGCAGGAACTTTTGGAGCTATTGCAATAAAATTACCTTTACCCCCTGGATCTTTACCTACCTTATGGAATGCTAATAATCGTTTTATTGAAGCTTATTTATCTAAGTTTCCTGGTTATTATGAAACAGGGGATGCAGGGTATAAAGATGAAGATGAATATTTATATATTATGTCGAGGACTGATGATGTGATTAATGTAGCAGGTCATAGACTTTCAACTGGTGCAATGGAAGAGGTTCTTTCAAATCATCCTGATGTGGCTGAATGTGCGGTTATAGGTGTCGCTGATAAGCTAAAAGGACAGGTTCCTTTAGGATTAATTTGTTTAAATAATGGATGTAATACTCCACATGAAGTTATCTGTAGAGAAGTTGTAGAGCTTGTTCGGGATCAAATTGGTCCAGTGGCAGCTTTTAAATCAGTCGCTATTGTTTCAGCTTTACCGAAGACTAGATCCGGGAAAATATTAAGGGCTACAATTGGAAAAATTGCTGATAATATTCCATGGAAAATGCCTGCAACTGTAGATAATCCTATAATTTTCGATGAAATTAAAAAAGCAATTAAACCTTTAGGGTATTAATTACTTAATCTAAACTTTCATAATAAATTTACCAACATGATCTCCGGCCTCTAGAGCAGCATGTGCGTCACTTGCTTGGTCTAAGTCAAATTCTTTATGGATTACGGGTTTAATATCTCCATTTTTCAACCATTCCCATGCACCTTCAATTAAACTAACAACATATTGTGATTTAGCATCATTCGATTGAGGCCTTAATGTTGATCCTGAAATTGTTTGTCTTTTTATCATTATATTTGCAAAATTTATTTCGTCTTTTATTCCACCTTGAACAGCAATTATAATCAATCTACCGTCTAAATTTAAACATTTTAAGTTTCGAGGGACATAACTTCCAGCCACCATATCTAAAATTACATCAACACCTCTTCCAGATGTTAAATTATCAATTTCATCTTCAAAATTTAATTTTTTATAATTAATACATTTAGTTGCGCCTAAATTCTCTGCAGCAAGACATTTTTGATCAGATCCAGCAGTCGCAAACACTGTCGATCCATAATGTTTTGCAAGTTGAATTGCTGTAGTTCCAATTCCACTTGCTCCACCATGAATAAGAACTGTTTCATTTTTTTTTAAATTACCTCTTATGAATAAATTGCTCCAGACTGTAATAAAAGTTTCAGGTATACATGCTGCTTCTTTCATGGAGTAACCATTAGGAATTGGCATGCAATGACCTTCTTCAACAGCGACATATTCTGCATATCCTCCGCCGTGACAAAGTGCACAAACTTTATCTCCTAATTTCCATTTAGAATTAAGATTCTTAATCTTAACAACTGTTCCTGAAACTTCTAGTCCAGGAAGGTCCGACGCGGTTGGAGGAACTTTATAATTACCTTGCCTTTGCAATAAATCAGGTCTATTTACTCCTGCGTATGAAACTTTGATTAATATTTCGTTCCCTTTTATTTCAGGAAGAGGTCTAATACATTTTGTTAAATTTTCTGGGCCACCAAATTGTTTGATTTCAATAGCTTTCATTGTTTGTGGTAGAACTGTTTCTTTGGTTTCCATTTATTGCTCCAGATTTTTTTAATGAATGTGCCGTAATTCTGTCTTTATCTGTCATATTATAGCCATTTAAATTTATAAATATATACATGAAAGGATATTATTATGATTTTTTTTATAGCCATCTATTCTATTTTAGCTTTGCAGGAACCTAATATAAGTAATTTTTTAAAAGAAGCGTCTAAAAATGGAAAAAACGAATATAGTTTTATTAAGCCTGTCCGATGTGAAAGTGGAAAATTAAGAGATGCATACGCTTTAACACCAATAGGAAAAATTGTCTTTAAGCAAGTTTCAAAAGATGGCTCAATAGGCTCTGCTTGTGTAAAATAATTAAAGTTAATTTGAGTTATCAATCATTTTTTTTACTCTTAATCTTAGGGCATTTAATTTAATAAATCCCTCTGCATCAGAATGATCATAGTCGGTAGCTCCTTCTTCAAAAGTAACTAGACTTTCGTTATAGAGCGAATGGGGAGATTTTCGTCCTGTAATTATAACGTTGCCCTTGTATAATTTAACCCTTACAGTTCCCGAAACATTTTTTTGACTTTTATCAATTGCAGCTTGTAGCATTTCTCTTTCAGGAGAGAACCAGAATCCATTATATACTAATTCTGCATATTTAGGCATTAACTCTTCTTTTAAGTGAGCTGCTCCTTTGTCAAGAGTGATGGATTCAATCGCTCTACGAGTGTGGTATAATATAGTACCTCCCGGTGTTTCGTAGACACCTCTTGATTTCATCCCAACAAATCTGTTTTCCACCAAGTCAACTCTTCCAATACCATTCTCTCCTCCTAAAATATTTAACTCATATAACAAAGAAGCTGGTGAAAGATGTTTGCCGTTTAGAGCAACAGGATCACCATCTTTAAAATCGATGGTAATTTCAGTAACTTTATTTGGAGCATCAAATGGAGATTTTGTTCTTGAAAAAATATACTCTTCAGGTTCTATCCATGGATCTTCTAAAATTTTTCCTTCTGCTGAAACATGTAATAAGTTTGCATCTACGCTAAATGGTGAGTCGCCTCTTTTGTCTTTTGGAACGGGAATTTGATGTTTTTCTGCATAGGCTATTAAACTTGTCCTGCTGGATAAATTCCATTCTCTCCAGGGAGCAATAACTTTAACATTAGGTTTTAGGCTGTAGTAACCTATTTCAAACCTTACTTGATCATTGCCTTTTCCAGTTGCCCCATGAGAAACTGCATCTGCATTAGTTAAATTTGCTATTTCAATTTGTCGTTTTGCAATCAAAGGTCTTGCAATGGAAGTTCCTAGTAAATAAACGCCTTCATATAATGCATTGGCTCTAAACATAGGAAACACAAAATCTTTTACAAACTCTTCTTTTAAGTCATCTATAAAAATTTCTTTGACGCCTAACATTTGGGCTTTTTTCCTTGCAGGCTCAACTTCTTCACCCTGCCCAATATCAGCAGTAAAAGTTACTACTTCACATTTATATGTATCTTGAAGCCATTTTAAAATAACAGAAGTGTCCAATCCTCCAGAATATGCTAAAACTACTTTTTTATAATTAGGAGTGTCATTCTTCATTATTTTG
>ERZ890510.2484-NODE-2484-length-10394-cov-4.253990_pt1 | contig 10394 bp, 11 predicted proteins | sample MGYA00521265_ERZ890510 | MGnify/ENA primary metagenome ERZ890510 (study PRJEB32303, sample SAMEA104408624) | aquatic metagenome | biome: Brackish water; feature: Chemocline; material: water | place: Baltic Sea | collected 2014-10-26T21:54:00 | depth 110 m ...
GCCGCTTAGATGGCCCGGATGACATTTGTCATGCCTGACGGTGAGCGCCGCGAGGTTGACGCTCCCGTGGGGGACACGGTGTTGGCGATTGCTCAGCGCAACGGGATTGCCGAATTGGAAGGCGCGTGCGAGGGCGCGATGGCCTGCTCGACGTGTCATGTCATCGTGGACAAGGACGATTATGGACGATTGCCCGAACCGACGACGGAAGAGGACGATATGCTCGATTTTGCCTACGGCCTTTCGTTGACGTCACGTCTGGGTTGCCAGATCGTTTTCACCGCCGCCCTTGACGGCCTTGTGGTTCGCGTCCCAAGCGAACGGTTCAACGCGCTGCTCGACTAAGTGGCTGTCAGTCCAGACTTCCGGGATTTCGTTCTCGACCAATTGTCGGGAATTGTGCCGGCGCAACGGCGCATGTTTGGCGGCATCGGGCTGTTCGCCGATGGCCTCATGTTTGGCATCTTCACCGGCACCGACACGCTCTACCTCAAGGCCGATGACGCGTTGGCCGCCGAATTTGTCGCATTGGGGGCAGGGCCGATGAGCTACACTCGCGCCGGTAAAACCCGGAGCATGAGCTACTACGCGGTGCCGGCTGAGTTCCTTGATGATCCTGAGGAGTTGACGGCCTGGGCGCAAAAGGCGAGCGCGCGCCGCGCATCGCGCCGATGCAAAAAAACCGAAGTCCGCGGCGGCTAAACTCAAGAAAACGACCAAAAATCGAGCGGTAAGAAAATCAGTATGAGGGGCGACGGCATCGAGAAGTGCGGTACGGTCAGGCGGGATTTTGTTGGAACGAAAGCGTTTTGCAAATTAGCCCGCTAAACTACGCGAGGTGACTAACCTGCAGGAGACCTGCCGATGTGCCGCAACATCAAGACGCTATTCAATTTCGAACCGCCGGCGACCGAGGACGAAGTCGAGGCCTCCGCGTTGCAGTTCGTCCGCAAACTGAGCGGCTTTGCCAAACCGTCGAAGGTCAATGAGGCCGCCTTCCGTGTCGCGGTCGACGAGGTCACCGCGGTGGCCCGTCGCCTGATCGACGCGCTGGAAACGGCCGCGCAACCGCGAAGAAGAAGAGATACGCCGGCGCGCCCGTGCGGCGGAGCGGTTTGCATAAGATGCGCAAACTCGGTCGCACCGTTCTTCGCTCATGCGTCGGTTTGATCGCCGTGGCGGCATGGCTTGCGATCGCAACGAGTCTGCCCCCGCACGCGACGGCCGGCGAACCGCTACCCGGCGTATCGAAACAACGGCAAATACCTGTCGCGTGGGAAGAGTCGATCGGCGGCCAACTCTATAGCGACTGGCCGCAGGTCATGCTGTACCGCGGGCCCTTCGCCAAGCATCCGCTGTGGGCCGGTGACGCGGCTGCGATCAACACCGAGACTTGGCGCTGCGTCAATTGCCACGGTTGGGACTATCGCGGCGGTGCCGGCGTTGGCGGTGACCTCGGTGTCGTCGCCAATGTGCCGGGACTACGGCATTTGGTTGGGGCCAGCCGGCGCACTGTCGCCGACGGAATCAATCACAAGAATCACGGCTTTGCGGGCAATCAACTCTCCGCCGATGCGCTGAGCTACCTCGTCAACTTTCTAATCGAGGGGCAGCGTGCCGTCGTGGATCTTGCAGCGAAAGCCCGCCAGTCCGGCGCGGACGCTGAGGCCGGCGGACAGCGCTACGCCGAAGTGTGCCGCGTGTGCCATGGACCAAGTGGCACGCGGCTTAACCTTGGCAGTGAACAATTTCCGGAAACCTTGCCAACACTGGCGCGGACCAAGCCCTGGAAGTTCCTACACGGCGTCCGATTCGGTCATGCTGGGGTGATGCCCGCGTTCGTCATGCTTGATGACGCTGAATTCCTGAACCTGCTCACCTACGCGGCGCGTCGGCTCGACAAGAGCTAGCGAACCTCTGGGCTATGCCGCGTCGGTTGGCCCAGACTCGTCGTCGGCCGGTGCTTCGCCGTCCGTCTCAGGCTCGTCATTCGGTGCGTCGCTGGGTTGGCGTTCATCCGCCTTAGCCTTTTTGGCGTCGGCCCGCGCGGCCCGCTTGGCCGCCTTGTTTTTGTCGCGTTCGCGCCGTTCGTGACCGTAATTAGGTGCTCGGGCCATTACTGCTCCGTAGTGTTTCGCGCGGCCTTTTGTGGCCCCGTTGGTTCAAAATCGTAACATACCAGGGCCGGGAAGGCCCAAAATGCTAGGCGGTACCTCAAGAGGTCCACTGTTAGGTGGAATTCCCGGGCGCGTCAAATAGGGACGATTTGAGTTGCTTTATGTTTCAGGTCGCCCAATATTGGCGTCATCAGACTGCGAAAACTCCTGCGTATCTCGCCTCGTCGCGCCGACTAAGACGTCATACATCCTGGAATTCGTTGACCTGAGACCCGCTCGCGCTACGCGCATGCGTTTTTGCATTGGCTAGAAGAACTGGAAGATTCGCTATGAAAGGGACCGTTAAGTGGTTCAACCCCACCAAAGGCTACGGCTTTATTAGCCCGGAGTCCGGTGGAAAGGACGCCTTCGTTCACATCTCGGCCGTCGAGCAGGCCGGCCTCTCGACCCTCAATGAGGGTCAAGTGGTCGAGTTCGAACTCGAGTCGGGCCGCGACGGCAAACAGTCTGCCTCTAATCTTCGCGTTGCCGACTAACGTTTGCTGACGCATGAAAAAGGGGCCCTTTGGGGCCCCTTTTTTGTTGTTCAAATTTTGGGGCTCAGCCAAGGGCGCCGGAGCGCCATTGCGAAGATGACTTGCATTGGCGGCACACACGTTCGCCCGCCCAGGTGCTTTCAAATTGGGAATGGCACATCAGACAGCGACGGGTTTTCGGCGTGTGAGAAATCTCATCGTCGATATCGTCTGCCTGGCTATGTGCCGTTTGAACTTCCTTCGATGTCGCGCGCAACGTGGGTTCCTCCGCTTGGCGGTTTGTTGGACCTGGCCAGTGCAACGCTTGTATTGCCCCGCCGAATTGCATCGGCGGCCGAATTGACCGAGGCCGGTATTATTGCTTCCGTGGCGGCGTGCCGTTCTTCCGCGAAAGGACTTGCGGGTGCACGGGCGCCACAGGCTTTAGATGGACCCGATGGCGTCTCAATACAAGAAGATTCGCAAAAACCGAGGGTTTCCGTAGCTTATAGCCCTGCCTAATCTTTACGCAAATCCCATTTTAGTGCCATCGGGAAGCCGAGGAGCGCCCCCCGAAACGCGTCCAACGCGCCGGTGCCCAACCTTCCCGAGAACACCGCGCAGGCTTGTGCCACCTCGCTCGCGCCTCACGTGCTCCTAAGCGTGGAGCGTTGGGTCGCGTGTATAGAGCTAGTCTGAGGCGGAATTCAACCGGATGACATTGTCGCCGGCAACGAGGGCGACAAATTCCTCCGATGAAACGGCAGGGGAGAACAGATAGCCCTGGCCCCGCATGACCCCAACCTCGCTCAACAGATCGCGCTGCATTTCCGTCTCGATGCCCTCGGCGACCAGTTCCAATCCCAACCCTTCGGCCATCGCGGCGGCCGCCCGGACGATATTGAGGCCGCGGCTAGCCGGCGCGAGCCCGTCAATGAAACTCTTGTCGATCTTAAGTTTGTCGACCGGAAAATCCTTGAAGTAGCTGAGCGTTGAATAGCCCGTGCCGAAATCATCCACCACCAGTCGGACGCCGAGGGCACGAAGTGCCCATAGCAAACTGGTGACGTCCTCAGTGTCGCGGAACAAAGCAGATTCGGTGAGTTCGAGTTCGAGGCGCCGCGGCGGCAGTCCGGTTTCGTTAAGTGTGTCGCGGATCAGATCGAACAGACCGCCGCGGCGCAGCTGCACAGCCGAAACGTTGACGCTGATAATAAGATCTTGGTTGGGCCAATTGACAGCAGTGCGACAGGCCTCGCGCAGGACCCAGGCGCCGAGATCGACGATCAAGCTGCTCTGTTCGGCGATCGGGACAAATTCGTCGGGGCTCTGCGCCCCAAGGTTCGGATCGGTCCACCGCACCAACGCTTCGGCGCCGAAAATTTTCTTGCTGGTCAGATCGACCTGGGGTTGGAAGTGTAGGTGGAGCCCGTCGTCGCGCACTGCGCGGGCGAGCGCCTCTTGGACAGCCATTTTACGCCGCACCCGGTCGCCGTGGTGCGCGGCGTAAAAGCTATGTCGATGACGGCCGTCAGTCTTGGCTTCATAAAGTGCAATGTCGGCCTGTTGCAACAGATCTCGCGCCGCGACGACTGGTTCTAGCTCACGCGCCTCGTGCAAATTCAAAACGGCGGTGCCAAGGCTCGCCCCGGTGGTCACTTCGTGCCCGTCGATACGGAACGGCAACCCCAGCCGGGCAAGCAATCGATCAGCGAGATAGGTGGCGTCATCGCCGTCGGTCGCGCTGGGCTGAATAATCCCGAACTCGTCCCCACCGAGACGTCCGACGATGTCATCGGCTCGGACCACTTCGCCGATGCGACGGGCCACGCTTTGCAACAGCAAGTCGCCAAACTGGTGACCGAAACTGTCGTTAACATCCTTAAAATGATCCAGATCCAAATAGTGGAACGCGAGGGCCTGACCAGCATCGACGCTTTTGCGAACCGCTTTGGCCAATTCCTCTTCCAGCAGCACGCGGTTGGGAAGGTTCACGAGCGGATCGTAATAAGCCAGCCGATGAAGCCTTTTCTCAACCTCTTTCTTTTCGCTGATGTCGCGCGCGGTAATTGCCGCCCCAATGATGGTATTGGCGTCGTCCATAATAGGTGACGCGGTGACCGCGACGCTAACCTCGCGCCCGTCCTTGGCACACCGCACCGTGTCTTGATGGTAGGTAAAGGTTCGGCGGGTATTAACGCGTTCCGTCATCAGCGTCAGTTCGGCGGTCTGATCGTGGCGCCACAGTACCGAGATATGCTGTCCGATGATCTCCGCAGCGGTATAGCCGAACAACCGCTCCGCGGCCTTGTTCCAACTCGCGATGGTGCCGTCGAGGTTCCGGCTCCAAATAGCTTCGCCTGAAGACGCAAGAATCGAGGCCAGCCACCGCTGCCGACGCTGCGTGTGCACGATGAGTCGCCCCAAAACCGCAAGCGGCACTGCGATGAGCGCGAAAACAATCGCAAAGAAACGCACGTTGCTCCACCACGGTGCGAAGACCGCGCGCGCATTCAACGCTGAAAAGACGATGATCGGAATGTCCGGCAATCGCCGATACGCCTCAAAACGCTTCATGCCATCCACCGAAATCAACATGGCGTGCATCTGACTGCTGGAGTCGAGTTGCACCGTGGGCGTCACGATGTTGCCCAAGGCGCCGGCTTGTACCAAGACATCACCGTCCGCCTGCGCGAGTCCCACGTCGCTGCCCGCCCGGACATTGATCGTGTTGTAAAAGTCTTCGAAATATCGGCGCGATATTCCGGCGCGCAGAATGCCGCCCGTCGCGCCGCCTGGCGACAAGAAGGGCATGTCGATGAGAACAAACGCCCGATTGGCAATGATCGCGAAACCAATTTCCGGGTTGGTCCCTTGCGGCCCGCCAAATACTTCGGTCGTCATATCGTCGCCATTGCCGGCAACGACCTGACCGTGCGAATCAAAAATTGCAAAACGGTCGATATGCGGTGAGGAAGATCCAATCTGATTGACGAACGAGTCGAGCCGTTGGTTTGGTTCGTCGAAATCGACGGTGCCGATTAGCGTGGCGGCGACCGACAATGACTGCACAACCTCGCGGACGACCTGGCGGGCATGGTCTTCAATGATTTGGGCGTGGTTTTCGACGTAGATCAGCGCCTCACGCTCGGTATCGGCGCGGCTGTTCCACAGGGTTACCCCGGCGATCAACGCAACAGCGGCCACAGCTGCGACCGCAAGAACCTGCGGTGCGCGGCGCGCGTCAACACGTTTCAGGCGTGGGGGCCGCCCTCGATCCCGCGAATCGCTCATCGTCCATCCTGGCGGCGGCGTGGCCCCGCACCGCCAATGGGTTACTAAAAAGGTTGGTTACTCACGCGCATCCTAGCACACGCGCACGGCGCACGGTTGAACAAGTTTAGGTGGGCGCACGTGAACTGAACGGAAGACTCGCTCGGCGGCTAACCCGGCCGTTGGCGCGGGCTGCGGCCTACTTGCCCTGCCAGTTAGCTTTGCGTTTTTCGAGAAACGCGGCGATTCCCTCGGCCTTATCAGCACTTGGGTACAGCGACAGGTTGGACTTGCGCTCGAAGGCGAGGCCGGCGCTCAAATGGGTCTCGTAGGCTTGCAAAATGGTTTCCTTGGCGACCCGCGCGGCCAACGGCGGCATCGCAGCGATCTTCGCGGCCAACGCTTGGGCTCGGTCGATGGTTTCGCCCGCCGGCACCACCTCAGCCGCGAGGCCGAGCCGGTGCGCTTCGGCTGCATCGATGAATTCCGCGGCCAGGATCACTTTCATGGCGACCGACTTGCCGACCTGACGGATGAACCGCTGGGTCCCGCCAAGGCCTGGAAACAACCCGAGCCGAAGCTCCGGTAGGCCGAACTTGGCGGTGTCGCCGGCAATGACAATGTCGGCCAGCATCGCCAACTCGCAGCCGCCGCCCAAGGCATAGCCATTCACGGCAGCGACGACCGGCTTGGGAAAACGTTCCATCTCGTCCCAGTTGGCGAAGCGCTCGTCCGCGGCGCCGCCGTACATCGACCGGGTCTGTAACTGGCTGATGTCAGATCCCGCAGCAAAAACCTCTGGGCCACCGGTCAACACGACGCAGCGAACGTCATCGTTGTGTGCGGCGTCCCGGAACAGCGTCCGCAACAGCTCCAGCAACGTGTTGGAAAATGCATTCTTCACCTGAGGCCGGTTAAGCGTCAGGGTCAGAACCCCATCGGTGGGGCCGTCGACTAGAATTTCAGAATCAGATTGCGTCTTTGACGTCATGGCAGCGGGCCCGACAGAAGTTTGCTAAGTAGATTTTCTGCGGCGGCGCGGCTTTTTCTCGTCGTCGTTGGCGTCGTCGTTGGTCTCGCTGCCGGGCATGGTGGCCATCAAAAAAGCTGGCACATGGTCGCCAAGTCCGACGACCGGCTTGTCGCCACGGTCGTTGCGATCTTGGCGGTCGTTGCGCGGTGGGCGTTGGACGGGCCGCGCCGGCGGGGCGGCAGATCGGCCTTCGGGTTTCTCACTGGCTGGTGGGGCCTCGGGCGTCTCGGTGCGGGGCGCGGCGGCCTCTTGGACATCCGGTGTCGGCGCGGTATCGACTGTTTCAGCGTGCGTAGTGTCGTCGCTTCGGCTTCGCCGCCGCCGTACCCGACCCTTGGGCTTTTCAGTAGCGACGGGGCTGGCCGCCGTCGCGTCTTGCGCGGGTCTCTCGGCCGCTGGAGTAGCGGCAGCCGGTGCACTGCGGTCGGCTGATCGCCCGCGACCGCCGCGGCTTTTGCGACCGCGTTTTTGGTCTTCGTCAGGCTGCCCGCGCTCGAAATTGGGCAGGCTGCCCATCGGTATCGCCCGCCCGATCAATTGCTCGACCTGGCCGACATATTTGGCCTCTTCATGGGTGGCGAGGGTAATCGCGCGCCCCACCATCCCAGCGCGTCCCGTGCGCCCAATGCGATGAACATAGTCTTCGGCGTGGGTCGGCACATCGTAGAGAAACACGAAGGGAAGGCCCTGAATGTCCAGGCCCCGCGCGGCGACATCGCTGCACACCAAGATCGTGAATTCGCCGCGGCGAAATTTCTCAAGAGTTTCGGTGCGCGCCGGCTGTGACATGTCGCCGTGCAATTCGAGTGCGTCAAAGCCCGCGTTCTTGAGTGAGCGCGTGAGAACGCCAATATCGCGCTTACGGTTGCAAAAGATCAGGGCGCTAGGCACTTCATGCTGTTTGAGGAGCGAGCGCATGGCCTCGCGTTTGTCCGCAGCGTCGATGTATATCAACAATTGGTCGACCGTCTCGGCGGGCGACGCGGGTGGATCAACCGACACCGATTTGGGGTTTTGAAGAAATCGGTCGGCCAGCCGACGAATCTCTTTCGGCATGGTGGCCGAGAAAAACAACGTCTGGCGCAAAGTCGGCGCAAGTTTCGCGATCTTTTCGACATCGGGAATAAAGCCCATGTCGAGCATGCGGTCGGCTTCGTCGATCACCAGAACTTTCAGGCCGCCCAACAGCAGGCCGCCGTGTTCCGCGTGATCTAACAAGCGGCCCGGTGTCGCGATCAGAACGTCGACACCGCGATCGATCAGGCGTTCTTGCTCTTCCATACGCACGCCGCCGATCAGCAGCGCGACGGTGAGCTTGTGGTACTTGCCGTAAACCTTGAAGCTTTCTTGAACCTGCGCCGCAAGTTCGCGCGTCGGTTCCAGAATCAGCGAGCGCGCCATCCGGGCTTTAGCCCGCCCCGCCGCCAGGATGTCGATCATTGGTAGCGTGAACGACGCCGTCTTACCGGTGCCGGTTTGCGCCGTACCCAGCACGTCACGTCCCTGCAAGATGATCGGGATCGCCTGCTGTTGGATCGGCGTTGGCGTGTGGTAGCCGGCGTCCGCGACGGCCCGTAGGGCCTCGTCGCTAAGCCCGAGTTCCGAAAAACTCATGAAAACCCGTAGCTTGCGGAGGAAAACGCGAATATGTCGTCATTACGCGCAGCGATACCCCAATTGCACAGGGCGGTCAAATCCCAGGCCCTCCCGCCAGCGCGGTGCCGACACCACCGACAACGGCGCCGGGCGGGTTGCTGGGGGCCGCCGGCAGCATGCTAAATAGGGGCCAATGACAGACTTGGTTCTTATCCCTGGCCTCCTTTGCAACCGGGAATTGTGGGCGCATCAAATCGCTCATCTCGCGCATATTGCCCAGATTTCGGTGGCCGACGTCACCAAAGACGACTCGATTGCTGGGATGGCGCACCGCCTCCTGGCCAAGGCGCCGGACCGGTTTGCTTTGGCCGGCCTCTCGATGGGCGGCTATGTCGCCCAGGAGGTCATGCGGCAGGCGCCGGGTCGGGTGACCCATCTGGCGCTCCTCGATACCTCGGCCCGACCCGATACCGACGACCAGCTGGCGCGGCGGCGCGGATTGATCGACCTCTCGCGTCACGGCCAGTTCAAAGGGGTCACCCCTCGGCTGCTACCGCTGCTCATCCACCCGGACCGCCTCGACGATACGCTGCTCGTCGGCCGCATCGCGGCAATGGCGGAAGATGTCGGTCAGGCCGGTTTCGTGCGCCAGCAGACCGCCATCATGGGGCGCATCGACAGCCGCCCGACCTTGCCCCAGATCGCCTGCCGCACGTTGGTCGTCGGCGGCGTCGAGGATCTCATCACCCCGCCTGAAGTAATACGCGAAATCGCCGATCTGATTCCTGGCGCAGCACTCCACCTGCTCCCCGCCTGCGGTCATCTGTCCACCATGGAGGAGCCCGAGGCCGTTACTGGCCTGATGCGCGATTGGTTGGACGCGACCTAATTCGGCCCGCCTGTGCGCGCACAGTTCGTCTTGTCGGGGCATTCGGCGGGGAGGGTGCGGTAAGGCATCAGGCGCAACATGAGTAGGTCAAGAACCTGAACGAATTCGGGCGCGCTATAGTCTGCAAGGGCTTGGGTCTCGACAAAACCCGACGAGATCGGAACGTCGCCCAGGCACAGGGCGCCGCGCACCAGCACGCGCTCAGCGAGATAACGCGGCGAGATCGGCGAAAGGCTCCGGTTGCGGAACCGCTCTAACCGTTTCCAAGGCAGCTTCGGGTAGGGCCCGGACTCATTCACTTTTATGCGCCCGCCGCACAGCGCGAGTTCGAACCGCGCGGTCGAATCCGCAGGCGCATTCGGCTGCGTCGCCGAGCTGTTGACCCCGTCAAGTTCGGGGTTGAAGACCAGGACGACGCGGTATCCGTGATTGGGTGGCGGGTCGGGCTCGACTGCAAAGCGGTGTGGCCCCCACACCGGCGACAACTTGAGCCGCTGCATGACCAAGTCATCAAAATTGGTGTCAGCGAGATCCGACGGGTTGCCGTGCAGCGCCGTCGGGATGGCGCCGGCACCAATGATGAGAGAGACGTAATCGCGCGAATAATTCGGATCGACCGGACCGCCACCGTCCACCAATAGCGGCGTTACCGCAATGCAGGCCGACAGCCCCGCGGCGGCAACCAGGCCGACAAATACGCCGCGCGTGACCGGCACGCTATCTGCAGTTCGCCGTCGGGCAGGACACATTGATATCGCGGCGGCCTTCGCCGGGGAGCAATTCCTCCAGCAGCCTGTCGAGCAACCGCTGCAAACGCTCGTCCGTAAAACCTTCCGGCGCATTTGTCAGTGCGCTGTCTTCCGAAAGAACGTCCCGACCGTCGCAAAAAACGCCCCGTACAAAAAGCGTCCTATTGGGCCCGCCCGCGTTGTCGAGATCCTCGCCCTCGCAGACGTGCCGCGCGTCTATTC
>ERZ890510.2486-NODE-2486-length-10391-cov-8.318595_pt1 | contig 10391 bp, 10 predicted proteins | sample MGYA00521265_ERZ890510 | MGnify/ENA primary metagenome ERZ890510 (study PRJEB32303, sample SAMEA104408624) | aquatic metagenome | biome: Brackish water; feature: Chemocline; material: water | place: Baltic Sea | collected 2014-10-26T21:54:00 | depth 110 m ...
ATGCTGGTGGTAACGGCAACGCCGCTGCCCAGATCATCGTAGAGCCGGTCATCGATGACTCTCCTGTGGTTGTAGAAACTGTAGAAGTGGTCGTTGTAGACACAGCACCTGGAAACTCAGGTAATTCAAATGCTGGTGGTAACGGCAACGCCGCTGCCCAGATCATCGTAGAGCCGGTCATCGAAGTTGTACCAGAAGTAATAGTCGATTTGCACCAGACCGTTGAGGAAGACTCCGGCATGTCCAGCAACGATCCCGCATACGGTCAATCCGGAAAATCTAATGGCAAAGGCAAGAACAAGTGACCTCACTGCGACTCTTTGATTTTGTACCCCATTACTAGCGCACACGACACCGACATCACATGCAGAACTCCAGCCAAACAATCAAGATAGCCCCAAAAAAACCGGGTTTTTTTGGGGTTGGAAAATTCCGCTTGACTGGCCTGTTCCTCATCGTAGCCAGCCTTACGTTTATCGCTGTTGCGATCACTATCAACTACTCAACTTCGTCAACTGAAGAGAAACAAGTCATCGACTCAGAATCTGACAAAGCCGTAAAGCACGCGATGGAAATCGCAGAAACGGTTTCAGATCTGCTCACTACCTCATCCTCAGCAGGCAACCTATTCCCACTAGGCGGAACTAACGAGTCCTCAAAAGCGATCGGTGAGATGTTGAACGGATCGAACATTGTCCGACTCAATCTTTACTCATCAACCGGCGAATTCGTGTGGAGCTCTACATTCGTTCAAGAGAACATAGATATCGATCAAATTCCCATCTTCGACAAAGTAGCCGATGGATCGATCGCATCAGGCCTCATCCGTGATTACGAAGTTTCGCCTCCGTACGGCAAAACGTACAATGCTGACGTTGTAGAAACGTTCATTCCGTTCATCGATGGTGATTCGGCGGACATTGTGGTGGTACTTGGAGTTACAAGTGATGTCACCGAAGCATTGGCTAGGGGCATCGGCCAATTGCGGTCACCAATTATCCGTTCAACGATGACCAGTTTGGCCATCGGATTTGTCGTACTTCTTGCCACCGTTCTTGCAGCTGATATGCGGCTTTGGAAGCAGAGGATGATATCGATACAGCACGAACGCCAGATGGCTTCTCAGGCAATTGCAACCAACAAGCTCGACTCGGTGAACCGCGAGCTACAGCAGATCAACGAGGAAAGGACAAAATTCATCTCCACTGTGTCGCATGAGCTAAAAACCCCGCTCACCAGCATCATCGCTTTTACGGACATCTTGTCGAGACATCAGGGCGGCGAGAAGAAAGATAGGAACCTCAAGCAACTCGATATCGTTAAAAACAACGGTAACCACCTACTCACTCTTATCAATGATCTTCTTGACTACTCGAAACTCGAGTCGGGCGATGTCATGCTCGCAAAGACAGGGTTTGATTTCGACGGTGTGATCGATGAAGTTCGTAATGTTATGTCGCCGCTTCTCGCATCTAAACGACAGAAACTTGTGTGCGACGGCGAACTAAGTGGGCAGACAGTAATTCTGGATCGTACGAGAATTGTTCAGGTGCTGATGAATTTGGTCAGCAACGCTCACAAGTACTCACCACCGGGAACCACCATCACGATGGAAGGTCGTGTCAAAAACGGAAACCTTCAAGTGGCCGTTATCGACCAAGGAATGGGAATTTCGGAATCCGACCAGACTCGGCTGTTTACGAAATTCTTCCGGGTAGATAACGAGGCAACGAGATCGGTGTCAGGCACCGGACTAGGACTGTCGATTACTAAGGGCATCATCGAAGCTCACGGTGGAAATATCGCAGTACAGAGCACTCTTGGGCAGGGCACTCGATTTAGCTTCACGATTCCGACAAGTGTGGTCAAAGCCGAAACTGCCCCTCTAGCGATAATAAGCGAACTACCGGCTGCACCGATGAAGAAGACATTCGGTATCGACTACCGAATCGCTAAATCTGCCTGAGCAGCGTCCAACCCAGTAGGTATAACACCAACACCGTAGCCCAAATTCCGGTCGGTATTATTCGAGACCTTTGGCACGGCATCTGTTGTTTCGTCTTACGTTCGCTGCCATTTCCCACGAGCGATAGGAGACGTAACCGGACGCAATACCGGAAGCCACGATACCGATCGCAGTTAAACCAAACTGCATACGTCGGTCTTTGAATTCATCTTCATCAATGTTTGCCCCTGTAAGTGGCATAAACATCACCAACACACCAAACAAAATTCCCAACGGCGCATACACACCAAGCTCGATGGAAAGCACCCGCACGAACTTGGCTCGCAATGAATCGAACAATCTCCGCGAAACTTTTCGCTGATCGCCTGTATCTGATCCTGCCTTATCAGGAATCGGACTCCTGTATTTATGCAATTTAGACTCGCCGGTTGATACTCATGAAAACTTATCTACTTACATTTACAACGCACTAGCGGAACCAATAACTCCTGCAGATCAGCTACATTTCGCCGTTAATCCATTCGTAGCGAAATCGCCCCATCATCACTGCCGTACATAGATTCAGCGTCATGTTGAGGCTCATATCCGATCTCTCGACGCGTCGTTTCTATATCGAAGATGTTGTACGTGTTGTTCGAGATCACATAGTAATTAGCACTCGGGCGAAGTCTCCCTGCACGCGCTGTCTTGTAGCAGGCGTCGACAAATCGGGCGGAATCTTCCTGATGACACCACACGGTGAAATATGAGATTTCGTCTTTCTTTCCGTTAGTAGGGTTAATTCCACCCCATCGCGCAGCTACGGCACTCTGACCCTGTGCGCCCAACCGATGGCACCATGCTTCGACGTAAGCCTTCTCGACACCATAGTCGCCAGTCGGACACGGCTCAGTCATGACTGACAGTGGCTTTGGCCACGGGGCAACCTCATCGAATCGTCGATTCGCTATCGGTGAATTGTCCTCTCGGGTGTATCCGTAGTACGCACCACCAGTCGCATGAACTGAACTCGAGCCAATAATGACCGCATTCGGACACACATCCATGACTGCTTTAAAAAAACGATCTGTCATAGCGTTCATTTCGCCGAGAGGATCTTTTCTCGCCAGATAGACAACTAAGTCACGATTCTCAAGAGCTTTACGCAACTCAACATCGTCCTTCGCTGCATCAAGTTCGACGAATTCCATATGCGCAGCCGGGTCTGTCGCCTGATCAGGTGCACCGGGCAAATCTACCGATACAACCCGATAATCGGAATCCAGCTTAGGCAAGTACGTACGGAGACCCGCACCAATAGTGCCCTTACCTCCGATCAATAAAACGTTAATCAACATGGTGTCCCTAAGCCGTACATATCTCAAACGTAAATCTGACTACAAATCCCGCATGAACATCAGGTCTTGGGCGAAAGCCTTTTCGTCTCCGCCAACAAGATCGATCTGCCCTCTACCCTTGACGGCCTGCTTCGATCCGTCACGCTCGGGCTCCATGTATCGATCAAACCATGCCTGTAGTTCTTTGTTCATGTGCTTAATGATTGACCTGAACGCTATGTCGTCGATTGCGTTGACAGTCTCATTGGGATCGTTGGCCAGATCATAAAACTCGTGAGGTCCATCCGGATACCTGTGAACATATTTCAGCGAATTGGTCCGGATCATCCGAGTCGGACCGTATTCGTCCATAACGACTACCGGTCGACCTCCAGCCTGTATTTCCCCATCCAAAATCGATGCAAAGCTCGTACCGGGGAGAGAATCTCGGACATTGCCAATCAGGTAACTGAGTCTGACGTAATCTAGGATCGTCGGCATGAGATCGTAGTGGCTGAGAAGGTTCAGTTCGACCTTGCCTTCGGGCACATGACCCGGTCTTGATATTAAAGTTGGCACCTTAACCGCTGTATCGTACATATTGGCCGGATAAGTGCCGTTGCCTTTGCCCCAAATACCGTGGTGACCCATGCTCATACCGTTATCGGAAGTGAATATGACCAGCGTGTTTTCACGAAGATCGTTCACTTCGAGCCAATCGATAAGTCGACCAATATTTTCATCCATAGCGGTAATCGCAGTGAAGTAGCCGCTCAACAACTGTCGTCGTTCCGCAGCGCTGGCTCCAACACTCCCTGAGGAACCTTCTTTGAGAAGGTGATTCGAGTGAATAGAGTCCCACCTGACGGTGTCGAAGGCACAGTTGTCGAAATAGTCGTCATACAACTCAGTTGGGTGCTGTTCGCTTCCCCATGGCGCGTGCGGGGCTGTGTAGTGGACATTTACTGAGAACGGCTTATCTGAACTCTTCTGATCATCCAGATAGCTGATCGCGTTGTCCGTAATAACATCGCTGAAGTAACCATCAGATGTGTACTGTTTTCCGTTCTCAAACATCGGAGCGTTGTAGTAATTGCCCGAACCTGTGGCGTGAACATTCCAGTAGGCGAACCCTGCCTGTGGAGTCGCTGAATCGCCGATGTGCCACTTCCCGCTGAGAGCCACGTCATAGCCGTTTTCTGCCAACAATTCTGTATATGTCGTTCGACCCGCCAAGTACTGGATCGTCTTTCCATCACCCAATAGATCGACCGAATTTCCTGCCCTTAGAAAATCTTGAATACCGTGTTGTGAGGGTATCTGACCGGTGAGAATTGATGCTCTGGCTGGTGAGCAAACTGGGGAAGCGCAAAAGAAATTCTCAAATCGAATTCCAGTCTCAGCCAGGTGATCCAAATTCGGTGTTTTTAGCTCCGACGTGCCGGCGCAGTTCATCGCCCATGCGCCTTGATCGTCACTCAGGATGAACACAATATTTGGTTGATTTGGATCGGTACTGGCCACGAGTGCTCCTTGAAAATATCAAAACTACAACGAAATTCTATCGCCCTATATCGTCCAACAGACCCTGGCAATCCTCGATCTTTATCTCGCAAAGTAATATCAAGTTTCCAACAATCGCATACGTCGAATAGCTCGTTCGGGTCGCACTAATTCCACCGGAAGCGAACGGAGCTGGCTTCCTTCGACCGGTTGCTACATCGGCAATTTCCTGACCTGAGCTAATCGCCATGACTTGCGATTCGTACACACGGACTTCCACATCACGCTGGTTGTAGAACCCATACCAAACGCTGACAACATCGGGCAATGTCTCGGGTGAAAGTTCTTTCGACTTCTTCCAACCAGCATCGGCTGCGTCATCCGTAGTGAAAACGTGGCTTGGCAACACAATCTGCACCGTATCGTCATCAGAGTCAACAATTGATCCCGCTGACGAAATATCGCTCTCTCCAGAGCCGCAGGCGATGATTCCAGTCAGCGTCAAAGTGACAGTCATAAGAAGTATGAAATATCGCTTTCTGTTCATTGCCCGGCAGTATAGAGCAACCCGAACTGACCCGTTCGTCATACATAACCACTAATCGTTTTGCCATATCGAGAAAGCAAAAATGCCTCGGTCGAAATTCAGGGCTAATGACCACCGCTGGTAATAGTGACAATTATCGACTGGCTCACGAATTTCACAATCGAGTGGAAACTACGTTTGGTACCGGACTACTTGGATTTTCTCAGCCCGCAAACTTAGATGACATTAGAGGCATCCCAAATGAGTTATTGACTATTTCGAACGTAAGCTTCAACTTCGCTCATAGTGCTTACAAACGGACCGTCCCAATCGACGACACCAACTCTCGTCACCTCGCCGTGCGTTAGTTTCAGATCGGCGATCATCACGGCATCGATGCCGGCTCTCACGGCGCCATTCAGTTCGTCCGAACCACCATCACCAACAAACAAAGCGTCATCCGGGTGAGTATTCAGTTGGTCGAGTACGGTTTGGTACGCACGAGCATCAGGCTTTCTAATATGGGTTTTACAAGAAAAGTGCATTGCAGAAAAATATGGAGCTAAAACAGTTTCAGACCACACGGCAGGAACATCGTAGACGCAGTCAGTTACCAGCCCAATAACGCAACCAAGATTCCGTAATTCTTCCAACAAATTCAGGACTTGAGGTTTAGGTGTAATGAACGCTCGCGTTATCGACCGTCTAAGGTTCATGCGACGAGCCATCTGAGAATCCGAAACAGTCGTTCCAACTAAGTCAGCGGCAGCAATAATATCGCCTTCCGACGATCCGAAACTTCCGTCCAGTCGACCATCATTTATCGACATCCAAGGTTCGATGAACATCTCGTATGGTTGGTTCAGAATTGAGGCTACCTCGGCAACCATATCCCTGTATGCAGGCATCGATGGATGTGCAATTAGGGTTCCAAATAGGTCAAATAAAACGGCTTTGTACATTCATGCTCCTTTTGCGCACTTCTCCGGCAAATTGCAGACGAGTAGCCATCCAGCCACTATCAACACTACTGATCTCCCGCTCAATAAAGCCGCTCATATTCGCCCCAATTCCTCGATGGACATGTAAATTAGCCGGCATATTTGAATCACTTCAGTCAACCAGTCGAGCACTAGCGAGAAAAGACAATGAGCAACGAACGAATCGGTTTTGTAGGACTCGGTATGATGGGCTTGCCGATGGCACGGAATCTTGTCGAAGCTGGCTACGCAGTTACCGTTTTTGACCTAAACGAAGCGACAGTAAATTCAGCCAAAGAGTTCGGTGCTTCTTCTACGGATTCAGCAGCCGAAACTGCTGCACAATCCGACATCATCATCACCATGGTCCCCGACTCGCATCATGTGGAAGCTGTGATTATCGGACCAAACGGAATATTAGAGGGGCTAAAAGCCGGATCTGTAGTGATCGACATGAGCACCATCGACCCTGAAATGGGTAAAAAGATGGCGAAGTTAATTGAGGCACAGGGCTCGAACTTCGTCGATGCTCCCGTAACCGGAGGCGTGATCGGCGCTGAAGCAGGGACGCTCTCCATACTCGTCGGCGGGAATGCTGAGGCGTTCGAGCGGGCATTGCCTGTGCTGAACGTGTTGGGTGGAAATGTATCTCACATGGGGCCGGTCGGTTCAGGACACACCACCAAAATAGCAAACCAGATCATTGGTGCGGCAGCCCTTGCTGGAGTTGCCGAAGCATTTGTGCTCGCAAAAAAATCCGGTCTTGATATGCAGGCTTTTTTCAATGCTATAAAAGACGGGGCCGGACGATCTTGGGCACTCGAAACGCTCGGTCCAAAAATCCTCGATGGCGATTTCTCACCGGGCTTCATGGTGAAGCACATGCAAAAGGATCTACGCCTTGCCGATCAACTGGCTGCCAAAACGGGAACTTCAATTCCTATTAGCGGTCTAATAGCGCAACTGTATCGATCAGTCCAGGCATCGAGTTCAGACGCAGATAGTCAAGGACACCAAGCGCTCGTACAGGCTATCGAACTACTTTCGAACGAACAGGCTCGCGGTTAGCTCAAGCGAGATTCGGAGAATCCTAACTATCCGGCGTCCACTCTTTTCGCCATCTCAAAATCTTTGGCGACTATGCCGCCCTGATCGTGGCTCCACCAAGTAAGCGTCACCCTTCCCCATTCAGTCACAATTCTTGGGTGATGATCGGCATGCTCCGCTAGTTCACCTACCCTGTTCGTGAAGGCCAAAGCTTCTGTGAAATCTCCGAAGGTGAACACGCGTTGAAGGCGATTTATCCCCTCCTCCTCGATGACCGCCCAACCCGGCACGGTTGGCATTCGCTCTGCTATATCAGACTCATTAAGTTTTGCCATACCTGGCTCCTCAGTTACTCACCCATCTTGCACGATTGGCAGCAATATGTGCGACGGATGATCCCTGTCTGTATAAACGGTATTCGTCGCTTTTTTGTTCCGTGTGTGCCGACCAATCGGTTCCCCTGTATTCGGATTCACATCGAATCGCGGAAAGTTGCTCGATGAGATATCGAGCCGAATTCGATGTCCCTTAACGAACCGATTCGACACCGGTGGTAGCACTATCTGTAACGCGTAAATCTCACCAGGTTCCATGAGTTTTTCATCCTCAAATCCGTCACGAAATCTTGCTCGAATGATCGAGTCTTCCAAAGGCAGGTGGAATCCTTCAGGGAACTCTGAGCTCGGTGGATATACATCGATCAACTTCGCAGTGAAATCGGTGTCGAGCGCGTCCGATGAAATCCACAGATTCACCGTCATCCGCCCGGTGACTTCTACATCAGTTTCAAGCAGTTCGGTCTGAAATACATTCACATCCTGCCTATCAGCCAACAAAGGCGGAGTATTCGGTGGACGATCGTTTGGCACTACAGTTGAAGCCCGTTCTTTCTGGTGAATTGGACCGTCTGGAATCAACGAACGCATGCGAGCCCGCTGTGGAACATATGCGCTATCAAGGTCATTAGGTAGAACTATCCATTCGTAGAAACCGGTCACGTTACCGCTGATCGACGGCACTGGATTATTTGGGTCATGAATCCATGCGGTCGAAGCTGCATGATCATCTGGCACAGACGTCCCCAATCCACCCGCATGCGACAGATAGTAAGCGGTGTCGACTGCCCTAACTAACGGCCATTCCTGTTCGACACGCCATCGGCCACCATGCTGAATTCTGCCCGCTTCGTTGATAGAACCGTCACCACCACCCATGACGAAAATCCGAACCGGATCATCATCCTCCACACCGGTATCGATACCTTTCAACCATCGGTCAAACCAACGGAATCGCTCGACATTCAGAACTTCATCACCCCAATTTGCCGACTCTCCGAAATCAACTTCACCCACATACGACGCACCCTTGCCCCGCATTGACACGTGGTTCCACGGCCCCAATATCAATCGTTGGGGAGTCGTGTTTTTAGCAGTCATATGAGCAAATTGTTCGGACGTTTCTGCTGCAAATGGGTCGTACCACCCTGAGCTGTAAACGGCTGGAATATCGGCCATTCTGTCGAAGTGCTGCGCATGATCAAGCGACTCCTGTTTCCACCAATCGGTGTAGGAACCGTCTCTGTAGTAGTGCATCAAAACTTTTTCGAGGTTTGGCACTGCGGCAATGGGAGTCTCGCCTTCCATGAACGGTTGGTTCCATATCTCCTCACGTAACCGTTCCGCACCACGCTCTATTCGTTCGATGGCCACACGATCGCCAGTGATCTCCTGCGAATCGTAGCCGTGCAAATACAGAGCGCCATACATGTGCAGCGCCATCGCTCCTCCCTGTCTAACCTCCCAGCGGAATGCATTCGTTGGAGCAACGTCGACCCACAATGCGGCAAGATGCGGTGGTCTATATAGCGATGCCATGTTCTGGACGATTCCGCCGTGAGACGCCCCGACCATACCGACTTTACCGTTGGACCATGACTGCTCCGCTGCCCATTCGATCGTATCGTAGCCGTCCAATCCCTCTTTCTGATTGGCGGTGTGGAAATAATCTCCAGTACCTTCTGAAAATCCCCGCCCCCGGAGATCTTGGAGCACAACCACGTATCCGCGAGGGACAAACGCTTTGACAACGGCGTCAATCCAAATCACTGGATTCGATTTGTCGTAAGACGTGCGCCCCACGAGTACCGGGAACTGGCTCGCGATCGCGTTTCCTTCGGAGTCAGCAGGTCGATAAATGTCGGTAGCGAGCCGTACGCCGTCTCTCATGGGGATCATCACGTTTTGAGAAGCGATAACGCCGAACTTTAATTCTGGTGAATGGTTCATATGAGAAGCCGAAACAGATAGTGGTTATTTTGATCAACGTGCCGTCCGCAATATAGGCGCGATCAAGCTGTGAACAAAATGGTTATGGGTCACTTGTACGTCAATTTAACGATCGGCGATGTCATGTAATCGATAGCCTGATCTCGAACCAGTTGAGTGCAATCCCGCTGGTCAAAAAAACCGAATCGTGCAATGCTCACAGGATGGTGGGATCTCTCAATATCCGAGCTGGGGCGCTGCTTGTCATGGCAGCCTTGGTATCACTTGCCTTCATCGCCTGTGACACACAGCAGATTCAGTACTACCTAAAACCGACGATCGAAGGACCTGGCGGGTCGGTCCCCGGTCCAACTGTTGTCTCTGCGACAGCCTTATCCCAACACAACGTTCTGCCAGCCCAAACACAGGAGGAACCTTCGGATTCCCCTGCCACTGAACTAGTAATCGGCACCCCAGCGGAAGCTCACGATCTTGACAAGCCAGAGACCTACTTTGTAACTCAGTCAGAAGCAGTAGCACTGGCAGAAATCCTCGGCTGTACCGGCTGGGCAACTATAAGAATCGACGGGGTCACGTACTTTCGAGCATGTGCTGACGATGAAGTTTGGGATCAACTTCAACTGACCTCAGAATATTGGTTGACGCTGAATCCGGATACATCTGGAAATCCATTTCAACCGACGGTGATTCCGATAACACCGGGATCAATGCCCTCTCCTCAGGCAACCGTCACAACTACCGCAAATACCAGCCCCTTCCCACAGCACT
>ERZ890510.2487-NODE-2487-length-10385-cov-175.736786_pt1 | contig 10385 bp, 8 predicted proteins | sample MGYA00521265_ERZ890510 | MGnify/ENA primary metagenome ERZ890510 (study PRJEB32303, sample SAMEA104408624) | aquatic metagenome | biome: Brackish water; feature: Chemocline; material: water | place: Baltic Sea | collected 2014-10-26T21:54:00 | depth 110 m ...
TTTCATCTCCTTGGTATACTGTTCTAATTGGCCATGGAATTCTAATATCATATTTTTTAAACTCTTCATACATGATCATTCTCATATCAGTTTTAGTTTTGAATTGTGCACCGTAATCTCTAACATAAACCCATAATGAAAAATCTAATGCAGAATCATTAAACTGATTAAATCTTACAATTGGTTGATTAATATCTACGTGAATATCTTTATCACAACCACAACTTGGTCGGTTATATTCCAAATATGGACATCGAATTTGTCTGATAAGATGTTTACCTTTACCATCAACAACTTCTTTCATTGCACGTTTTCCAACTTTTACAAGAATAGCTGAAACTTGTTTAGGATCATTAAGATAAGAAACACCAACATCTACAATTGCAGGTACCATCTTTATTCCCTGTGTATAATTAATTACCTGTGCATTGACTAATTGTCTTGTTGGAATTATTGCGATAGATTCGTTTAATGCATCTCGAAGATATGTTACTCTAGGTGTAATTTTGTGTACATAACCATTATATCCTGTATCAAGTTTTATGCGCTCACCTTCAACAAATATCTTATCTTTTCTAATGAGAAAATATGCAAAATAATTTTGCAAGGTTTCTTGTAATGCTAACCCTACACCAATTGCCATTCCTCCTGTAGCCGTAGCAAGAACAATCAAATCAACCCCCCACCAAGCAACAACTCCTATAATTGTTATAATAAAAATTCCGACTGGAAGAATTTGTTTTGCTGATTTTGGAATACCTTCTTGTTTCTTTCTTGCATATCCTGGAGGACGAGAACTTGGAATTATTGGTTCAAATTCATTCTCTCTCTTCTCTTCTCTCCATACATCAATAGGAAACATCTCATCAGGTTTTGCACCTGGTTTTAACTTTCTTCCAGATTGATTGTTACCAGTGATACAGTTTTGATAATATTTCTCATATTTTGAACGTTCAGATTTTTTCCATTCTTCAAATGGCTTGTCAACTAATTTTTCATATCCCCCAATTGGATTTCCTTTTGTTGTTCTGAATTGCTCTAACTCTAACTTACCTTCTTCTGTTTGCATCATTTCTTTGAATTTATTTTCTTCAATTTCTTCTGGAGTAACATTTGGTGGAACCCATTTGTACAATCTATGAAATAGATCTTTGTCATCATCAACAAATCCTCTCATATCAAACCAAACATCAAAATCTTCTTTTTCTAACCCAGATTTTTCACGTTTGTTTAAAGCAATTGGGATAAGATGAGAAATTGTATAACCTATTACCAAAATGTTGAATGTGTTGAGAATCTTTGCAAATGTTTCTGCAGGTGATACATCTTCACCTTCAATAATTGATAAATTTTCTCCAAATAAAACTCCCGTTTGTATATGTACATTAATTGTAGTGATTAATGCGATTGCAAAAAATGGTAGAATTGCTCTTCGTACAAATCGAGAAAGGTGTGGTCTTTGATAATAAATTTTTTGAGAGCCAACCCAAGTAGAAAATTTACTATAGCCAATAGATATTCCAACTATTCCTATAATCATTATAGAAAATGCAATTTGAAGTGATTCATTTGATGCTAAAAGCTGTGAAACTGTTTCAAACTCTCCAATTGGAATTTGTGACAAGTTTTCTTCAGCCATGTATAAGCACCATTCTAATCAAATTCATGTTCTAGAATACAAAGGTAACCTCTATTACCATTTCTACACCATTTTTTATAAAATCAATAAATTTTATGCGTAAAAATCTTGTAAGGTTTAACAAGGGTAATCATACTAATTACAAAATGACCTACCAAGAAACAGTATGGACTAATTCACCATCTCTGAAATCTTATACATTATCAAATTTTCGTACACTTCCACAAATTCAAAAACTAAGTGAAGAAACTCAATTTGAAATGGAGGTTGTAGGAAATGTTTTACCTTTCAAAGCAAATAATTATGTCGTTGAACAATTAATTGACTGGAATAATATTCCAAACGATCCAATCTTTGTCTTAACATTTCCTCAAAAAGGAATGCTAAAACCAGAACATTATGAAAAAATGGCAACTGCCTTAAAAAATAATTTAGATAAAAAAGAAATTACAGTAATTGCAAATGAAATTCGTTTACAACTAAATCCACATCCTGCAGGTCAAATGGAACTAAACGTTCCAACATTAAAAGATGGAACCAAATTATTTGGAATGCAACACAAATACAAAGAAACTTGTCTCTTTTTCCCTAGTCAAAGTCAAACATGTCATGCATATTGTACTTTTTGTTTTAGATGGCCACAATTTGTTGGTATGGATGAAATGAAATTTGCCATGCAAGAGGGAGAACAATTGGTTCAATATGTAAGAGAACATCCAGAAATTAGCGATGTGCTTTTCACTGGTGGCGATCCAATGATAATGAAAGCAAAAATTTTCTCAAAATATATTGATGCTCTAATTGATGCTAAACTTCCAAATCTCAAAACAATTAGAATTGGAACAAAGGCACTAGCATATTGGCCATACAAATTTCTAACAGATTCTGATTCTCAAGAAATGTTAGATATTTTTAGAAAAATTACTGATAACGGATTGCATCTTGCATTTATGGCTCACTTTAATCATTTGAATGAATTATCAACTGATGCAGTAAAAAATGCAATTAAAGAAGTAAGAAAAACAGGAGCACAAATCAGAACCCAATCTCCTCTATTGGCACATATCAACGATGATGCAGAAATATGGACTAAAATGTGGAGCAAACAGGTTCAATTGGGATGTATTCCATACTACATGTTTGTAGTTAGAGATACTGGGGCTCAACATTACTTTGGAATTCCTCTGGTAAGGGCTTATGAAATTTTCAAAAAAGCATATTCTTCAGTTAGTGGATTAGCTAGAACTGTTCGTGGACCAAGTATGTCTGCTACTCCAGGAAAAGTGCATGTAATTGGAACTGCAAATTTAAATGATCAAAAAGTAATTGTTTTGCGATTTTTACAGGGTAGAAATCCTGATTGGGTACAAGTACCATTCTTTGCTAAATATGATGAAAAAGCAATTTGGTTAGATGATTTGAAACCAGCACTTACTGAAAAATTCTTCTTTGATGATGAGATGAAAAATTTCAAAGCAACACATCCAATTGAAGATTATCCTGAATCTTAGAATTAACCTGACCAACTTGACAATTCTATCTTACAAGACACTATTAGTAAAATAACTTGTAAAAATTATTAAATTGAACATAGATCAAGTATTACAAACTATTAAAGATGAAAGTATATCATTCATAGATTTTTGGTTTGTAGATATTTTTGGTGAACTTCATAGTGTTGGAATGCCAAGCTATGCAATTGACAAAAATAGTTTTGTAAATGGTCTTGAAAAATTAGATGCAAGTTCTATTGTTGGATTTAAATCTGTGAATAATTCAGATATGATTCTATTACCTGATCCATCATCATTTAGAATTCTTCCACAAGAATATGATCCTGGAACTCGTAAAAATGCAAGAATATTTTGTGATCTTTACGATGGTAGTACAAATAAAGAATCTCGATATAATCGGGACTCGAGAGGAATAGCACGTAAATCATCAGAAAAACTTCAGGAATTTGGATTAACTCATACTAATTGGGGTCCTGAAATAGAATTTTTTGTTTTTGATGCCATCAATGTTTATCCATCACCTTATGCTGCAACTCATGCTGGAGGAGGTTCAGGCTATTCTATAGAATCTAAGGAATCGCCATGGGCAAAAGGAAATGTAAGTACTGCAATATCTTTCAAGGAAGGATATTATCCATCACAACCCAAGGACACCCTCGCTGGATTTCGAAAAGATGTATGTGATGATTTGTATCATTATTTTGGAATAAAAATTGAAGCTGAACATCATGAAGTGGCAACTTCTGGTCAATGTGAAATCAATCTAGTTTATGATGAAATGATTACAATGGCTGATAATGTAATTGCTGTCAAAAATTTAGTAAAAGTTAAAGCAAAAAGAAAAAACAAAGTTGCAACATTTATGCCAAAACCTATTTTTGGTGATAATGCATCTGCTATGCATACTCATCAAAGTTTATGGAATAAAAATACGAATGTAATGTATGATAAAGATGATGATTTAGCACAGATGAGTCAAACTGGAAGATATTATGTTGGAGGAATTCTAAGTCATGCTGCAGCATTATGTGCAATTTCAAATCCTACCACAAATTCTTACAAACGTCTTGTTCCTGGATTTGAAGCACCAGTCAATGTTTGTTGGGGATTAGCTAATCGTTCTACAGCCATTAGAGTTCCTATGTATAACAGAAATCAAGAAAAAAGTAAAAGAATTGAATATCGTGTACCTGATCCAACTGCCAACATCTATCTTTTAGAGGCTGGACTATTGTTAGCAGGATTGGATGGAATAAAAAATAAAATTGATCCAGGAGATCCTATTAAAGAAAATGTATACAAACTTTCTTCAGAAAAGAAAAGAGAATACAATATTGGTGCTTTACCTATATCATTAAAAGGCGCACTTGACTCTTTGGCTAGTGATTCTAAATTTTTAGATGAGGTTTTTACAAAAGATTTCCTTGAACAGTATTCTGAATTAAAATATAAAGAATATTCTGCATTTGCACAAACTCCTACGGCTTGGGAAGTTTCAATGTATGCAGATGCATAATTGGTACAAACATCAATTATTCTATGAAAATTAATAGAACATTTTTAAAATCAAATTTTGTTTTCTTAATATGAAATTAAAATTATTAATTTTATTCATGTTAATTATTCCAAGTTTAGCTGGAATTGCATATGCTCATACAATTGATTCTGTAGGTGATTATAGAGTAGAAATTGGTTGGATGAATGAACCAGTTGTCTCAGGAGAAACTAATGCCGTTGAATTCTATGTTAGTCCCCTAGAACATGGTATAGAACTTGAAAATCAAGTTTTTCAAAATGGAATTACAGGATTAAAAAATACAGTAAAAATCAAATTACTTTTCAAGGATGAAAGTATTATACTTCCTTTATCACCTGATCATAATATTCCCGGAAAATATTATGCATTTGTTAATCCAACTGTCTCAGGATTTTATCAAGCAAATATTTTGGGAACAATTGTTGATACTCCGATTAGTCTATCGATGCATCCACCAAAAGTTGCTGAACGATCATATATTGAATTTCCTGAACCTTCTGACATTACAATAACACAAATGATTGATGGACATACTGCATTAATTGAAGATCTAAATGATCTTAAGGAATCTGTAGATATTCTAGAAGAAACACAATCAAACAATGGAGGATATGCTGGTATTGGAGTTGGACTTATTGGAATTGCTATTGCAGTAATTGCACTTGTAAAATCTAAGAATTAATTCGAATTTGATATCTCAGTATTTTTTTTAAAAGAATATTTCAATAATATTGGACCGATGAATATAGTGCCTAAAATTACAAAAATTAATGTTGAAAAAATACTATCAGAAATAATTCCATAAGCTAATCCTATTCCTGCAGTGATAAATGCAATTTCACCTCTAACTATCATTCCATATCCTATCCTCAAACCTTTGTTTTTGTCTTTGAGAAGAATAATAGCTGGAATTCCAGAACCTAAAATTTTACTAAAAACTGCAATTATTAAAATTACTGAAAACAAAACCAAATCAATATTCATAATATTTGAGATATCTACATGTGCACCCATTATTGCAAAGAAAAATGGCGCAAAAATAATTTGTAATTCTCCAACAAATTCTCTAACTTGTCTTGCTAATTTTGAACCTGCAAGTCCCATTCCTGCTGCAAATGCTCCTACAATAGGATTAAGGCCTATAATTGAAGCAATAGCTGCCATACCAAACGCTGATCCTAATGCAGTTCCTTGTTTTGTTCCACGAGATTCAAGAGATGTTGGTTTTGTTGTTGCTATTGCATGAACTATTTTTGGAAGTAAAAATACAGCACTTAACAGTAGAATAATCCATAAAATTAATGATTCTGATACTTCAAACAATACTGTCTCTAGTGATGGAATAGAATGTGCAATTACTATAGAAATTATAGATGATAGAATAGCTAATCCTAGTACGTCATCAAGTACTGCAGCATTAACCAAAATAGTTCCCTCTTTTGTTTTTTCTTTTCCTAATTCTCCTAAAATTGTTACAACTGCTGCAATACTTGTTGCACTAAGTGTTGCTCCAATAATCATTGCAACCATCCAATCAATTCCAAATAAAACAGAAATCCCATATCCCAGTCCTAATGGAACCATTACTCCTGCTGTACCGATTATTACAGCTTGAATTCCTGCATGTTTTAAACTAGAAAAAGTAAAATGAAGACCAGCTGAAAATAAAATTATAATTCCAGCAATTTGCCAAAATGACAACATTAAGTCACTTAGTTCTACTAATGGTCTATCAAAAAATGATATCAAACCTCCTAATGCAAATGGACCTAAAATTATTCCACCAATTACAAAACCAATTATTTCAGAAATTCCAAAGTGTTTACAAATCCTACCTAACATCATTGAAGGAATAACTAAAATTAAAATTCCTACTAAGGTTGGAATTGCATCAAATTCTGTTACCATTAAGAATTAGGCTTAATCTGAATTATTAAAACTAATTTTAAGAATCAAATTTGAATATATCATTGAGATTTAGGCTTGTAATTTTTTGAAATCTTGTAAAAAATTGCACCAATTCCTATAATTGCAATACCTACAACCACAACTTCAATTCCAAATTGGAATGCCATATACACTGAAATTCCTACTCCAAATAATGGAAGAATTGGAAATTTTCCAATATTGATAGGAACTTTGAATTTTCGTTCAATATCAGGTTCTGTATAACGTAAAACAATTACAGCTAAATTTACAGCAGCAAATGTAATTACAATTGCAAAAACTGTAATGTTTGCAACAATAACAATATCTCCAATCAATGTAAAAGCAATTGATGTAATTAGAATCACAATCACAGCCATCCAAGGTGTTTTTGTTTTAAAATGAACTTTTTCTAAAATAGATGGAAATACTTTTTCTTTTGCCATACCATAAAAAATTCTTGAACCTGCAATGAGTGTAATCAAAACTGTATTGGTAATAGCAAAAAGGGCAATAGCCGAAAGTAGAATATGTGCCTCTGATCCTAAACCTCTTTCTGCTACTAATGCAATTGGAGCAGCTGAAGTTGCAAGTTCTTCCCAATTTACAACTCTAACTACAGCTAAAGAAACTAGTATGTATAAAATTCCAGATATCACAACTGAAAGAATTATTGCTTTAGGAAGTGTTCTTTTAGGTTTTTTTACTTCCTCTGCTATGTTTGCCATATCTTCAAATCCAATAAAAGCAAAAAATAGCAAAACAAATGCAATTATAATTCCTGAAAAACCAGTTGGACTTTCAGTATAATTTACAGGTTCAGGATTAGCAAAAGTAAAACCTATTATGATTATCAGAATCAATCCAGAGGCTTCGATAATTGTAAAAATAGTATTTGTCCATGCTGATTCTCTAATTCCAATAAAATTTACTATTGAAAGAATTATCAGCAAACCAATTGCTGAAATAATTATTGGAATGTTTACAAATTCAGCAAAATATCCACCAAATCCTAATGCAACTGTTGCAGCAGTAATTATGGATGTAATAGCAGTTAGCCAACCTATTAGGAAAGCAAAAAAATTATTTTTAAATGCATTTTTTATGAAAACATATTCAGCTGCTGCTTTAGGAAAAATTGATGATAATTCAGCATAACTAAATCCTGCAAACAATGCAACAATAGAACCCATTACAACTGCAATCCAAACAGAATCTCCTGCAAAACCAGCAGCCTCTCCAATTAGTACATAAATTCCAGCCCCAAGAATTAGTCCAGTTCCATACATTGTAAGTTGGAAAAGACCCATGTGGCGCTTTAATTCAGACATATGTCACGTCCTAAGAAATTAGGAAATTTAATCCGTATCCTACAACGTATGCTACAATTGCAGCAATTCCACCAATGATTAATGTATTAACCCCTGAACGTAAAACTGATTTTTTTACAATCTTTCCTTTTATCATACCAACTAAGAAAAATGCAGCACAAACAGATACAATGGAATATGTAAAAGCTTCAGAATTTAATTCAATTCCCATTATCATGAAAACCATAAACGGAATTAATGGAATTAATCCAACAAGATTAAAACCGATAAATGTGCTGGCAGAACTAACTAGAGGGCTTTTTTTATCCTCAATTAATCCTAATTCTTCTTTCATCATTGTATCTATCCAAACTTTTCTTTTTGATGTAATTATTCGTACAACATCTTCTAGTAATTCATCTTTGAATCCTTTTTCTCTGTAAATATCTCTAATTTCTTCTCTTTCTTGTTCTTCTAAATTATCGATTTCCCATTCTTCTTGTCTTCTCTTCATCTCAACAAATTCATTTCTTGCCTTTGATGCTTGATAATTTGCAGCAGCCATTGAAAATCCATCTGCAAACAAATTTGCAAATCCCAAAATTAAGATAATTGTTGATGGTAATGACGCTCCCATTACACCAGCAACTATCGCAAAAGTTGTTACTGCGCCATCTATGGAACCATAAATAAAATCATCAAAGTGTATTTTCATTATTTTATTATTCTTTATTCATTGTTTTAATGTATTTCAAATCTTTAATAAATTTAAAATCTATTTTTAAAATATTATTTTGCAAGAGCCTTTACAATGTCAGTTTTACTAATTATTCCTGCAATAGATTTATTCCCATCCAATACTACCAAACCACTAACATTATTTTCTAAAATTAATTTACAAGCATCAGATAAACTTTGATTGAATTTGATAGTGATTAATCCCTCAGTCATAACATCTCTTGCTAAGGAAATATTTCCAAATCCTTCCTTTGAAAGAAATCCTTTTCTCATTTGATCTGAAATTGTAAACCCTGAATCATCTTCATCACTTCCTAATTCAATAGAAATTCTGAATAAATCTCTAAATGATATTATTCCTACTGGTTCTTCATTTTGATTTTTCACAATTAGTCTAGAGATCTTTTTTTCTAACATCTTTCTTACAACCTTATACAATGGTGCAGCAGTATGTGTAAACTCATATTCATGAGTCATAAAATCTACCACTTTTTTTTCATCAATAATATTTTCTGCATAATAACTTACAAGATCACTTTTTGTAAAAATTGTTTTTACTTCTTCATTTTTACCAATAGATAATGAACTGATACCTTTTTCAATCATAATTTTTGCTGAATTTTCAGGAGTTATTTCTTGATTTACAAATTCAATTGGTTTCATAATTTTAGTAATTGGAATATTATCAAGACTTTGATTTGTGGTCTCAGAAAATAAAAACAATCCAATATCTTTTTCAGTGATTATTCCAACATGTTTTCCATGATCTGAAACAACCAATCTGCTAATCTTTGTGTCTAATAATGACCTAATCGCATCTGAAATTGTAGAATTTTTCATTATGGTAATTGGCTTTTTTGAAATATCTATAATTGACAATTCTTAGTGTAACAAATTTTTCTATAAAAGGGGAAGATATAATTTCCAAGATTGATTATAATTTAATTTTCAACTTTGATAATTAATGGTCTTCTTATATTCTAAAAATTATAACTCAAAGCATGGCCAAGTTTAAAAAAATTCTAGTCCCTCTTGATGGATCTCCAAATTCTATTCGAGGATTAGATAGAGCTATTGAAATTACAAAAGGTGGTGATGCTGAAATTACGGGATTTTATGTATTTCATTTACCTATAGCTGCAGGAATAAAATATACACAAAAAATGAAAGATGAGGCACAAAATAAAGCTGTTAAAGCTATTGGTCCTGCAATGAATAAAGCTCAAAAGGCTGGTGCCACGTTCAAATACAAAACTGGTGGCGGACATACTGGTTCTGAAATTGTTAAATTTGCAGAAAAAGGAAAATTTGACATGATTGTTGTTGGTGCACGAGGTCTAGGTGGAGTAAAAGAATCATTTCTTGGAAGTACATCAAACTATGTCATGCACAAAACAAAAGTTCCAGTATTAGTAGTAAAATAGTTTAATCAGAATTTTTTAGATTTTTTCATATACTTGATATTCTATGTAATAACCTACAAGTATAGGAATTTGAAAAAATATCATTGGTGTAGAATGTGGTAGAAAATAATTATGATATTTTAGGAATTGTAGAAGGTTCAACTGAAAAAGAAATTAGAGATGCGTTTAGACGATTAGCACTACAATTTCACTCAGATCGTGGAGGAGAAAATGAACAATTTATTAAAATTAAACAAGCATACGATGATCTAAAAATTGGTAAGAAATATCCAGAGACAGATTATGAAAAATTAACAA
>ERZ890510.2492-NODE-2492-length-10364-cov-5.150160_pt1 | contig 10364 bp, 7 predicted proteins | sample MGYA00521265_ERZ890510 | MGnify/ENA primary metagenome ERZ890510 (study PRJEB32303, sample SAMEA104408624) | aquatic metagenome | biome: Brackish water; feature: Chemocline; material: water | place: Baltic Sea | collected 2014-10-26T21:54:00 | depth 110 m ...
CAAACCTCCTGATCCGTAGTCAGGTGCTCTATCCAATTGAGCTATGGGTGCAGCACGTAGCCCATTGAAAATACGGCGACCCCGGGGATCGTCAACCCGTTACTCGGGAAAACGGTTGAGCGCCTCGAGGTATTTGTAGCCCGATCCCGTATTGAACAACACGACACGCTCATGCGCCTGGATCAGGCCCTGCTCCTTCAGGTGCAGCAACGCCGACAGCGTGGCGCCACCTTCGGGTGCCGGAAAGATCCCGGTGAGTCGAGCGAAATCGTGGCTCGCAGCGATCAGTTCGTCGTCACTGACGGCGATCGCCGTGCCGCCGCTTTCCCGCAGGGCCCGCAGCATGAGGAAATCACCGACGGCACCGGGGACGCGCAGTCCGGAGGCGACGGTGTGGGCCCCCTGCCATGGCTCTGCTGTCTCGGCGCCGGAGTGAAAGGCACGGACGATGGGGGCGCAGCCCTCGGCCTGCACGGATACCATCCGTGGCCTCTGCCCCTTGTCGATCCAGCCGAGGTGTTCCATCTCTTCAAAGGCCTTCCACATGCCGATCAGGCCCGTGCCACCCCCCGTGGGGTAGATGACGACGTCGGGCAGCTTCCAGCCCAGTTGCTCGGCGACCTCATAACCCATGGTCTTTTTGCCCTCGACGCGGTAGGGCTCCTTCAACGTGGAGACATCGAACCAGCCCTCGGCCTGCTTGCGTTCGCCGACAATGCGGCCGCAATCGGAGATCAGTCCGTCCACCAGTTCCACATGGGCCCCGCAGGAGCGGGCCTCGACGTGGAAGGCAATGGGTGTGTCCCGTGGCATGAAGACATAACTCTCGAGCCCTGCGGCAGCGGCATAGGCGGCCAGGGCGCCGCCCGCGTTGCCGGCGGTGGGGATGGCGAGTTTGCGCACGCCCCGGGCGGCGGCGGCGGTGACCGCAGCGGACAGCCCCCGTGCCTTGAAGGAACCTGTGGGGTTCACGGACTCATCCTTGATCAGCAGACCCGGGACGCCCGCCCAGGCACCCAGTCGCGGCGCCGCCCGCAACGGCGTGAAGCCCTCGTCGAGAGTGATCGCCTGATCGCCGTCCCGCAATGGCATGACCTCGCGATAGCGCCACATGTTGATCGCCCGACCCGCCAGATCGTCACGGGACAGGGTGTCGCGGATCGCATCGAGGTCGTAACGGGCAAAGAGGGGAACACCCTCCGTGGACAGGTTGTGCAGTCCGTCGACGTCGTAGGATTTGCCCGTGCGGGTGCATTCGAGATGGGTGAAGTATGAAGTCATGGGTTTCGATACAGTCCGTGTGTGGTCAGATAACGCTCCACCGCTTCCGGGATCAGGTAACGAACGGGTTGTCCCTGCAGCAGGCGCTGGCGGATGTCGGTGGAAGAAATGTCATACGTGGGGGTTGGCAACCGCTGAATCCGGCTGCCGAACTTTGCGTCCAGTGGCAGGGACCGTTGCTCACGGGACCCGGCGACGATCGTCGCCAGGGCGACAATTGTCGCCGGATCGTACCAGGTCGGCAGTTCGGCGACATTGTCGGCGCCGATGATGAGATAGAGGTCGCTGTCGCAGTACTGGCTGCGGAAATGGCGCAGAGTTTCGACCGTGTAGGACGGCCCATCGCGATCCAGTTCGGCCCGCGATACCTCCAGCCTGTCGAGGCCTTCGAGGGCGAGACGAACCATCTCAAACCGATGGGCGGCACTCGCTACAAGAGCGCTCTTGTGTGGTGGATCTGCGGCGGGGACAAAAAGCACACGATCCAGGGGCAGTTGCTCGAGCACAGCCCGCGCCAACAGCACGTGCCCGTTGTGGATGGGGTCGAACGTGCCACCGAGTATGCCGAGCCGTTCGGCCACGGAACCGTCCCTAGTCCACGCCCAACTCGGCGACCCATTCCCCAACCTGCTTCAATACTTCGGCAGGCACCTCAGCGGTATCGGCTGACTGCAGGACCTCCTGCCAGTGGCCACGAGCCGCTTCGATTGCACCTTCCTTGCGGGCGATGAAGCCGAGTTGCGCCAGGCCATGCCAGTACCAGGGTGTTTCCGGGTACGTATTGATCATCCCCTCGTAGGTCATGCGCGCCGCCGCAAGATGCCCCTGTCGCTGGTAGAGTTGCGCGGCGAGGTACTGCTTCTTTGCCAGACGCGCGCGCAGTTGCGCGATGCGCTCCCGTGCGGTGGCCACCAGTTCACTGCCGGGATTGTCCTCGATGAACTGGCGGAAGGCGGTCAGCGCTTCGTAGGTCTCGCGTTGGTCGAGTTCGGCGCGATGACTCTGCTCGGCGTATGATTCGCCAATCTTGTACTGCGCATCGTCACGCCATTGGCTGGAAGGGTAGGTGTCGACCAGGCGCTCGTACTCAAAGGCGGCGTTGACATACTCCTTCATGCCGAAGTAGGACTCAGCCAGGTAGTATTGCGCCTCAGCGACCCGGGCGTGCCCGGGGAAGTTGCTGACAATACGCTGATAACTCTCTACTGCCTGGAGGTAACGATGGTGCTCAAAGTCCTTCTGACCTTCTTCGAAATAGAAGTCGGCGCCACGTAGCTCGGGCGGACCTTTGCTGGCGCAACCAGCGACGAGAAGGAGAACGACAAAGGGAAGTGAGTGCCTGAGATTCATCATCGATTCGAGAAGAAGAGGTAAACGAGGCTGCCGAGAACGGCCGAAATAATCACGGGCTCGACGTATTTGCCCCAGGTGCGTTGTTCCAGCTCCGTTTTGGCGAACCCGAAACGCGAGTGCTGCAGGGCATCAAGCTGGCCCTTGGGAATCTTGTCCTGCTGTTCCGCATGTCCGTCACCGGACCATACCAACTCACCAGCCTGGCGCAGTTCAAGGCGGACTACGACCCGGCAGCGACGTGTTACAGAGCCCCCCATGAGCCCGGTCTGACCGTTGATGCCGAGGTCAACGACACGCCACGACAACTGCGTATCGGCAGCCGGGTCGATGGTGACGTCGAGTCCTCGCGATACCAGTTCCTCCACGAGCATGTGCTCAAAGAGCCAGTTGGCCGCATGGGTGGAAGCGGAGGCGACGGCAATCAGGTCGGGAGCCGAACCGTCGCCGTGCTCCGGCAGTGTCAGATCCGTCAGCGCATTGCGCAGCGCCTGCTGTGCGGTCTGCGTGACAAGATTCAGATTGCTGGGTTCGAGAGCGGCCGCGGGTCCGACGGCAAGAAGACCTGCCAGGCAGAAGCAGACAAGGGCGGATCTCATGAACCCTCCAGATAGCGCAGCTCTCTCAGGGCCGGCTCGGCATACTCGCTGTCGCTGTGCTCACTGAGCAGTCGGCGGAAGGCGGCAATGGCCTGATCCTTTTCCCCCAGAGCCAGATAGGAGCGGGCGATCATCAACTGTGCGTCGTCATCTTTTTCGGTTGTCTCGAAAGACAGGACACGGGTGAACGCGGCCAACGCCTGCCGGAAGCGGCCCAGGGCATACTGTGATTCACCGATCCAGTACTGGGCATTGTCGGCCAGGGCGTGTGTCGGGGCGCGTTCCATGATCTGGGCAAAAGCAGTCAGAGCCGCTTCGTACTCCTGCTTCTGGTGTTGCGCATAGGCGGCGGCATAGGCGGCAGCCACGTCGAATCCGGTCGCAGCCGGCACGCCGTTGCCGGCTGGCAGACGACCCAGACTGTCGATCCGTTCCCCTGTGTCGGCAACGCGGGCCTGCATCATGGCGACATTTTCTTCCATGCGGCGCAGCCGTTCGGCCAGGGCTTTTTCGCGGTCGTAGGCAGCATCGAGGGAACGCTCCAGGGCTGTAACGTGGTCGCGCAGGTCGGCATCCGATGCGTCGAGACGAGCGACGAGGTCGTCAGAGCCGGCGGCACAACCCAACTGGCTCAGGGCCATGGCCAGAACCATAGGCAGAACCATAGGCAGAACCAAGGCAGGAAATGTTGCTCGCAGGGGTGTCATTCGTAGGCAGGACAAGCCTGTAAAGATGCGCCGCAAGACGTTGTTGGTCCAGAGGACAGGCGTCACAGGGCCGGCAGCGGTTACTTGCTCTGCGCGCGAAATACGAGATCCGTCGGCGGATTGTCGATGTAATCCTCGCAGCGGTCGGCATACAATGCCGACGGCCCGTCGGCTGCGTCGACGCCGACGGCTTGCTCGAACAGACGCTTGGCTTCGGCAAACTCAAAGCGGTCGTAGAGTTCCAGCCCGCGATTGTAGAGACCGACCACGTCCTGCTTGCGTTGGTCCAACTCACCCTTGCGTTCGAGGACTTCGTACGCCGTCACGGGCTCTTCCTTACCAACCACCTGGATGATATCCAGGCGGCGCGTCTCAACCAGATCCTTCACGGCTGCATAGATCGCCTCGTTCACCATGATCGCCGTGCCGTAAATCTTCTGGCCGCTTTCGAAGCGGGCCGCCAGGTTCACCGTGTCACCCATCATCGTGTAGTCGGTTCGTGACCTCGATCCCATATTGCCTACCACCATCGGGCCGGCGGTAAGACCCATACGCACGTGGGCGAAGGGGCGTCCCTGGCTTTCCCATTTTCGCCGAAGCTGCTGCAACGGAACAGGAAGTGAATCGTCCTTTTCCCAGCGATCACGCATCTCGGCCAGACGTCGCTGCTGGTCCACACAAGCCAGGCAGCCGCGCACGGCATGGTCATCGTAGTAGACGGGTGCGCCGTAGAAGGCGAGAATCGCGTCCCCTTCGAACTTGTCGATCGTGCCGCCATACTCCTCGACGATGGCGCACATCTCCGTCAAGTACTCGTTGATGAAGTTCACCAGTTCCACGGGCGTCAGGCACTCGGAGATCGTCGAGAAGCTGGCCACATCCGAGAAGAACGCAGTCATGACGCGCTCCTCGCCCCCCAACTGGTCCACCATGCCCGGGTTGCTCATGATCTCATTGACCACGGCCGGCGACAGGTAGTGGCCAAAAGCGCCCTGGACGAAGTCCTTTTCTTTCTCCTTGATCACATAACCGTAGATGGTCAACACCAGGTAGCCGACGACGAGGGTCAACAGCGGGGCGACGACCTCAAGCCACACGCCGGCGTGCGTGAAAGCGAAGAATGCTGCGGCAAGATGGAGGCCGACAAGCGTCGCAATCAGGCCAGCCCCAGTCAGCACACGGAGCCCCGGGATGACGAGGGACAGCAACACCCCAAGGGCAATGATGATCAAGCCGTTGGTCCAGGCGGGCATGCGGCGAATAAAGGCGCCCTGGAGGATCGTATTGAGCACGTTGGGGTAGATACCCACCATGGGGTAGTTGCCCTCTACCGGGGTGACGCTGAGGTCGGTTGTCCCTGGTGCGGTGAGCCCGTAGAACAGCACCTTGCCGGCGACATCCTCGGGGGTGATCGAAGCTGAGGATCCTTGACGAGGCTGGTAGGGCTCGAAAGGAATGAACACGGGCGGCATGGCGCGGGCACGTAGAGCCCCGCCATCGAGACTGGAGCGCACAAAGTAGAGGCTCTGCTCGACGAGAATCGGATCCTCGTTGGGGCGAGACGCCTGCACATCGGCGACAGTCAGGTCGGGGTCCTGCGCAAGCTGCGTGGCAATATCGCGGGTGCGCTTCACCTGCTCGAAGAGCAGGATGTTCTTCTCGGGCGGGACGTCGATGCCCTGTGACTGCCAGAAGGACTGCGCCGTCAGCTCAGGGTTTTTGCGCAGTGCTGCTTCGGCGCCGCTGGCTTGCTTGAACAGGCGCAGCACCATCTGCAGCATGGCGCGATCGGTATATCCCGCCTGAATCAGTGCGCCCACCATCTTGCGCACGTCCGACATCTGCGGGTCTTCGGCGACGAGGCGCTTCATCTCGTCGAGCAGGTCCTGCTGGACCTGTCTGTGAGCAGCCCGTCGCAGGCTCATGTGGGGATAGTGGTTAAAGGTGTCCCGCCACTGTCCCGCCCAGTTGACGTTCATATTGCCCAGGGCATCGATCGGGATATCGAGATCGCGGACCTCCCCGTCGAGCATGTGCGCCTGCGGCAGGCGCACGCGGTTGCCAGGATCGACTTCCACCGTCGACAGGGGTACTGCGAGAATGTCAGACGCCATAGCCAGAGCCATGGATGGGAAGATGACATCTTCATACTGGTAGACGAGTGGATAACGCCGCCGGGCGCCATCGACATCCGTTATCGTCTGCGCGTAGGCAAACCCCCTGGCCGCCTCGCGCAACGAACGCAGGGGTGGGTCAAAGTCCGTGCCTCGAGCCAATGTGCTGCTGCCACTATCGACCAGCAGGCGTGGGGCGTGCGCACGGATCTGCTCCAGTACCAACTCCTGGTCGTCCGTGCGCGGCTCGCTGGGGCGGACGCTATCGGGGACGACGACAGTCTGTGCCAGATAGACGTTGCCTGCCTGCGCGATCGTCTGGCGGAACATCTCATCGAAGTTGGAATGGGCCAGAAGCCTATCGATCGAGCCGGCATCAATAACCTTCAGCGCGCGAATCTGACTCTCCGACACCGAATTGGTCGAGGGCTCGATGAAAAAAACGTCGAAGCCGACGAGACGAGCACCATAGTCGCTCAGGAGTCGGACCACTTCGGTGTACTTGTCACGCGTCCAATCCTGGTAGCGGCCTTCCCCCTCGACACTTGCCAGATCGATGTCGATCGTTCCCAGGCTGGGGCTCATCGTCGGCGAGCCAAAGACCGAGTTGCGTACGTTGAACCGCCAGTCGTACGTGACCAGTTCCGCGCGTTCGTAGAGCAGGCTCAGGGAGAACAGAAAAACCAGCACACCGACCAATGGGCCGAGTGCGAGCTGGATGATCTGATCCTGTTTCTGGACTTTGTCGGCCATGATAACTGCGAAACCTAACAAAAAAGGAGAGGTCGGGCTCGCCGACCACTCCTTTTTTCACAAGCATGTACCAGGAGCACTGGCTCAGCGCGCCGCCATCCGCTCGAGATCCTTGCTGGCCTTGGCGGCCCACGTTGACTGCGGGTGTTCCTTGGACACGCGGCCATACTGTTCTCGTGCTTCGGCTACCTTGCCGAGCTTCTCGTAACACTGAGCGATGAAGTACTTCTGCATTGGCGTGTTGGGCCCCTTCGGGGCTTCAGCAACAGCCTTCTTCAGCGTTTCGATGGCCTTGTTCAGCTTATCCTGACTCGGATACCGCTTGGCGCCCTTGTAATACAGTTTGTCGAGGATCACATCCTCGGCCTCGGCACCACGCACACCGGCGACGGTGACCGTTTCCTGCAGTTTGTGCTCCTCAACCTTGACGAGGTCGTCGACCTGAGTCCAGATCGTGTTCAGCCACTCTTCGTCCACCACATCGTCAACGTTGATCGCGTCGGCGCTGCTTGTCGTCGCCTCCTGAGCCACCACTGGGACTGCAAGAGCGAGCAGCGCCAGGGCAACCATCCACTTGGGCGCACTCATGATAGGCTCTCCCTGTTCGTCGTTGGTTTCGAGCGCGGGGTCGCGCTGTGTGCTATGTCTTACGGTCTAATTTCGGCCGCTTTCGGGCAGCGCGCCATGATCTGTATCACTTCGTGCTGTAGTCCTGGTGTGACCTGCGTCACATGGCTGCTGGCCCTTATTCGATCTCCAGGAGCACATCGAGATAGCCCTCGTAGGTCGGCGCCATCTCCAGCAGCTGTCGATAAATGACGGCCGCCTCGTGGCGACGCCCCTGCAGGTAACGGACGATGGCCATATTCAGGCGAATTCCCGCATCCGTCGGTGCCAGTTCTTCGGCCCGCTCGAACATGGTGAAGGCTTCCTCATAGTCACCAAGGTTTGTCAGCACGACGCCGCGGGCGTTGTGTGCTGTCACCATCTGCGGATCGGCCCGTAAAGCGTCATCGAGGCGTTCAAGGGCTTTGTCCCACTGCTGCTGCTGCATGTAACCTGTGGCGAGGCGGTAGCTTTCTTCCGCTGTCTCAGTGGCGGCGAGAAAATCAAACAACCCCTCGTAACTGTCGTCCTCAGCGATCACCTGACGATAGAGTATGTCGGCGCGTTCGTAGTTGCCCAGAAGGTGATAGGTGAGAGCCACGTTCAGGCGGAAACCCATCTGCTCAGGCTGCAGTCGCGCCGCCCGTTCAAAATCCGGCAGGGCTTCTTCGGCCCGTCCCTGACGGGCCAGCACAACACCACGCGCATTCAGTGCGTCGGCAAAGCCGGCATCGGCCTCAACTGCCAGGGCAAACTGCTCGAGGGCCTGTTCCAACCGCGACTGCCGCAGATAGCTGACGCCGATCTCGTAGTATTGTTCCGCGTCACCCACGGAGGCGAGGAAATCGAACAATTCTCCGTAGCTCTCATCGAGAGAGAGAACTTCGCTGAAGGATGCATCCGCGCGCTCGCGCTCGCCATTGAGATAGTAGGTCAGGGCGATGTTCATGCGCACGCCGGTGTTGTCATCGGCCACGAGGGAGCGACGATAGTACTCGAGAGCCTCGTCGTACTTGCCCCGTCGAGTCGCGATCACTCCCTGGGCGTTGAGGGCATCGGCATGACCGGGCCGCATCCCGAGGGCGCGCGCAAACATGGCGGACGCCTTCTCCAGATGATTGGCACGCATGTAAGCGACACCGGCTTCGTAGGCACCATCCGGCGTATCGAGGGACGTCACTGATCCGAGGGCAATTTCGTCGGTACGTCGATCAAAGTAATCAAGGTCACGCGCCAGCAGGCTGTCGACCCTGTCCGCCGCCGGCAGAATGATATCCTGCGCCGGCAATACGGGGGCCTTGTATGTCTGCATCCACTTCTGGACGTAGACCTCGTCGATCAGGCTGCGGGGTTTGAGACGCTTGTACTCGTTGACGCCCTGGCGCCAGGCGTCGGCAAAGGTGAAGCCGTACATCGTCGTTTCCACCGGGATCCAGACGCGCCCCTGCCATTCGACATACTCGGCGGAACTGGTGAAGTGGTCCTCTGCCCGGTCAAGGGGGATGCCGGAGTCGAACATCAGATAGATATGTCCGGCCCCGGGGTCGTTGGCCTCAAGGAAAGCCGTATCGATGCTCAGGTTCTCCAGCAGCGACGCATAGAGCACCGTGAGATCGTCACAATCACCGATTTTGACCTCGACACCCTCCGCCTTGGCGAGCAACTCGCTGGGGTACTGCACGGTGTCAAAGATCGTCTTGTCGTCGGAGATACTGGCAAAGGGCGTCTTCTGATCCGCCTGGTAGCTGAGGCGATACATACCCAGGGCATCAAAAAGTACGGCTGCTTTGCCGATGTTCGAATGATTGAACTTGCCAGCGAGGACCTCGTCATAGCGTTGCACCAGACCGCGGGCCAGCCCCGCCACGGCGAGGTCTGAAGGCGTGACGAAGGCAGCGGCCATACCCTCGACGTTCCAGCTGAGCTTGCCCTTGCCGGCGATGTAGACACGCTCCAACTGCCGCTCGACACGCTGATCCCGGCGGTCCCTGGAGTAGGTTACGGAGAGGACGGGTGTGACAAAGTGATCGTAGGAGGCGTCCGGCTCGTTGAACAGGTCGGCATCGAAGGTCACGGAGAAGGCGTACTTCTCGGCGCTCTGCGGCGGCAGCGTGATGGTCTCGGTATGGGGCACGCTCATCATACGCGGCACGAACAGCGCGACCGTCGCTGCGATCGCCTGCGGCGCCGAATTGGTCAGCACGACATCAAAAAAATCGGTCTCCTGGTAGTGCGGATAAAGCGAGCGAAAGACCGGGTTCGGACGAATCGTGGCGTCCTTGATGGTGACGACGCGCGGGTTGTAGGCCAGAGACACCGATGTGTAATGCGTCGCATCCAGGACCGGATGACGCTCGTAGGCATAGTCGATCTGCGCGAAGCGGTAGCGTATGCCCAGGCCGAAGCTGGTCGTGGTGGCATCGCCGCGGCTGTCCGGCGTGTCCAGTTCGGTACGTACGCCGGCACGCAGCGCCAGTAGTCCCTGGACCCAGTATTCGCCGCCGAGACGCAGGTGGTCATCGAGGTCGGTGGCGAGTGTGAGTCCTTCCAGTGGCTTCCAGGCAAGACCCGCCCGCCAGCGGCTGTCGAAGATGGTCTCGTTGAGCCCGGAATCGTGCTCCACCGAAGTGCCGCCAACGTCCTGAATGGCGAAGCCGAAGCGGAGATTGTGCGGCAGCGGGTAGAGCAGGCCAAGATCCAGACCGACACCCGATGCGGACATGACCGAGCGCCCGTCGAGTTTGGCGTCCTGAGCAAGCCACTTGGCTGCCACGCCGACGGAGGCATTGCCGAGAAAGGGCTGCAGCCGGGCAATACCGTTGCGGTAGCCATAGGCCAGGCTGAGCATGTTCTGCGACGACTGCAGTCCGAGTCCGGCATCCACGTCATCGAATCCCCGGTGGAACCAGTCGAAGCCGAAGGCGTGGCGCTCGGTGATGGGCAGGACGTAGGCC
>ERZ890510.2493-NODE-2493-length-10359-cov-5.281638_pt1 | contig 10359 bp, 10 predicted proteins | sample MGYA00521265_ERZ890510 | MGnify/ENA primary metagenome ERZ890510 (study PRJEB32303, sample SAMEA104408624) | aquatic metagenome | biome: Brackish water; feature: Chemocline; material: water | place: Baltic Sea | collected 2014-10-26T21:54:00 | depth 110 m ...
ACTTGCGCGAAACCTTCCCAGGTTTCACGCCGACGCGGATTCTCGATCAGGGCTGCACCGTCGGCCACAACACGCTGCCGTTCAAAGACGCATGGCCCGACGCCGAAGTGATCGGTATCGACATCGGCGCACCCGTGTTGCGCTACGCCCACGCCCGCACCGAAGAGATGGGCTACGACATCACCTACGCGCAGCAAAATGCCGAGCACACCAGCTACGAAGATGAAAGCTTTGACTTCATCACATCGACCATGTTCCTGCACGAAACCTCACGCAGCGCCGTGCACAATATCGTCGCCGAGGCGCACCGGTTGCTTAAACCCGGCGGGCTGATGCTGCACGTCGAACAACCGCCGTTCCGCTGGTTCGCCGATCCATTCGATCAATACGTGCGCGACTGGGATACCCACAACAACAACGAACCGTTCTGGGGCCCGATGCACGACATGGACCTCGAAGAGGTCGCCGTCGCTGGCGGCTTTGCGCGCAAAGATGTCGTCCAAGAAATGACGCCGCTCATCAAACCGACCGAGGCCAACAAATACGTCAAAGGCCCCGGCGAGTGGTACGTCTTCGCCGCCTGGAAGCGCTAGGCCGAGCCGGCGCGTCTTCTCCGTCTACCCGGACGAAGCGGCGGCGCAGGCCCGCGCCTTCTTTGACCAACCCTGACGCCCCGCCGACCGCCCAAGAAGGCCCTCAGCGCAAATACGTCGAGCCGTTCAGACAGGCCTCGTAAAGATCGACCAGACCGACGCCCTCGCGCGGCCGGATGTTTCCGGCGCGGACCTCGGCATCAATGGACTTTTTAACCCGTTCGGCCATGGCGGTGGGGTTGTACTGCATGATGTTGAGAACCTGTCCTGCGGATGTCCCCTGGATGACTTCCTCGACGTAGAAATCCGTCGGATCGTCATCGTCGCAAAACACATGCGCCTCGTTCAGGCGGCCGAACAGGTTGTGCATGTCGCCCATCACGTCCTGATACGCGCCGGTCATGAACAGCCCGACGTAATAATCTTCCCCCGCCCGCAGCGGGTGCAGCGGCACTGTCGTTCGCATGCCATGTTCGCCGATGAAGTGGTCGATCTTGCCGTCGCTGTCGCAGGTGATATCGGCAATCGTGCAATTGCGCGTCGGCTCTTCGGTAAGGCGGGTCAACGGCACAAGGGGAAGGACTTGGTCGATCGCCCAAGTGTCGGCAGCGGATTGGAACAAAGAAAAGTTGCACAAGTATTGCGACGCCAAGATTTCGTCGATATCGCGTAGGTCTTCCGAAACGTCTTCTTTCGATCGGATGCCGTCGGCGATGGCGCGCATGATTTGCCAATACATGGTCTCCGCCTTGGCCAGGTCCTCCAGGCGGATAATGCCGAGCTTGAACCCGTTCAGCACATCATCCAGGTACCGCGACACGCGGTTATAGACTTCCTGATAGTTTTCCACGTCCAGAACCTCGGCCTGTAGCGCCCGCATGCCGGTGATTAGGTCGTGTTCGTCGTCGATCGCGGCGGTGTCGAAGCTATTGGTATTTCTAGAAATTTCGCCGATCACCTTCATGATTACACAGGAGTGGTGCGCCGCGATCGCGCGGCCGCTTTCGCTGACAAGGTTGGGATGCGCAACCTCCTCGTAATCGCAAACGCTCTGAATGTTCTGGACCACGGCACGGGTATATTCGGCGAGCGAATAGTTCATCGATGAATGCCCGCTGGTCCGGCTGCCGTCGTAGTCGACCGCGAGGCCGCCCCCCACGTCGAGGTAGATCAGCGGCACGCCTCGTTTCTTCAACCGCGCGTAGATCCGCGCGGCCTCCTGAGTGGCATCGTCAACATAACGGATGTCCGAAAGCTGGCTGCCGATATGAAAATGAAGCAGCTGAACGCAGTCGCCGTAACCCTTCTCCTCGAGATACGCGATGGTGGTAAGAATCTCCGACGTCGTGAGGCCGAACTTCGCGTGCTCGCCGCTTGATTCGCTCCACCGGCCTTCCGCCTTGACCCGCATCTTGGTCCGCAGGCCGATGATGGGGCGCACCTGCATTTCGCCGGCCAACCGAAGCAGCGGCGCGATCTCGGAGGTCTTCTCGATGACCACGACGACTTTGCGTCGCATTTTGGTGCCGATGAGGGCGAGCCGCAGAAAGTCGTCGTCCTTGTACCCGTTGCAGATGATCAGGGACTCCGGTTCGACGTCAAAGGACAGGACGGCCATCAGCTCGGCCTTCGAACCGGCTTCAAGGCCGTAATTGAAAGGCCGCCCGGCGTCGACAATTTCCTCGACGACCTCGCGCATCTGGTTGACCTTGATCGGATAGACCCCGAAATAGCGACCGCCGTAGCCGGCTTCGGCGATGGCCTCGCCGAAGGCCTGGTTCAACTCCTGGACGCGGTTGCGCAGAATGTCGTGAAACCGCAGCACGATGGGAAATTGCACGTTTTGCTGTAGCAACTCGTCGACCACTTCTTGGATCGCGATGGTGACGTTGCGGTTGCCCACGACCGGCAGCACCTGAAGCCGACCCTTGTCGTCCACGCCGAAATAGCCTTCTCCCCACCGGTTGATCCGGTAGAGCGCTTCTGAGTCTTCGACCGTCCAGCTCATAGACCAAGCGCTCCGTTTTTCGAGGTGTTGACGACTGCCCGACCTGACATACTCGATGTACGAGCGTCATGCAGCGTGGAATTACCCGAATGTCAGACGGCAAGCTAGGCGATCAAGCCTTCCGGAACCAAGCCCTTCATGGCCGTTGGCCGGAAATGACCTATGGCGGCGCCCTCAGCTTTCTGCGTCGCCGCTATAGCCGCGACCTGGACGGGGTCGACGTCGCGGTCACCGGAATTCCCTATGACGGCGCGGTGACGTTTCGCCCCGGGGCCAGGCTGGGGCCGCGGGCGATTCGGGCCGCCTCGGTGCAGCTCGCCGAACTCAAGGCGTTCCCCTTCGGTTTCGACCCGTTCGAGACGCTGGCCGTCGTCGACTACGGCGACTGTTTCATCGATCCCCACCATCCCGAAACTGTGGTCGAGGCCATCGCCGCGCATATCGGTGAGATTGTCGCCGCGGGGGTGATCCCGCTGACGCTGGGCGGCGATCACTTCGCGACCTATCCGGTTCTACGGGCGATCGCGCGACACCACGGACCGATCGCACTGCTGCACTTCGACGCCCATTGCGACACCTGGAGCGATGACGGCAACCGCTTCGACCACGGTTCGATGTTCTTGCGCGCCAAGAACGAAGGGCTGATCGACGTCGACCGGTCGTGCCAGGTCGGCATCCGCACCCACAACGATTCCGATCACGGCTTCGCGGTACTCACGGCACCTTGGGTCCACGCCCAGGGTGTCGACAAGACCCTGGCGGCGATCAAAGCGCGGATCGGCGCAGGCAAAGTCTATGTCACCTTCGACATCGATTGCCTGGACCCGGCCTATGCACCGGGCACCGGCACGCCCGTGCCCGGCGGCCTCACGTCGGCCTGCGCTTTGGAACTGGTGCGTGGCCTCGTGGGCCTTGATCTCGTCGGCGCCGATGTGATGGAGGTGTCGCCCCCCTTTGACGTGGCCGAGATCACCGCGCTGAGCGCCGCCACCATCGCGCACGACCTGTTGTGCTTGATGGCCATGGCCAACGGGGCGGTGCCCGCAACACCCGGTTAGCGGCGCTCACGGCGCGCCGCGATCAGCCTGGAGCAGGGGGGCTGGCCCGCTGGTCGATCCAGCGGTGCGCCATGCGCAGGCCCGCCCAAACGATCATCACCGCCAGCGCCGCGCTCAACGACAGCGCCGCACCCCACGATTCCACCGTGACCGTGATCAATAGAAAGCCCGCCGAGAACCCGATCATCGAGCGCACGATGCTCGCCATCATCGCGGCTGTGGTCTGCCCGCCTAGTCGCGGCATCGCCAACAGCACCAGGCTCGTCAGCGTCACCGGATAGACCGTCACGATGCCGGTCGCTGCGGGCCCGATCACGTGACCCAGGCTGACGACCCCGGCCACGAACAAGCCGACAATCGTGCCGCGCACCGGCAAGTCGTACCACCGCGGTTGAATAGCGCGACCGGTCGGCGGCCCGGCGGGAATATTGCGCGTCAACACCACCGCCGCGGCAAGGCTCAAGCCGTTGATCGCCACAGCCCACGGTAGCGTCCAACTAAGGCTCCCGATCGCCGCCGCGATAACCAACCAAATGCCGGTCGCCAGCGCCAGCGTCGCGATCATCGACAATCGCGGTGCGGCGTAGGCCAGGACAACCAGGAAAACCATGGCACCGGTATTGCCGGCCAAACTGTTCAGCGAACTCACCGCCAGAAACGCATCGTCGTAGTCGATCGCCAACATCACATACGCTGGCCCCGCTGAAGTCGGCAGCCCGACCACCAGCCCGCCCCAAAACGGCCCGCTCTTCTCGGCCGCAATAGCGGCGGCGATGACCGTCAACGCGGTGACCGCGACCTTGATCAGCAGCAAGAACCAAAGGGCGTCGAAAAAGGAAATAACGGTGACCGGCTAAGGGGTTGGGCGCGCCATACTGCCCGATTGCCGCAGGCCCGCCAAAGCGTAAAAGTTGTGCCTCCCCTTGGGGTGTCTTAGCCTCACAGACGATCCGACATAACGCTGGCGCAGGAGACCCTCATGGAAAAACGCATTGCAGTCATTGGTGGCGGCCTAGGACGCACCGCGCCGCTCGCGCCCATCGACGAGGTTCGCTCGCCGGGCTTTACCGCAACCCTCGTCACGCCGCGGCTCAAGGTGTTTCCGCATACCCCTTATGAGCGCGGCCTGTCGGTGATCGCCAATCTCGATGCCGCCATCGAAGCGCAAAAAGCCGGCTTCGACGCCATCTTCATCAACACTGTCGGCGACTACGGCATTGACGAGATGAAGTCCGCACTGACCATCCCGATCGTCGGCGCCGGCGAGGCGACCATGGCCGTGGCCGCCACCGTCGGGCGCAAGTTTTCGGTGGTCAAGATCTGGCCGCCGCGGATGAACTTCATCACCGAAGAACGTTTGCGCAATGGCGGCGCCGCCGCGCGCTGCGTTTCGGTCCGCAATGTCCTGCGCGATGACGAGGTGGTCAGCACCTCGGGCGCCGTCGCCACCATGGGCACCATGCAAGCCGGCGACCAGGAAATCATCGAACGCACCCTCGAACAGGTCCGCCTCGCCGTCACCGAGGACGGTGCCGATACCATCGTGTTGGGCTGCACCTGCATGGCAAGCATCGCGCCGACCATCGCGGCCCGCTCATCGGTGACGGTGCTGGAACCAATGCGCACCGGCTACACGGTGGTTGAAATGCTGCTCCGCCTCGGCATCAGCCAAAGCAGGGTCGCCTATCCCCAAACCAACCCGCAACAGCTCGGCGCGCTCGACGACATGATCAGCCGCATGGCGCATCCCAATCTATCGACCGATTGCGACATGTGCCTCGTCAGCGAGGCTGCCGAGTAGCGCTGAGACAGCTAGTCGCTCGCGAACGCGCAGCGGCTCAGCGGAACCAACCGGGCCGCAGCCGCGCCGCCAGGGCATCAAGGGACACCCGGCCCGGGCCACTGGTGACCAGCAGCACCAACGGAAACACCCACAGCAGGCGTTGATCCAAAATGTCACCGGCCTGACGATCAAACCACGCGCCTGCGTCCAAACCGTGAAACGTCATGTCGACAACGGTCTGCACGATCACGAAACCGATCATCCCCAGCGCCGACAACCGGGTCAGCAAACCGGCGACGATCAACACCGGCAGAATAAGTTCGGCCAGGGTCCCGGCGATCACGATCAAGTGCCACGGAAAAAATGGAATTGCCGCCGTGTCGTACACATAAAGTTCGGCAATCGGCGGCAATATCTGGGCAAAGGCCCCAGCGCTCGGATTGAACACGCCGAAGAATCCGTCGCCCACTTTCGTTGCCGCGCTGTTGAGGTAGTAGGGCAGCAAGATCGCCAGAAACAAAACCCGCGCCGACAGCCCAATGAACCATCCTTCTAGTATGTGTTCAACGCGGGCAACGATGCGCCGGTAGGCTGATAGCACGGCCTGCACCGGTCCGTGCGCCGGCGTCTGCTCCATGCTCATACGTTATCTCCTACAATGTGTGACGAAGAACCAGAAGAAAGCAGTGCCGCCAGGGCGCTAACAATATCAAACGCGGCAGACTCGGATTGCGCGGCGGTATAGGCGCGCTCCAAGGTCGCTTGCGCAATCAGGGCGGCGGCAAAAACCATCGTTGCGTGATCGACCGGCGTGACCATCACGCTCAAGTCGGGCCGGGTCACCAGCGCCGCTTCGGGCAGATCCAAGATCTCGCGGCCCGCACCGGGCGCCGAACCCGGCTGATTGGCTTGCCAGATCGTCACTGCGGGACACTGGCTCGCGACCAATCGGGCTGCCGGGTGCGGCGCAAAGACCAATTGGTCCGCGCGGTCCAACTGCCCCCGCGACCGTAGTGACCTCGCCTTTCCAATTAATTTGGATAAGCGGGATATTGTGCTGGGCCAGCCACGAAAGGGCGTCAAAAGAAATAACGCCTTTCGTGTCGAGAACAATAATTCGGGTCGGGAGCCGCCAATCACCCGGAAATAGCTGAAGCTCTTCTTTTCGCTGCGGATAATGGGTGTATCCGTTGGAAACCAATAACGCTCCTTTTTGCACTCGTAGACGCACACCATGCCCGGTGAGAATTAGTGGGCTTCTTTCCGGCTTTGGATTCCCACGCCGCTTTTTAGGTCTACCTTCGGCAATCCAGAATTCTGACCGTTCGGCCCATTCCAGATCGTCTTCGAGGGCGGTGCTATTTGGTTGGCGGTCCATCGATCAACCGCTGAGCGGCTGCGTCAAAATAAATTTTCGATGCGATTCTCGCGAGTTTTGGCCAGGTAATCAGGTTCAAATTCCGGGTCATAAATCGCCGAGACTGTGTCGAGGAGAATGCCCTCTACGGCTTCATTCGCGTCATCCAGCTTCATCGCGTCGGAAGCGGCACTGACTTGTCGCGAAATGACATCGCCTACGTCGCCAAATTTAGTGCTGGAGGCCGCGCGATCCCACATTCGGCGGTGGCGCTCAAGTTCGGAGAGCCAAACCTGCTGGGCTTTGCCGGGATCAATCGGAAACCCTGCCCACCAAAGGTTCAGCAGGACAAAGTCGGTCTTTTCAAAGTGGTCATACAGCCGGCAGGCAGCTTCGGCCTGCGCGACGACCTGGTGATCAGGCCAGTATGGCTTTACCCCGCTTGCGCGGACCCGCACCGGCTCCTTTGCGGGTAAGCCGCGGCAAGATGCCTTTGGCACGCCAATCCTGATCCGACGATCAAGGTTGGGCAACCCCATGCGCATCAGCTCGGCTACCAATTCGTCGTGCGTGATCATTGAAGTCCGCGGTTTCCGCTCAAGTGCCATTTTCGCCGGAATTGGAGTCGCGCGAACACTCTAATTGGTTGTCTCCGAAAAGGAGATAACCCATGCCAAGACAACACAAACGGGACTACAAAGCCGAATACGCCCGCCGCATCGAACAGGCCAAAGCAAAAGGTCTCAGCCGATCCCAGGCCCGGGGCCATCCGAAGGCCAATGAGCGCCTGGCCACCGAGCGAAGTCCCGAGCGCCCCACCTACAGCGCCCAGTTTCGTCCTGCCGGGCCCACCATCATCTGATAAACCTTGAAAGTTATGGGCGTAAAAGAGAACCTTCAGAACAAAGGGGAGAATTAGAATCTGCCCCGGATTCGCGGTTTGATGGCGAACAATTTTTGGACCAAATAATGACCGAGAGCGACAAAGTCTTCGAAGGTTCAGTTCCACAAATCTATGACGACTATTTGGTGCCCCTCATTTTTGAAGGCTTCGCCGAAGACCTCGCGGGGCGGGTTGCCTCACTATCGCCAACAAATGTTTTGGAAACCGCTGCAGGGAGCGGCGTGGTGACTCGAGCGTTGGCGGGCAAACTGTCGGATAGCTGCGGCTACCATGTGACAGATTTGAATCAGGCGATGCTTGATCAGGCGGCAAAGAAACAGGGGCTCGATGACCGAATCAAATGGCAACAGGCAGATGCTCTGCATCTTCCATTTGAGGACGATAAGTTCGACGCGGTGTGCTGCCAATTTGGTGTGATGTTTTTCCCCGACCGAGTGGCTGGATTTGCAGAAGCGAGGCGCGTGTTGAGGCCCGGGGCAAAATTGGTTTTTAATGTGTGGGACAAAATCGAAGAAAACGAATTCGCTCGCATTATCACGGACTCGGCAGGGCGGGAATTCCCGACGGACCCACCTCAGTTCCTGGCGCGGACTCCTCACGGATACCATGACATCGATCTAGTCCGCGAAGAGCTTGGGCAAGCAGGATTCTCAAAGATTTCTGTCGAAACGCGGGCGGAAGTTAGTCGGGCGCCATCGCCGCGGCACCCAGCCATCGCATATTGCCAGGGCACACCGTTGAGAAACGAGATCGAGTCTAGGAGCGCGGGCTCCCTTGAGGGCGTTACCGAACGTGCTGCTCAGGCGATTTCGGCCATCCACGGGCCAGAAGAGGTTTCGGGAAAAATTCAAGGGCACGTGATCGTCGCGGAGGCCTGATCCAACCGTTCTTACGACTTGCGGTGTTGGTTTTGGGGATGTGGAACCAAGACAACCCAGTGCCCAGTTTCGTCCTGCCGGGCGCACCAATGAACCGACGGCGATTAGGTCGCGTCTGCGGCTACGAACGCCGTCACTTCCGCCATGAATGTTTCCCACGCCGGATCGGGCGGGACGATGATGTGGTTGCGTGCATCGAGCACGACGAAGCGCGCATCGGGGATACGGGCTGCGAGCAGCCGGCCTTGATCGAGGGGGTGGACCGCGTCGTTCTGGGCATGAATGACAAGCGTTCGGGCCTGGACTCGATCCAGCATGTCGGTGACATCGATGACGTCGAACGCTTGGCGTAGACGATAGGCGTTGTCGCCATTGGTGGTCGCCCGCTGCATCTCTGCGAGCCAATGAATTTGTTCAGGCGTCCCGTCGGGGATGAAGATGGAGGCGAAGGCTTCGAGAAACTGACCGCCCGCCTGTCCCCAACCATTCCGGATGAGGGTGGCAAGTGCCTGGGCGCTGTCGCGTTCGGAATCGGAGGCGCGGAGCTGCCGCCCGACAGCAAAGCCGCCCAGCAAGATAAGATTCGCAACGCGCTCTGGGTGGCGCGCGGCATAGGCAATCGAAATCGGTGCGCCTTGGGATTGGCCGAACAGCGTGAAGCGGTCTAAACCGGCGGCGTCGACCATCGCCTCAAGATCAGCAACAAAGTGGTCGAGCGTCAGATCAGCGACGTCCCAGTCCGAAAGTCCATTGCCGCGCTGGTCGTGGCGGAATACGGTGAAGTGCCGACCAAGACCTTCCAACGCAGCGCCCCAAATCGGCCCCGCCCAATCCTGCTCGAGATGCGTCAGCCACGTGCCGGCCCTGACCAGCGGTGGGCCGCTACCGAGTTCCGCATAGGCGATGTTGGTCCCATCAGCAGAGGTGCAGAAGCGCACGGATTGCTTCGCGCGGCCGGTCGGGGTGTCCGCCGGAGTCTCGTCGAGTGGCGCGACAAAACGGAAACCGCGGCGCGCCAACGTCTTGATCACCCGTTGATTCTTGCCGCTGTCGCCGACCGCTTTGCGCGCCGCGCTGATCCGGCTATCGAGTGTTGCATCGGAAACGATGCGACCGCCCCAAACAGCCTCGATCAGCTCGTCCTTACTGACGACCCGGTTGTTGTTCTCGACCAATAGCCTAAGCACGCCAAAGACTTGCGGCTCGACCTCGACGGATCTGCCGTGTGCGGTGAGTTCAAGCCGGTCGGTGTCTAGAGAAAACCCGCCAAAGCGATAAATCACTGCTCCACCACGAAAAACAAGAATTCCTCCAGGAGATATTCAGGGAACCTCCAAGTATAATAGTCGGATGCGGCCGATCATCCCCTCATCAAAAGACAGGGGTGAAACGAGATGAACGAGCAAATTCGGCGCGATGCCAACGGATCGATCGACCTGAGCCATTACCTGGATCAGGGGCGGGCCGCCCGCAGTCAGGCTGCGCACCGGCGGATCGGCCGATTCAGGCGTGCCTTGGGCGCGTGGGGCGCAAAGGCAATATCCATCACCACGAGAGGCAGCACCGCGCCGCTTGGCAACACCGCGGGGTCGTAAGCCATCGTATAGCTCATTCTTTGGCTTGTTTGCCGGGAACGTGCGCGTCAGGCTTCGGATCCCCCTCTGTGGCCCTCAGCTCTGTTTGGGAGTGATCTGCGAGGGTACTGACACGTTAGGTCAGCCAGCGCGACGAGGCCCCTCCTGTTTCGCGGGCTCAGGAGGCAAGGGTCGCCGCTTCCC
>ERZ890510.2494-NODE-2494-length-10342-cov-8.945465_pt1 | contig 10342 bp, 7 predicted proteins | sample MGYA00521265_ERZ890510 | MGnify/ENA primary metagenome ERZ890510 (study PRJEB32303, sample SAMEA104408624) | aquatic metagenome | biome: Brackish water; feature: Chemocline; material: water | place: Baltic Sea | collected 2014-10-26T21:54:00 | depth 110 m ...
ATACTAGTGGGTCGAATCGCAAATACTCAGTAGGCGACAAACTGACCGTGATACCCACCTACCAAGAGGGGGTTACTAACTTGCACGATGAGATAGTATGGGCAAGGAATGATCAGGTCGACAGAGTGTGGCGGAACGACGGTAGAGGGAAGGTCAAGTAACAACCCACGTCGACTTACTCAGATGATTGAGCGGTTCTGAGTAAGTCTCATAATCCTCGGCCAGTTCTCACTTACCGGCCGATAAATACTTCAATAATTTCTAGCTAAATTTCCACCTTATGACAGGCAATCTGCCGGCCATCACTGAAAGTGCGTGGCATAGGGATCTCGACAGAACACCTTTCATCCGCAATAGGACACCGTGTATTGAATACACAGCCCTTTGGCGGGTTGAGTGGACTTGGCATGTCACCTTTGAGCACCACTCGTTCCCGTTGACGCTCCACAATCGGGTCGGGGATTGGCACCGCTGATAGTAATGCCCGCGTATAAGGATGTTGTGGGTCGCGGTAAATAGCGTCAGCATCTCCCTGCTCAACCACATGTCCCAAATACATCACTGCTACACGATCGCTCACGTGCCGGACAACAGACAAGTCGTGCGCAATGAACAAATAAGTAAGGTTCTGCTCAATTTTCAGTCGATCGAACAAGCTAATAATCTGCGCCTGAATCGATACATCGAGTGCAGATACAGGTTCGTCGCATATGAGCAGGTCCGGCCCCGACGCCAATGCCCGAGCAATGCCAATTCGTTGCCGTTGCCCTCCTGAGAATTCGTGAGGGTACCGTTTGGCCATTGACCGGTTCAATCCCACGGTGTCAAACAGTTCCATCACACGGTCTTTGATCATCGATCGCTGTTCATATAATTTATGAACCAACATCGGCTCAGCAACAATGTTACCGACAGTCATTCTAGGATTAAGCGATCCGTAAGGATCCTGGAACACCATCCCAATCTTCTGGCGAAGCTTGCGCATTTCCTTACCATGCAGACCAAGAACATCTTCACCTTTGTATCGGACGCTTCCTCCGGTGGCATCGTTCAGACGCAATATCGCCCGGCCCAAAGTTGTTTTACCTGACCCGGATTCTCCCACAAGACCGAGTGTTTCACCGTGCTTTATTTGCAGGTCAACCCCGTCAACAGCTTTGACTTCACCAACAACTCGTTGAATTATGAGGCCGCGTCTCACCGGAAAGTAGACCTTCAATTGAGTCACATCCAAGATCGGATCCGTATTGTCTGTCTCGACAGATGCCGAACTCACAGGTTATATCTCCTAGATCTATTGGACATTGAGTGCAACCGACTGATGCTCAAAACAGGCAACTTTCTTTCCTGACGAAGTTTCCTCCAGTAAAGGGCTTTCTTCGAAACACTTATCGACAGCCCATCCACAACGTGGACTAAAAGCACAGCCACTCGGCAAATTAGTGAGGTCAGGTATTTCACCTGCGATCGGAGCCAGAGGTGTTCCTTTTTCGGAATCAAGTCGAGGTACCGAGCGGAGAAGTCCTATTGTGTAGGGATGTCGCGGTTCAGTGTACATTTCAACTGCCTCACCGACTTCTCGTAGCTTCCCTGCATACATCACAGCCACTCTGTTCGCATACCTCGCGACGATTCCAAGGTTGTGGGTGATTATCAGTAGTGCCGTGCCTGACTGTTCCGTAACATCTTTCATCAGGTCTAATATCTGAGCCTGAATTGTTACATCAAGTGCCGTGGTAGCCTCATCTGCGATCAATAGCTGTGGCGTACATGACATCGCCATAGCGATCATAATCCGCTGCCGCTGACCACCGCTAAGCTGATGTGGGTACTGTTTCATTCTGGTCTTAGCATCGGCGATACCCACCATATCTACCAACTCAACAGCCCGATCATTTGTGGCATTTTTTGAGAGATCGGTGTGAATTCTCAAAGCTTCCGTTAACTGGGACTGGATTGTGAGTACCGGGTTTAGTGAACTCATGGGCTCTTGGAAAATCATCCCAATCTTGGAACCGCGTATCTCTCGCATTTCTCTACCGGAGAGTTTCAACAGGTCCACACCATTAAATTCGATTTTCCCCGAGACTATTTCACCTGGGGGATTCGGTATCAAACCCATGATTGACAGAGCGGTAACACTCTTCCCGCACCCGCTTTCACCAACGAGCGCAAAAGTTTCACCCGGTTGCACTTCGAAAGAAACGTCATCGACAGCTTTTACCAACCCGCCTTCAGTGCGGAATTGGGTTTGCAAATTTTCTACTTTTAAGAGAGGTTCAGTCATTCAATGTCACTCATACAGTCAAACTATTTCTACTGTTGTGCCGCAGTAGTTTTGAGTCGTCCTCTCAACCTCGGATCGAGATGGTCACGGACTGAATCCCCGATCAATACAACCGCAAGCACCGTCGTCGTAAGGAACAATCCGGGGAAGAACGAAATATGGAACCCGACCTGTATATATCCCTGACCGGTGGCGATGATGTTACCCCAGCTTGGCACATACTCAGGAACACCGGCTCCCAAGAAGCTCAAACTCGCCTCTGCGAGAATGGCCGAAGCCAACGTAAACGTCGCCTGGACGATGATGATGCCCACAATATTAGGAAGTATGTGTAAAAGTAAGATTCGTGGGATAGGTACTCCAACTGCCTTGGCAGCCTCGACATATGTCGATTCTCTCAAACTTAATACAGCACCACGAACGAGACGTATCTTGCCTGCGGTTGCCGTTACCGACAGGGCAATTATCACGTTACCGACACTGGGCCCTATTAACGAGATTAATGCCAATGCCAGAAGAATAGTTGGGAACGCAAGGAAACCATCAACAAACCGCATCATAACTGCGTCGAGAATACGGAAATAACTGATGACCAGAGCGATTCCCACCCCAAGCACGGTCGAAATCAATGTGACAGAAAATCCGACTAGGAACGACATTCGTGTACCGACAATCGTCCGGTCAAATACATCTCGTCCCCAGTTGTCGGTACCAAACCAGTTATGGGAATTAGGAGCGAGCATTCGGTTCACAGGGTCAGTACGTTCGTAATCGGTTCGTGCCAGCGTAGGTGCAAATACGGCCAAGAACAAACCCACGAGTAATACCGAAATAGCAGCGGCAAGCACCAAATCACGTTTAGCGGCTCTGTACGTCGACCCGAACATGCCTTTCAGGCGGGTCGAGAAGGGTGGAGCCAACTCCCACTCGTTCGAGGAATCAGAAATCACCGCCATATTAGTACCTTATTCTCGGATCTATGTACGCATACAGGATATCGACAATCAGATTGACACCTATGAGCACGATCGCAACGACCATAAGCAGAGCTTGAATAATCGGGTAATCTCGTCGGACTATTGCGTCGACGAGCATCCGCCCCAGACCCGGAATAGCGAATATTGTTTCCGTAAGCACGAACCCGGTGGCCAGTCCAGCGATCGAGGCTCCTATCACGGTAGCAACGGGAATGGCAGAAGGCCTGAAAGCATGTCGGAGGAATACGGATAATTCTGATGCGCCCTTCGCCCTCGCGGTTCTGATGTAGTCCTCACGTAGCACTTCAAGCATGGCTGATCGAGTTATTCTAGAAATAAACGCAGACGCGAGAATGCTGTTAACCATTACTGGCAAGAACAGGCTGTGAATGTGAGCGAACAATCCGTCTTGTATCGGTGAATAGCCGATCACAGGGAACCACCCAAGGTTCACAGCGAATATCCATATAGTTAGAAATGCCAACCAAAAACCCGGAGTAGCAAAACCTAAAACGGCGAGAACCATCAGGTTACGGTCTAAGCGTGACCCTGCTTTCCATGCTGCCAGCATTCCGGTAGTGATCCCAATAATTGTGGATAACACTACGACTTGGAACCCGAGTGAAAGAGTTGGTTGGAGTCTCGGTGTAATTAGCTCAGTGATCTCTCTCCGCGAAAAGTAAGACGTTCCGAGGTCACCGTGAAGTAACTTCCAGAACCAGTCACCCATCTGAACAGGGAACGGTCGATCAAAACCTAAGTCAGCGCGAATTTGTTCAAGAATTTCGGGAGTCGCCTCATCGCCAGCAATGATAGCTGCAGGGTCACCCGGTCCAATATAAACAAGCGTAAACGTGATCATCCCAACCATGATTATCACAGGGATCGACACAAGAATGCGCTGGGCAATATAACGCCACAAAGTAAGTTAACCAGTCCCTTTAGTGGGCACAGTGTGGACTGTGCAGTGTTTCAATCACGTTGCTTCGATTTACTCGGAACAGACGATGATTCGCAAGCCGGGGGAGCGAAGGTATTTTGTATAACCTCGCCCCCCCGGTGCATAACGAACTTTCAAGTCTACTAGTCGTCCAATTGACTACTCGAAGAACTTATCGTAAGGCTTTTGTCCGCCAGGGTTTCCGTGCAACCCATTAATGTTCTTGTTGGCTGCCCAGTTATCGTAGAACTCACCCACTTGGAGGAATATTGCATCCTCGTAGAAGTAGGCCTGCATCTCATCCATCAATGCTTTGATTTTCGTTTGGTCAGTCTCACTAGCCAACTCTTCGAAGATCCGCCTCTGGGTTCCATCGGTATCGCTGTAGTGGTTGAACCACGCATCGAATTGGATCTCACCGAACCTCATATGCCCAATAGGCCCGGTTCGTACTGAGTCTCCGCTCCATGTGTGGAAGAACTCCCAACGATCTGGAGTCGCTCTGTCCTGAACCATAGTGGCCCAGTCCATCACTCTTAGATCGACTTTGAATCCGATGTCTTCCAGAACCTCACGGGTTACCTGAGCGGCACCGTGTGCAGGTTGACGATCAGCAGGATCCATCACACGAATCGTGTAACCCTCATAACCGGCGTCCTTCACAATTTTGCGAGCGTCTTCTACGCGTTGGGCGTAGTAACGCCCTTCCATACCTGCACTCGACTCCCAAGCCGTTCCACATTTCATCAGCGATCCACACAGGTTGATTCGATCAGGTGTACCAGCCGCTGCCAGTAATGCCTTCTCGTTGTCGTATGCCATCACAACAGCTTGCCGCAATTGTCGTCCCCAAGTTGGGTCGTTGAATGGCGGAATCTGGTAGTTAAAATGCCCCAATAGCCTGTTTGGCGGGTTGGCGATCAGTTGTACGTTCGGGTCTTCCTTCAATCTAGGAAGTAAATCCTGCGAGAATTCCTGAACAACGTCTACTGCATCAGTCTGCAACGCAGCAACGCGAGTCGCTTGGTCTGGAATTTCTATGTAAGAGACACGGTCAAAGAACGCTGTATGCGCACCTGCTTCACCGTCTGTTGCGTCTGAACTGGATGAGTAATTCTCATATGGAATTGCCGTCCAGCGATCGCCAGGAGTCCAAGACTCAAACCGGTAAGGACCAGTGCCAATCGGAGTACCCGGTGCCGACTCTGTCGCCGGAAGTGAATACCAAGATTCAGTCACAATTAGCGGAGTAAAGTTCTGTGGACCCAGGGCATCTAATACCAGACCAGTCTGGCTAGTAAGGTTGACGCTGAACGTGACATCACTCTCTTTTTTGATGAAGTCATCGAATGAAGCTGGTCCGAATGATTCCCATACCAACTTAAACACCGGAGCTCTCTCGCTCTGGCGACGCAGTGTGCCAATCACTTCATCCGTGGTCAGAGGGGTTCCATCATGGAACTCAACACCTGATCGGATTTTGAATGTCCATTTCAAGCCGTCGCTGCTCACGTCCCAGCTTTCAGCAAGCATATTGCCGAGTGTGTTGTCCTCTTTGTAAGCAAATAAGCCTTCAAGGATCAAACTTGCTACGTTTGCCGTTGAAGAAGCAGTGGTCCAAAGCGGGTCGAATGACTGCACACTACCAACTGAAGACACTCTCAGGTGTCCACCCTTCTTGGCGTTTACCGCAGCCATGGCCCGGTCTTCCAGGGTCGCCGTCGGCGTGGCTACGACTGTTATCGTATCGCCTTTTTCCGTTACGATAACGGTCTGGATCACTGTTTCAGTCTCTCCACAGGCCACGATCGCCAACGCCGCTGCACTTACCAGCAGCAACATAAGCCATGGATATCGAACTCTCCACATATAAAGTCTCTCCTATATCTTGACAAACACTCATGACCAATTCGTCAGGTGTAATCAATTGCGAGAATAACCTTGGTTCACTCGCAGTGTCGAGACTCTACCGCGTCCCTACGCGCAAAGCAATACAAAAATACAATTTACATTTGGTTAGTTCGTGCATTCACTGACACACAGCGGTGCGACACAACGAATTTTAAAACGAAGACAGCGGTTAATCGAATCCGAAATACCTGCAACATCAAGCTCTGTCCCACGGATGCGTAAATGTGGGTTGGTTGACGTACCTCTCCAGTCGGATCACGATTTTTGAGACTGTACTCGGTCGTAGTTCTACTGTGAACAATGGACTAGCCACCGGGTACTCGTCACCGTCAAGCTCAACCGAAGTAACCTGATGTTCGCCGTAAGCACCCGCTTGGACGATCACCCTCCTGCTGCTAACTGGGCTGATATTCGCGAGCGAAAGAGTCGTTGTCGTATCAGTCATGCCCTCCACTAGTGCTGCCACGTCTTGAGGAATTCCGGCACGACGTTCCGTTGGGTCGAAATAGCGAACTCTTGCATGAAGTGGCTCGCCATATCGTGGAGTCAGAGCACCCATCATTATTTGAGTTAAACAGGTCTCATTAGCAGTATTGAACTGGAGTGTATTGTCTGAGAGCCGTGTGTCCTGAGAAGACGTATCCGCAGCCACGCCTTGCATCTTGTGACGAATCGACTCGAACTCCTGTTCCATCGTCGTTACAGGAAATTCAGATAGGTCTCCGTCAAGGAACTCCAGCCACTCAGATGGTGGTACAAATTTTCGGTCTGCCGGATCCATCGACCAATAGTAGGTATCCAACGCACCTTGGCTGTACGGCAATTCGTCAAATCCGTACCAGCCGTCATCTCCATGCATGTGTGGAAACAGCGTTTTACCATCTATTTTCTTCGCGTTAGCGTTGACCGAATCGAGCATCTTCCGCCACACATTGATGTACGATCGATCACCGGTGATCAGCAACGCATTACCGAAACCTGCTATACCCCTGTATAGAGCATTCCTGTCCGACAGTTCGCCGGTCTGAGGTACGACCACCGTGAAACCCCAGCCATAGCAACCTCCGTACCATTTACCGTCGCACTCACCGCCAATCGTACCGTCTAGCCCGATGTTGCTTGGTAATATCTCATCGTTATCTTTAGCGCGTTGGGCCCATGCGTTAACGTATTCCAGCAGCCAATTTCTGTACTTCTCATCTCCTGTTGCCATGTAGGCATTTACCGCCAACGTTGTCGCAGCGAGGTTGATCGGATGATCTCCGACCACGTCGGTATATTCCTCAAAATGCTGAAGCATCTCGTCGAAATTTCGCTCACCGTGCGCCGCGTCGAATCTACCATCGGCTTCAAACGGATCACCCGCCCAATCGAGAGCAGTTGCCTTTCGCATAAGTGGACCACGGCTACCGTTAAACAGACTGCGGATGATTTTATGTTCAGGATCATAGTTTTTGGCCTGTGAATCTTCGTCCATGTAAAGACCTGCGTACCGTCGAACCCGAATCATAAACGCGTCGTCATTAGGGTCGGATAATCCTTGGAGATTGAACACACTCATACTCTCTCCATGATGAAACCAGTCGAGGCTAGCTGGAAATTCCTTGTAGAGCATCCCATCTCGGGCTAACTCGACCTCAACCGTTTTTGCCTCTGTATATTGGAGGAGATGACCTTCCCACCCCAATTTGTACATTCCGAGAATGGAATCCGATGCTCCGAGTGCGTGCAATACCGGCCAACCTGCGAGATTTTCGATGGCATCATCCGATCCATCGTTCCCCCCCCAGCGTGGCATACAACGTAAGTAGCCTCGGTCGTCAAAATATTTTTTAAAAATCCGCTCACATGCTGCCGTTTGTGCCTTAATAAGCTCACGTTCCAGCAATGCCCAGGCAGGTGGCGCCTGAGGTGTATCGATTGTAAGTAGCAAATTGTTCATAGCATTTACCAAAGTGAGTTCCATTCATACTCTTCAGACCGTGATCGGCGGGATTCTAGCAGCAGTACATCGAATGATTGAGTCACCCTACCGCCAATTTATGCGTCTTGGTGTGACGGATCGTCAGCCCACAATGTCATCAGCAGAGACTGGTTAACGACGTAAGTTGTTGCGGTAGACAGCAAGAGCATTGCCGCCGAGAATCCACGTTTTGTCCTCAGTCGTAAAGAACGAAATCAAATCCTTCATTACGAGCAGTTCGTAGTCGGTCGCGTAGATCAAATTGTGCGGACAGAAAGCATCGTATGACTTTTCTAGATACGGCCACATATCCCTGTATGGCAGCTTCTGCCTGGAGGGGTTGAACAGAGATGTCCTGATGTACACGTTCGGGTACCGATTCAACCCCATCAACTGCTCGAAGCCCTCGGAGTCAGGGCGAGTGATGTCGATCATGGCGAAGTGGTCCACGACGATATTAACACCCGGAAAACGATTCGCCATGTCGGCAATTTGGGGCACCTGATGAGGCGCAGCAAAAATGTTGAACACCGCACCTAACTCTTCAGCTTTTCGCCACAGCGAGTACGATACAGGATCATTTATCCACTCGACATCTGGATCGTAGATTGGGCTGAGTCGCAAGCCCGAGAGCCCGTCTTCACGGACAAAGGCGCTCGAGCCTAGCCGGATTCTCAGGATCGTGCGGAGAATGCAAACGATAACCTACAAGCAATCCCTCACCGGTGAACTTCTCTGGATATGTACTTACGCAATGTGTGGTGTAACTGTTGTAGCGGCCGTAATAACAGACGTGGCTAATGACCGTTTGGTCGATTCCATACGTGGCCATACGTCCGATCAAATGTTCCGCTGATTCGTCGATGACCGGCATATTGTCTGGACACGTGGCATGTGCAGAGACCAGTGGGAATCGCTGATCTCCAACAACCCAGGCGTGGGCAGCAGCATCGATCACAGGGGTAGCGGAGTTAGGTGGGGTTGTCACGATGGCTACGGGTTTTTTCGGCACTGTCACCCGTTACATCTGTCTTGCTTTAATTGGACTCAAGCGTCGTGGTGTTTTCAAAAGTGGAAATCTGATCCAAATACTCAGTTGCCTCTTCAATAGTAAATTTACACATCAGAGTTCGAGCGAGTTATGTACTCCGAACAAACCGTTCAAGGTGGTTTGCCTATTTCGCAGCCTAGTTCGCTTCCACACACCCATTGAAGGCAACAAGATCGGCAGGGCTTAAGCCCTCACAATACTCCTGAGGTGTTTTGAAAGCACCGGCCAGCATAGACCATATAACCATCAGTATTGCAACCACATATATTGCCGTCCGCCATCTATTTAATATCGATTTTGATTTTGGCGATATTAAACGTACCCACCATCTGCGGTTACCACGCAGCCTTGGTTCTGAGTTGTCCACGACGACGAGGATCACAAGCGCGAATGCACCCAACACTCCCCCGACCATAGGAGTCCCAGATGTTGCAGCACCGATAGCTCCGGCCGCAAGCCCCACGCTTATCCAGATCAGCACAACCTCATAGCGATACCCTAACCTAGCCCACCAAGGCATCAGGTGTTCCCAAGTTTTGCCAAGACTATGGAGCGATTTTGAAAATCTTTGCTGAAGTTCTCCACTTTTAAACAGAGGAAGAAAAAGTCTCGGATCTCCGTCCGCTCTTCTCATCAATTTGAGGAACAAACTCTCGTTTTTATTGACTATTGCTTTGAATAGTTCCCAATCTCCGAGTGCGGCGGCCGTTTCGAACTCCGTAATCTGTTCAAATTGTCTTTCGAGATCGCCTTCGTGGCGTGCATCGACATCGTACAGATTAGATAATTTTGATTCTTCGGTAGAGTGATATGACATTTATCGTTGAGGACAAGATGATCTAGTGGTAGCCGATGTTAAGTTGGCACCTGTTCAGGAAGATCGGGAGGTGCCGAATGGTTTTGCGTCAAAATGAATCATAACTAGCAACACCGCTTTCAATCTGATTGATTCTGTCAGAACTAAGCGCTGACACAATGATTTCGTCGATCTGAATACATGGCAAATCCCTGTTTTTAAGCTGACAGATCGGTCATTAGAGTCGACCATTTGTTGGTAAATATCTTCCGCGAACTTCCGCCGGGACATGTTCACCGTGTGTGGCACCGACTCTCAAATAATTTCGTAGTTCATCGAACGCGTTACAGAAACGACTGGCGGACTCGAACTGTTTGAACCCGAGCATCGGATAGTAACGCTGCTTGATATGCCGAT
>ERZ890510.2495-NODE-2495-length-10333-cov-3.605857_pt1 | contig 10333 bp, 10 predicted proteins | sample MGYA00521265_ERZ890510 | MGnify/ENA primary metagenome ERZ890510 (study PRJEB32303, sample SAMEA104408624) | aquatic metagenome | biome: Brackish water; feature: Chemocline; material: water | place: Baltic Sea | collected 2014-10-26T21:54:00 | depth 110 m ...
CAAAAAGTTTTTCAACCGAAACTGGTACATCAACATTCGCCGTTATATCCATAGCCTCGCCTAATTATAAATCAAGACTCTGAATGCGACTGATCGCTATCAGGGCTATGTTCATGACTGTTTTTACCACTAGAACCAAACGCTCTGCCAAGCAAGCGTCCGCGGGCTTGCAGTTTTCCATTTAAATCACCAGAACGGTCAAACTGCGGCGTCCATGGCATTGCCTCAGTCTCTTGCGTATCCAATAATTGAGCGAACTCAGAAGTTATATCAACAGCATTGTCGTCGCTGATATCTACATTCTCACGGTCGGTAGTCATAAATACATGATCGTCAATTATCAAATCAAATAAATTCGCAATAACGTCGTCATCTTTTTTAGATCTATTGAAGTCAGAAACTTTTTGCCGCTTGCCAAGTTTTTGTGAACTATTTTTTGTGAGTTCTTGTGTAACTGGTGCACTAAATAGCCGCTGAACCTCCTCGCGATTATTAATTATCGACCAACCTTTTGGAACGGTAAGAGAATCGGCGTGACGACGACATAAAAGGTTTATTGGCGCCAAGTCGTTCAAATGGGGAAAGTCGATCGTCACCAACAACTGTCTCAGATCAACTTCATAAATAATCTCCCCGACTTTTGAACAGCCAGGACGTTCACAGTGACGCGACATGCCTAAACAATAGACTGCATCAGGGTTCTAGACATGCGATTCCCATTCCTTGACGATCGCGATAACCGAATGTGTCACTTGAGCAAATCCGGTCAAAACCGATCAATTGCCTAACCACTCCATCGTTCGGACCATCGCAAGACACCTCATACACGGCCTGAGTTGAGTCAAACGCCACACACGACCCACTTTGAATCAGCGAATCCGGCCCTTGCGGAATACTCGGTGATGCAGTTGATTGTAAAAACAAAATCAAAAGCGCTCCAACAGCAACTAGCGACAACATAAATCGCCATGGAACCTTCGCTCTAACAACTACTAGTGGTATTTCGAAATCGGCTTCATCGGCGAAATCAATACCGAAATCAGAACCGAAACTAAAATCATCTTTATCGACCGAAGGTCTTTGTGGATTAGACGCAGGTTGGCGCTTTGACTTGACAGTCAGTGACTGGTCATACAGCTGCCGACTAGCCGTATTACCTAGAACACTCCAAGCTTCGCTGACCGCAGCAAGGGCCAAAGAAAAATCCGCAGTCTCTAGCCCATCTGCGTCTGGGTGAAGTTTGCGCACCATCAATCGATGCGCGGCACGAATTTCCTTTATCGATGCAGATGATTTGACACCGAGTATTTCATAATGACTTGAAATATTTTCACCTGCTTGATTCACGTCTAATTCACGAACGAAATTCGTTAACAGTTCACGAACCAGTAAATGTAGCGGCGATCTTGCTCGCAGAATCTCCACCACGACGCAGAATTACTGCCAAGAACCAAAGAGCGCTGAGCGTCACAACAAACAACAACACGGCGCCTACTCCCCAGAACGGTTTAATAGTGCTTCGGGTTGCGCCAAGTAACGCAACTGGGAAGGTAGTTGACCCAGCTTCACTGATCAGAGTTGAAATCACTGCGTTGTCAAGACAAAGCGCAAATGACAACAGAGCACCTGCAACCATTGCCGACGCGATCAACGGCAATGTGATTTGACGAAAAGCGCGGCCAGGAGGCGCACCGAGATCGGCTGCAGCTTCTTCAAGCGATTCGTCAATTCCTGAAAGTCTGGCTCGAACGATCAAAGTAACGACAGCACTTGCATACAAAGATTGACCCACCCACAATTTGTTGATACCCCCATTAAAAGGACCCCAACCATTTGTGAAAATAATGCCGACAATTGGTATCGCTTTGATTCGCGGAAACCAAGTTGCAAGCGCGATTGCATCCATAATCTCAGGCGTTACCAAAATCAGAAATACCGTAGCCATAAAAAACTTTGTCCAGTTACCTGGTCGACGTGCCAATGCGACACCTGACATACCTCCAATAAGTACTGCGATAATCGTGGCGCCGAAAGCAGCAATGAACGAATTTCGAATTGAATCACCGATACCCGCGAAGTCAAAAATCGTGCGATACCACTCTGTTATCAACCCATTAAGCACCACGGCAAAAACAAACGACAGCGGCATAACAAGTGACAAAACTCTCTTTGAGAAGCTTTCTCGACGTCGGTTGATGCGAACGAAGATCAATGCCGCGAAAATGACAACAGCGAATCGAATTAGCACTGCGACCATAACGCCGCCATTAAATAATTCTCCCCACCATTTCGTACTTGATCTTCCTGACCAAATAGTGAACGAGCCGCCGTAATTAAATGAATGAAGAAACACAAGCAATATTGGAATAAATAGAAATACCAAAACCAAAACAGTCCACGCTGACAAAACTTTTGGTAGCACTTCGAACTTCGTACGAAACTCTTGTTTAACTGTTTGCTTGCGGGCAACTGATCGCTTGTAAATTGATCGCCGTACAATTTGGATAATTGGATACGCCAACATTGCAACTCGAGGTGCTAGCCAAGTTATGACAAAGCCAATTATCAGTACCAAGAGCACAGCAGCGATCATCAATATCGCCATTGCCGAACCCAGTGGCCAGTTCTGCGCGCCACTGAATTGCGATGCGATCATTGCCCCAATCATGTTTCCTTTTGCGCCACCCAACACCGTTGCAGTGACATAATCTCCACACATTGGAATAAACGTAAGTAGCACACCAGCCACGATTCCTGGGCCAGCTAGAGGCAATGTGACACTAATAAATGTTGCAATACGGCCCGCACCAAGATCTTTGCTCGCCTCTCGCATTCGCACATCAATTCGGTCAAGCGCAACAAAAAGCGGCAAGATCATGAAGCCTAAATAGTTGTAAACAATTGCGATTTGTACCGCCATCGGAGTTTCAAGTATTTGAATACCGTTTTCCGAAATCCAACCCATTCCGACCAGCCACTTTGAAAATGTGCCGTTTGGCGCAAGAGGAATGCGCCATGCGACTGTACGAATTAGAAAACTAGTAAAACTTGGTACTACGACTGCTGCGAGAATCACTGCCTTCCATTTCTCGGCAACTTTGAATGCTGCAAAATATGCAACTGGTAGGCCAATCACAACACACAGAAACGTTGCTAGAACCGAGATACGTAAGGTCGCACGAAAGGTTTTAAAAAATGTCTCATCAAATACTGCCGAATAGCTTTTCGTCGACAGACTACTTAGATCTACTGGTACAAGTTTTGATGAATCTTTGGTGCCGAACGAATAAAGAACGATAAACGCAATTGGCGCGGCAAAAAAAACTAAATACCAAACAATCGCAGGGATGGCGAGAAGATATTTAGGCCCTCGCCATCTCCTGCGTAAATATGAAGCGACCGATACGGTCACACCAAATCAGCCTCCGGCTTTCGCCTTAGATTTGTTCAAGATGTCGATCAAACGATCAAGTGCTGGCGTGATTAATTGTGTCTGCATCGTTGCAACTTGTTCATCCCCGAAGAAAATCATGTCACCATCAACTAAATCTGGTGCAACATCAGAAATAAGTTGTGACATATTTTTCATTCCGGTGTGATAACCGTGATAGCTAAGATCCTTGATCGAAATCTCTGGGATCAAATCCCAGTTGATCCAAGCGTGTGCAGCCTCGGCATTTGGTGCTCCCGCTGCAACGCAGTAATTGTCCATCCAAAGTTCTGTGTTTGGTGACCCAAGTACCCACTTCCAGTCGCTCGGGTTTCCACCAGCTTCTTCAATGCGTACATAGGCCTGGCGTGCATCGCCGTTCCATGCCATTGCAATTGAATACGCACCTTCAGCAAGTTTCGTTGAAGGATAACTATCAAATGCTTTGACGTGTTGTGCAAACTCTTCAACCAAGAATTTTTCACACGCGTCAAGGTCTGCAGGTGTTTCGGTGTTCCAGTTAATTTTATTTGCCCAGAACCACATCCCGCAATAGTTTGGCGCTGCATCAATTACCGCACAGTTGCCACTTGCTTCACCCATACAAGTATCAATGAAATCTTGCCAAGTTGTCAGTTCTTTTGAAATTTTTGTGGTGTCGTAGAAGTAACCAGTCGTACCCCAGTTCTTACAAACTGAGTAATCGTTCGTAGGATCCCAATCTTGGGCAAGATAATTCGGGTCGACGTTGACCATATTTGGGATCAATGACTTGTCAAGTTTTTGGATCAAACCTTTTTCAATCATCTGAGGAATATATGGACCTGTCGGAACAACAATGTCAAAACCGCTACTTCCGCCACTCGCTGCGAGTTTTGTGATCAGATCTTCGTTGCTCGCGTAATAGTCAACCTTCATCGAAACGCTAAGCGTTGATCCAGCGAGTGCGCCAACCAAATCTGGGTCGTTGTAGTCACCCCATGTGTACATCGCCAGCGTGCCACTTGACTGATTTATAACTCTGCTCCAGTCACCTGATGCAAGGGCATTTGAAGTTTCGGTTGCACTATCTGAACCGCCACATGCGGCTGCAATCAAAGCAAAACCAGCAACTGCTGTGCCACCTTGAAGAAATGCGCGTCGCGAAAGTTTCTCGCGAAAACCTTCTGGTGCCAACATCTTCAATTGTTTTTTATCATCGCTCATTACTATCTCCTTTGATTGATTTGTTAATAAATATTTACTTAGATTTAAATAATAGTCAAACGCTCACACGTTTGGCGTGTCCGCAAGCACAAGATCTGCCTGACGAGCCGAGAACAAATACACATCTTCGGCTGCCCAGGCGCACCAGACTGATTCGCCAACCGCAAATCGGGACGGATCGGTTCGGCTCACTTGTACCAACAAGTCGCGAGACCCAGCCGTCATCACATATTGTAACACATCGCCGAAATGCGACACGCCGGCAACTCGCGCACTCACGCAATTCGTATCCGAAATCGGCTTTGTCGCCGACAAGTTGATCGTCTCGGGTCTTACTGCTGCAAGCGCATCTTGGCCTGCCGGCACAGTTTCTTCGGGTCGTGTCGCAACAAAAACTGTTCCGTCGCTGGCTTTCGCACCATTGGTTGTCGCCACACCACGCCAGAAATTATTTCGACCAACGAACCCAGCCACGAACGCCGAGGTCGGATGTTCATAAACGGTTTCTGGATCTCCAAGTTGCTCAACATGTCCGTCAAGCATGATTGCGATTCGGTCAGACATTGACATTGCTTCTTCTTGGTCATGAGTCACAAATATAAACGTAATCCCGAGACGGCTTTGGAGAAGTTTAAGTTCGATCTGCATTTCTTCGCGTAGTTTTCGATCGAGTGCGCCTAGCGGCTCATCAAGCAGCAAAATACTTGGACGATTTATTAGCGCACGCGCTACTGCAACCCGTTGTTGTTGACCACCTGAGAGTTGTCGGGGCCGACGACCTGCCAATTTTGACATCTGCACCATGTCAAGCGCTTCAATTACCTTCATGCTGATCTCAGACTTTGCTACACCTTTTTGCTTTAATCCATATGCAACATTTTCAGCAACACTCATATGCGGAAACAATGCGTAGTGTTGAAATACAGTATTAACATCGCGCTTGTATGGAGGCACACCTTGCACATACTCTCCGCTTATCCGAATGAATCCCTCATCTGGTTGTTCAAAACCTGCCAGCATTCGCAATGTTGTAGTCTTTCCACAGCCGCTCGGACCAAGCAATGAGAGAAACTCACCAGACTTAATTTCTAAGTTGAGTGAATTGACCGCGACCACATCACCGTAACGCTTGGTGACATTTGATAGTTCGACCGACCCGCGCTCGCTATTCAACTAACACCCCCAAAACAATTAGTGACAATGCCGAATTTAATTTACGAATTTGTTTAATCTGCCTAATTATTAATTCTCACATCTACAAGCATGACATATTGAACTTTCGTCCCCCGAATCCGAGATAAAAGCAGGCTAGACATATAGGTACATGAACTCAAGCCAAATCAAAACCATCGGTGTGCCAAAAGAGACTAAAACGTCAGAGGGTCGCGTTGCAATAACCCCTGATGGAGTTCGTGAGTTTGAGCGCATCGGAATTGAAGTATTCGTCGAGTCAGGGGCTGGTCTTGGCGCATCAATCGAAGACGCTCACTTCGTCGCTGCTGGAGCAACGATTGTGCCAACCGCAGGTGACGCCTGGTCGCAACAAATGGTCATCAAAGTCAAAGAGCCGACTGCTCAAGAGTTTGAATTTCTACGCGATGACTTAACACTTTTCACGTACTTACATTTGGCTGCTTATCCAAAAGTTGCTGAGGCGTTACTAAAAAACAATACGACATCAATCGCTTATGAAACCGTGCAAGAAGATGACACTTCACTTCCTCTACTCGCGCCGATGAGCGAAATTGCAGGTCGAATCGCCACTCAAGTTGGGGCCTTTTATTTGCAACGCCCCAACGGCGGTCGTGGAGTTTTGATGGGTGGCGCACCAGGTGTTAGCCCGGCCAAAGTTGTCGTAATCGGTGCAGGAAATGTTGGATGGAATTCAGCATGGATTGCTGGTGGGATGGAAGCCGAAGTTTTATTGCTTGACAAGAATTTAGATCGACTACGAATGCTCGACCAAATTATTCGTGGACGAATTACCACTATCGCATCTAACCGTGGAGCAATTGAGCGATGCGTTGCTCAGGCCGATCTATTGATTGGCGCCGTACTTGTCGCTGGCGCGCGCGCACCAATCGTTGTCTCACAAGACATGGTCAAGTCGATGAAGCCCGGTGCCGTAATCGTTGATGTTGCAGTTGACCAAGGTGGCTGCATCGAAACTATTCATGAGACAACACACAAAGAACCTGTCTATGAACAGCACGGCGTCTTGCACTACGCAGTCGGAAATATGCCTGGCGCGGTACCGCACACGAGTACCTACGCATTAACTAATGCAACTCTGCCTTATCTAATTGATGTTGCAAAATATGGAACTCGCGTTGCCGCACAACGCGATGGTGCTCTGAAGCTTGGGATCAACACAGTTGCCGGCCAATTAACGAATGACGCCGCAGCAAAAGCACTCGGACTCGAGGCGGTTGATCCGCTAACTGTCTTGACGCAATAGCTAGCTAGTTAATTAGATAGTTAACTAGTCGCAGCAACTATCTCGCCAACCGCAAGAACCACACTTGAAATGTGCATGCTCAGCATGCAATGAAGAACCACAGTGAGGGCATTCTGAAAAAATGGCGTGACGTGTGCGACAACTATCGGTAACGCCTTGCCCAGACTCATTTAATTTCGGCGTTACTTCGAACTGTGTTATCTCCATAATCAAATTATTGCACTAGCGTCAAGGTACTTCGCGTATGACTGATACAACCGATTCTTCAACACCAGTTAGCCGACCAAACAACCCCCACAAAACAGGCAGTGCTCGAGCAGCATTTCACGTTCGCGACTTTCGCCGAATTTGGTTTGGCTCATTTGCCTCAAACATTGGTACTTGGATTCAAAACGTTGTGCTACCTATTTACGTTTATGCGCGAACAGGAAGTGCTTCAATTGTTGCTTTACTGATTTTCGCCCAACTTGGGCCGATCTTGTTGTTGTCAATACCTGGTGGCGTTATCGCCGATCGAGTTGACCGCAAAAAATTTCTAATTTCGATGCAAGCGATTCAACTTTGTTGCTCGCTAATGCTTGCATTGTTTGCAGCAAATAATTCACCGATTTGGATGCTTTTTCTCGCTCAACTCGGGGTTGGCGTTGGCAACGCACTGAATATTCCGGCGTGGTCGGCAATGTTGACTTCATTAGTGCCACCAAGCGATATCGCTGGAGCAATCTCACTCAACTCAACAGTGGTCAACGGCGCAAGAGTGGTCGGGCCGATCATCGTTGCATTGCTTTCACAGTGGCATGTCACAACTTCTGAATTTTTCGCAATTAACGCAGCAACTTACATATTTGTAATCTTCGCACTGCTAAGCGTAAACGTACCAGAAATTGCTTTTGACACAACCGCAGGATGGCGAAGATTCACCTTTGCTTTCAAAATCGCCAGAGAACGAGTCGTGATGTCACGACTGATTTTGACTCTGGCTTCATTCTCGTTATTGTCGCTTCCTTACGTCGGACTCTTCCCAGCCATAGCGCAACATATAAATGGCTTTACGCAACGTGGGGCCTCGGCGCATGCCTCGGTGGACTGAGTGTTTCAACTTTATTCGTCGATGTTGACAACCGAAAATTAATTCGAATGGGCTTTGCAAGTTTTTCGGTGAGCATGATGGGGTTTGCACTTGCGCCAAATGTTGAACTTGCATTCTTCACTGTTTTCTTTTTGGGTGCTGCCTATTTTTTTACAACAACTTCAATGCAAACCGTTTTTGCATCTGGGCTCACCCCGGAAATCCGGGCTCGAGTTATGGCGTTGTGGTTCATGGCCTTCGGCGGAACAGTGCCTTTAGGTAATCTAATTTTTGGTCCACTGATTGACCGTTATGGTTCTCAGTGGCTGCTCGTTCTAGGTTCGCTTTGGGCTGTTGTTTTGTGGTGGTGGTGTGATATCGAACGTCTCGAACGCAACGATTCAGACCCCGCCGTTTTATAATTCGTCGCGGTATAGCCCTTCACACAAACGAACCAGCCCGGCAACTTTCGAACCTTTAACAAGCACCAGGTCTCCATCGCCTAGCTCTTCCAAAACCTGTCGGGCTTGCGAAAAACTTATTGGTCGGACACCGTAGAGATTGGTTTCAACTGCGACTAGCTCGATCTGCTTCTGCTTGGCCAGCAAGGAAATTGCTAAATGATCTTCACTCGGCTCGGCGAGTTCAGCCATGAGTCCACAGAATGCGAGTCGTCTAGCGCCAGAGAAAGTTGAGAGAGTTTCAACCGCAGCGCGCATCGATGCAGGGTTCGCGTTATAAGAATCATCAATCACCACGGCGCCATTTTTGAGTTTCCGAATTTGCATTCGAAAAGGCGAAATATTTGACTTCGAAATCGCTTCTGCGGCCTGCGAGATATCTATGTGCAGAATACCTGCAACACAAAGTGCCGCCAGTGCGTTATGCGCCATGTGCTTGCCGGGAACATTCATCGACAACTTCGCATCACCCCAAGGAGTCTTAACCATTGCAATCGCACGACCCTGCTGATCAATTTCACAGTCGACCATCCGCACCTCTGCCGAGCTACTCTCGCCAAAAGTCAACACCGCCGCTTTTGATGCATCACGCATTGACAAAACATTCGAGTCGTCAGCATTCAAAACTGCACAACCGCCAGCGGGCAAAGATTCAATGAGTTCGCGCTTGGCTCGGGTGACACCATTTATCGAACCAACTCTTTGCGTATGGGCGTTTGAAACCACCGTCACAACACCGATGTGTGGTCGCGCCACTTCACATAGCCTGGCGATTTCACCGAAACCACGCATCCCCATTTCAACCACAAGTGCTTCAATATCGTCAGGTGCATTTAAAATAGTTGTAGGCAACCCGAAGTCATTATTAAACGATTGATCATTTGCGTGAGTTCTAAGCACCGTTGCTAGTGCGCTCGCAATCAAATCTTTGGTTGAGGTCTTGCCAACCGAACCGGTTATTGCTACCACACGATTTTGCAATTGAGGGTCTAGTCGCGTTCGCCCCCACGCACCCAACTTCAATAAACCTGTCACAGTGTCGGTAACTGTGATTGCGGTTCGACCTTGCGGTGCGCGCGAAGTCAAATATGCGCCAGCGCCGCGGCTAAGTGCATCGGCAATAAAATCGTGACCATCTCGCTGATCAACAATAGGTACGAATAACTGGCCAGGTTTAATTGTTCGCGAATCAAACGACACACCATCTAAGTGCGCATTAGAACCAATGAGTTCTCCAGAAATGGCTTGCGCAACATCTGATGCCATCAAGCGCATAAGACTTTAATTATAACTGCGCGAATATCAAGCACCCGATCAAACCAATAAATCGTGCGGGCTGTGCGAGTACCGTAAAGGTACATGAATAGCGATAATCATAATTCAAAAATTAATATTGTCGGCTTGTTCGGTGGCGAATCTGCAGAGCATGATGTAAGTTGCATAACTGCAGCTCACGTTTTGCGTGCGCTAAACGCTAACAAATACGAAATCACGACTATTGGAATCACCCGTGAAGGTGATTGGGTGAATGTTAAATCAGAATCAAATGCCCCAACTGATCGTCTTGTAGCAACCGGTCAGCCGACAAACATCTCAGCGATTTTGCAAGGCATTAATTTGCAAGGCATTAATTTACAACGCATTAATTCGCAAGGTATTAATGAGTCGGCACGTACCGTCGTGATTCCATTGCTACATGGCCCAATGGG
>ERZ890510.2497-NODE-2497-length-10320-cov-6.920896_pt1 | contig 10320 bp, 10 predicted proteins | sample MGYA00521265_ERZ890510 | MGnify/ENA primary metagenome ERZ890510 (study PRJEB32303, sample SAMEA104408624) | aquatic metagenome | biome: Brackish water; feature: Chemocline; material: water | place: Baltic Sea | collected 2014-10-26T21:54:00 | depth 110 m ...
CTGATCCTGCCTGGCCTCAGTCCGGTGATCGGCGCCACCGAGGCCGAGGCCCAGCGCCTGGCGCGCGAGCTGGCCGATCTCACCGATCCCGAAGTCGGACGCAAGCGGCTGAGCGGCCGCTTCGGCGGCCATGATTTTTCCCACCTCGCCCTCGACAGGCCGCTGGCGCCGGAAGACTTCCCCGATCCCGGCACGGTCGAGGCGGCGCGCAGCCGCACCGAGGTGATCGTGGGCCTGGTGCGTCGCGAGAAGCCGACGCTTCGCCAGCTGCTCGCCTATCTCGCCGGGGCGCGCGGCCACTACACCACGGCCGGTACGCCCGAGCAGATCGCCAATCTGATCGAGGACTGGTTCGGCGACGGTGCCGCCGACGGCTTCAATGTCATGCCGCCGCTGCTGCCGTCGATGCTCGATACCTTCATTGCCGAAGTGATCCCGCTGCTGCAGAAGCGCGGGCTGTTTCGCACCGCCTACGAAGGTCGGACCCTGCGCGAGCATTTCGGCCTCGCCCGCCCCGAGAGCAAATTCTAAGGTCCACCCGGGGAGGACGATCCATGTTCAGCCACGTCACCATCGGCACCAACGATCTCGCCAAGGCCAGGAGCCTTTATGACGGCGTGACGACGGCCCTGGGCCTCGTCTGCCACGCCGAATTTCCCAATGCCGTGGGCTACGGACCGGCTGGCGGCAAGCCGCAGCTTTGGATCGGCAATCCGCTCGACAAGAAAGCCGCCAGCGTCGGCAACGGCATCACGATCGGCCTCGTGGCCGCCACCCGCGCCGCCGTCGATGCCGCCTACAAGGCCGGGCTGGCGGCCGGCGGTAAAGACGAAGGGGCGCCTGGCCTGCGCCCGCACTATCATCCCAACTACTATGGCGCCTATCTCAGGGACCTCGACGGCAACAAGCTCTGTATCGTCTGCCACAGGCCGGCCTGAGCGCCGGACGATGGCACGACGATGAACCGTGTGCTGCCCCGCCGGTCGCTGCTGGCAGCAGGCGCCGCGCTGGCCATCCCCGAAACCGCCGGCGCCCAGACCGCGCTGCCGTACAAGCCGCTCCGCATCCTGATCGGTTATCCCTCGAGCGGCGGCTCGGACTCCCTGGTGCACATCATCGCCGGCACCCTGCAAAGCCAGCTTTCGCGCAAAGTCGCGGTCGACTACAGGGCCGGCGATTCGGGCATGGCCGCCGGCGAGCAGCTCAAGAAGGCGATACCGGACGGCAGCGTCGTGGCCTTCATGCCGAGTGCCACCATGGTCGGCAAACTGACCATTCCCGGCTTCCCGTTCGATCCGCTGGTCGACCTCCAGCCGCTCACCCTCGCCGGCACCTATCCCACTGCCTTTGCGGTATCGCCCAAGATCGAGGTCTCGACCTTCGACGAGTATGTCGCCTGGTTGAAGGCGGGCGAACCGGGCCGCGACCGCTTCGGCACGACGACGCCCGGCTCGTTCACGCAGTATTTCGGAACCGCGCTCGGCCGCGCGATCGGCGTTGTACTCGAGTCCGTTCCCTATCGCGGCGCCCGGCCGCTACTGGCCGATCTTGAGCAGGGCCGCATTCCCGCCGGCACCGGCGGCATCACGTCGTTCCTTGCCGCCCATCGCGGCGGCCGGCTCAGATTGCTCGCGACCTCGGCAGCCAAGCGCATCGCCGCGGCCCCAGCCGTGCCGACGGTCGGCGAGCTGGGTTTTCCAAAACTCGAGCAATCCGGCTGGTATGCTTTCTTCGCTCCGCCGGGCATGCCGCCACCGCTGGTCGAGGCCTGGACCGCGGCCCTGCACGTCGCGCTCGAATCGCGCGAAGTCTCCGAGCAGCTCCTGCAGTTGGGCTTCACGGTTGAGACCTCGACGCCGGCCGAGCTGGCGGCGCGGCTGGTGGCAGACTTCCGGACCTGGAGTGAGATGCTTGACTCGATGGGCCTGAAGCGGGCCAACTGAAGCTTGTTAGTGGGAGTAGTGCATGCCGCCGTTGAAAGTATTCTGGCAGCCTGGTTGAACCAGCTGTCTGAGACTCAAAGAGTTTCTATCGGTCCGTGGGATCGACTTCGTTTCAGTGAATGTTCTTGAAGATCCGTCGGGTCTCGCCGAGTTGCAGAAGCTCGGCCTGCACACGGTGCCGGTGCTGTCGCGCGGTGACAAATATACCCTCGGCCAGAGCACCAAGCAGATCGTCGAATTCCTCGGTCTCTCGGAAAAATCCGCGCCCGAACTCTCGCCGGCCGAACTCCAGGCCCGGCTCGACAAGTTCATGACGGCGGCGCTCGAACTGCTGCCGCTGATGCCCGGGGACCGCCTCGACACCCACGTGCCCGGCCGGCCGCGCAGCTACCGCTCGCTGGGCTTCCATCTTTTCCGCGTGGTTGCCGCCTTCCTCGATGCCAACCAGGGCATCACCCTGGTCCAGTCGATGTTCCGCGAGGAACCCGACGCCGATGCCGACACCGCCGCTCTGGTGGCCTACGGCACCAAGGTACGCCAGCGCTTCCGTGACTGGTGGGCATCGGGCGAGACGGCAGGCACGCGTACGCTCGATACCTATTACGGACCGCAGAGCCTGCACGAATTGCTCGAACGCACCACCTGGCACTCCGGCCAGCATGTCCGGCAGTACATGATGCTGCTCGAGCGCGAAGGTCAGAGCCACAACCGGCCTCTGGTCCCGGCCGACTTCGCGCGCCTGCCGATGCCGCAGAACGTCTGGGACGGCTGACCTTTCCTCTCCAGCAAGCCACAACGAGTACGACCCTTAATGCCGATGCTGAAACGCCCCGACGCGGAGATCCACTACGAGGTCTACGGCAAGGGATTTCCGGTCCTGCTCTACGCACCCGGCGGGTTGCGTTCGGCGATGGCGTTGTGGGACCAGTCGGCCGCCTATCCAAGCGGCGTGCCATGGATGGACCCCCGCACCGCACTGGCCGGCCGCTTCACCGTGGTCGCCATGGACCAGCGCAACGCCGGCAAGTCGGTGGCCGACGTCAGGCCGGACCACAGCTGGCACACGCTCGCCGCCGACCACCTGGCGCTGATGGATCACCTCGGCTTCGCAAAATTCCACGTCATGGGCGGCTGCATCGGCGGCAGCTATTGCTTCGAGGCGATCGAACAGGCGCCGGACCGTGTCGCCGCTGCCGTGCTGCAAAACCCGATCGGCCTTCACGAAAATCGCGACACCTGGGACGCCGCGGTCAAGGGCTACGGCGAGACCGTGCGTGCCCGCGATCCTTCGATCCCGCAATCGGCCATCGACGGCTTTGGCAGGAACATGTTCGGCGGCGATTTCGTGTTTTCCGTCAGCCGCGATTTCGTGAAGGCCTGCACCACGCCGCTGTTCCTCCAGCCCGGCAGCGACAAACCGCACCCCGGTCCGACCAGCGCCGAGATTGCCGCCCTCGCCCCAAATATCGAGGTCCAGAAGGACTGGCGCGGGCTGGCGTTTCTGGCCGAATCGATCAGGCGGGTCGGCGACTTCCTGGCGAAGCACACGCCGCAATAAACGCCCGGCAGGCGATCACGGGCCCGGCGGTTACTTCTTCATGTTCTCGCGAACCCACTTGCGGGCGGCATGGAGACTGATGAAGACCTTCACCGGCCGTTCACCGGCCGTCAGTTCGGCGAATTTGTCGGCCACCTCGCCCCGCTCGGCATCGACAACGAAAGCCAATGGGCCGCGCTCCGCCGCCTTGGGATCGGCCCGCATGAAGGCGGCGATCGCCGCCAACCTGGTCTCGTCGACGACCGCCACCCCGGCCGAGGTGTCGATAATCTTGCCGTAGCGCTGAGTACCCGTTTCCATGAACTCGCGCGCCATGATCGCGAGGTCGTCGGGTGTGACCTCGCCGACGATGGCGGCGACGACAAGCCGGTCGAGATGGGAAATGTCGAAATGGATCGGCATCAGTTCTCCTGTGGTCGATGGCTTGCCAGGCGCTGTAACTCGGGGCGCCACCGTCCCGCTTGGCAAGATCGTCGAGATCGTCAGCGCCGCGGCTGGACCTTGGCTACTTCATTGAGCCACTTGCGCGCCTGATGGAGGCTGTGAAAGACCTTTACCGGCCGCTCCTCGGCCGTGAGCTCGGCGAACTTCTCGGCATGCTCGCCGCGCGCGGGATCGACGACGAAGGCCAGCGGACCGCGGAAGGCTGCCCGGGAATCGGAGCGGGCAAACGCGGCGAAGGCCGCCAACCGTTCTTCGTTGACGGGAGCGGAGCCGACCGTGGTGTCGATGATCTTGCGATAGTGCTGCGCGCCCGTTTCCGTGAACTCGCGCGCCACGGCCAGGATATCGTCTGGCGTCACCTCGCCGATGACGACGGCAACCACCAGTCGGTCGATATGGGAAATGTCGAGATGGATCGGCATGGGCTCACGTTGATTTCGTCGCGTGTCATGTCGGCCATCATAGTGTCTGTTTGCGGGAAGCTGTCATCCGCACACAGGTTTTTTGGTTGCATCGCAAACGCAAGGGGTTTGTCGGGCGTCGACATGGATCGGGCTGCGATCAGGCAATGTTGACGGACAGCATGGCGCCACTTCTCGCGGCGCCGTCGCGGCCGGCGGCAAGGTGCCCTCCGGCCTTCAGCGCCTCGCCTTGACCTTCGAACACTCGTCGAGCCACTTGCGGGCGGCGTGAATGCTGCCAAAAACCTTTACCGGCCGCTCGCCTTCCGTGACCTCGGCAAATTTCTCGGCGAACTCCGCCTGCTCAAGGTCGACGACGAATGCCAGCGGGCCACGCGACCCCGCCTTGGGATCGGCCCGCACGGCCGCGGCAATACCTTCGACCTGGGTCGGGCTGATGGCCACGTGAGCGGCCGAGGTATCGATGATCTTGCGGTAATGCAGTGCGCCCGTTTCCACGAACCGTTGCATCATGTTCGAGATATCGTCGGACGTGGCCTCGCCGAGGACGACGGCGATCACCGTCCTGTCGAGGTGGGAAACATCGAGATGGATGGGCATGGGCACACCGCGTGTCGTTGGCTGACATGAATACCGATTTGCCGCGTGCTACTGTGGCTTCACGGCCTTCAATCCATTGCATTAGCAATGCATATTATTTCATTGCGAGACTAACATAGCATAGCAGCTATGCTCCGCAGCATATTCTATCCGGAACGGATCGAATTCCGGCGCCAGAGCCCGGATCACCGCTATGAACCCGTCACCGGTGGATGTCCCGCCGGCAAAGTATCGACCTGGAGATGCCGGCCCGTCATGAAAAGCCGCCCCGCCCGGATCTTCGGAAATCGCCGCAGTCCGACGCGTCGGCTGGCGCTAGCGGTGGCCATGGTCGCCGTGGCGACCTGCGTCGGGTTCGGTCTGGCGGAGGGGCTGACCCGGCTCTTTCTGCCGGCGTTCGACCCCTCGGGACGTTTCGAGTTCGACTATCCGCGTGGGTCGCTGATGCTGGGACGGCCCGGCACCACATCGCGCCAGGTCAAGAACACCGGCGACTATGATGTCGCGGTCGCGATAAACCGCCACGGACTGCGCGACACCAAGGACATCGCCGAGGCCACGCGCGACGATCTCATCGTGGTCGGGGACTCGTTTACCTGGGGCTGGGGGGTCGAGGTCGGCGAGCGGTTCTCCGACCGCGTGCAGACGGCAACCGAGCGGCGCGCCTTCAACCTAGCCACACCCACCAACCTCGACGGCTACGAGGCCTTGCTGGCCTACGCCGAAACCCTTGGCGCGAAGATCGGCCAGGTGGTTCTGTCGGTGTGCATCGAAAACGACATCCGGTTCTATGGGCCGCAGCCAGGCAAGCCGGCGTCGTCCGCCCGGCCGGCCTCCGTACCCGACGAGGACGACCGGTGGAGCGACGCACTCGATCGGCTGGACGACGGAATCGACGACGTCCGGCAATGGCTGACCGAGTGGTCGGCCGCCTATGTGCTGTTGACGACCGTCGTTCACCAGACGCCATGGCTGAAGGCCGCCGCGGTCCAGATGGGCCTGATCGATCCGAACCTGCGGTGGATTTCGGAGGCACCCTACCCGCCCGAAATGGTCGAGTCGTCTGCGGCCAAGCTGCAGATCCTGTCGGAACGATACCGGCTGCTCGTGGTTCTCATCCCGTCCCGCGCACTATGGGCCGGCAAACACCGCGAAGCCGAGGACCGGATCCACGCCTCGCTGGTCGCGTCGCTGCGCAAACGCGGCGTGAAAGTCGTCGACCTTCGGCCATCGTTCGAGGCCGGCGGCGCGCCGCTGGAGCTGCATTTCGCCAACGACGGCCACTGGAACGCGCGTGGTCACAAGATGGCCGCCGAGGCGATCGCCGATTGCCTCAAGGCTGCGGCCGAGGCCTGCCGCTAGGACCAGGCCACGGCAGCCGGTGCCAGTGCCAGCAGTTTGCCGGCACGCCTGCCCGCTCGCCACAAGATAGGCCTATTGATTCCTATTTTACATTCCTATATTCCTACTAGCGCCGGGCGCTTTCCCGGATGAAGGGAGATTGGAACCATGTCGAAGCAATCCTGGCACTTCGGTACGCCCGAACGCGATCCCGTCGAGCTGGCCGAGGAATCGGCCCGGCGCCGCGCCGAAGCGGCCCTTGAAGGCCGGGCGCGCCAGCCGCTCGCCGGCAATCCGCTGGCGGCCGCGCCGCTCGCAACGGTCGAGGCCGCACCCGACCGGCTGGCCCCGGCACTGGAACGCGCGCTGGCCAACCCGCGGCGTCTCAACAACCGGGTCCGCCAATGCGCCGCCTTTCTGCGCCAGGTGCCGCGCTGCTCGACGATCGCCGAGGCGGCGGCACGCGCCAACGTCAATCGCGGCACGCTCTACCGCTGGCGGGCCAAGCATCCGCGCTTCGCCGAGAGCTGGGACAACGCCACGCGGCGGCAGGCCGGCGAGGTCAGCGACAATATCGTGCTGCGTGCCGGCCACCCCGAGACCCATGCGGTGTTTCATGCCGGGCGGCGGATCGGCGAGCGCCAGCGCTACAACGACCGGCTGCAGATCCACGTCCAGAAGCGGCTCGACGCCGAACGCCACCGTGCCGAGGATCGTGCCGAGCGGCGCGAACTCGCGCTGCTGCGCAATCCGGCACCCGCCCCGTCGCCCGGTCCGGCAATCGACGAGGCGGCACTGGCCGAACGGCTGCTGGCGCTGATCGAACAACGCCAGCTCGCGCGGAGTCAGCCGGCGACTCCTGCCACGACGCCGGCCGCCGCCGATTGCGCCAGCAAAATCAACGACGTGGATGGCTAATAGTGACTCCGCCGCCGGCGCAATTAGGTGGCGCGCAACGCCCGCCAGATGCGCTCGGGTGTCGCCGGCATGTCGAGCGCGGTGACGCCGGCCGGCCGCAGCGCATCGAGGACGGCGGCCATGACCGTCTGCGGCGCGGCGATGCAACCGGCCTGCCCGGCGCCCTTGACGCCGAGCGGGTTGGCTTCGGTCGGCCGCTCGATCAGGTCGATGTCGAAGGCCGGCAGGTCGTCGGCGCGCGGCAGGGCATAGTCCATCAGCGAGCCGCTCAGCAGTTGGCCGGACGTCGCGTCGTAGACGGTGTGCTCCAGCAGCGCCTGGCCGATGCCCTGGGCGACGCCGCCCTGGACCTGGCCTTCGGTCAGCATCGGGTTGATCAGGCGGCCGTAGTCGTCGATCGCGGTGTAGCGCAGCAGCACCGCCGCGCCGGTCTCGGGATCGATCTCGACTTCAGCGACATGACAGCCGCTGGGAAAGGTGAAGATGTCGGTAATGTTCAGCACATGCTCGCCGAGGCCGCCGCCGGCCGTGGGCGCCATGCCGTCGGGCAGGTTGGCAGGATCGGCGGCGCTTTGCGCCAGGGCCGCCAGATCGATCCCGCGGTCGCTGCCGCGTACCGTGAAGCGGCCTTCCTTGAAGTCGAGATCCTCACCCTGCGCCTGCAGCAGATGCGCCGCCAGCCGCCGCGCCGTCGCGAGCGCCGCATCCATCGCCTTCACCAGCGCCGCACCGCCCATGTGCATCGAGCGCGCGCCGCCGTGCCCGGCGCCGCTTTTCACCGCCCGCGTGTCGGCCTGCACGTAACGGAAGACGCCGATCGGCAGACCGAGCCGGGCCGCCGCGATCTGGGCAAAGGCGGTCTCGTGGCCCTGGCCGTTGGACTCGGTGCCGAGCGCGATGGTGACGGTGCCGTCGGGCGCAAAGCGCACTTCGGCGCCTTCGTTGGGCGCGCCGCGCGAGGTCTCGAGAAAGCAGCCGACACCGATGCCGCGCAGACGGCCCCTGGCTTTCGATTCCTCACGCCGCGCCTCGAAGCCTTTGACCTCGGCACGGCTGACGGCGGCGTCGAGGTTGGCCGCGAAGCCACCTGAGTCGATCGCCATGCCCATCGCGGTCCGGTGTGGGAACGAGGCGATCAGGTTCTGCCGCCGCAGGTCGGCGGGCTCGCGGCCAAGCTTGCGCGCGGCGGCCTCGATGGCGCGTTCGATGATGTAGTTGGCCTCGGGCTTGCCGGCGCCGCGGTAGGCATCGACCGGTACCGTGTTGGTGAAGGCGCCGTGAACCTCGACCGCAATGGCGGGAATATCGTAGACGCCGCCCTGCGCCGTCGAGGCGGCGACGACCGACGCGCCAGGGCCGTTGCCCGAGAGATAGGCGCCGAGATTGGCGACCATCGCCACGTCGAGCGCCAGAAAGCGGCCCGTGGCATCGAGCGCAAGCCTGGCCGAGGCGGCGATGTCGCGGCCCTGCGCACCGGTCACGAAATCCTCGGCGCGCTCGGCGATCCACCGCACCGGCCGGCCGAGCCGGCGCGCGGACCACAGCAGCAGCACCCATTCGGGATAGAGGAAGTTCTTCATCCCGAAGCCGCCGCCGACATCGGGCGCATGGAGCTGGATGCGCTCGGGCGGGACCTTGAAGACGAACTCGGCAAGCTGGCGGCGGATGCCGTGCAGCCCCTGCCCGGTCAGTTCGAGATCCATGGTATCGGTCGCGGCGTCATAGCGGCCGATGCCGGCGCGCGGCTCGAGGGGCACCACGATCACGCGGTTGTTCATCACCTCGATGGCAACGACGTGGGCAGCGGCCTTCATCGCCTGCGTCACGGCCTCGGCATTGCCGCGGTGGACATGGAAGGCGCGGTTGCCCGGGGCCTGCTCCCAGATCGCCGGCGCCCCGGCCGCAAGTGCTGCCTTGCCGTCGACGACGGCGGGCAGCGGCTCGTAGTCGACCTCGACCAGCTCGGCGGCCTCGCGTGCGGCCTCGATGCTGTCGGCCACGATGAAGGCCACCGGATCGCCGACGTGACGAACCCGATCCTTCACCAGCGCCGGACGCGGCGGCACGACGAGCGGCGTCACCGCGGCCATGCACGGCAGCGGCCCGAGACCGTCGGCCGCGAGATCGTTGGCGGTGGCGACCAGATGCACGCCGGGCAGCGCCGCCGCCTGGGCAACATCGATCCGCCGGATCAGCGCATGGGCATGCGGCGAGCGCAGCACGTGGCCATGCAATGCGCTGCCCGCGTCGATGTCCTCAACATAGCAGCCGCGCCCCAGCAGAAAGCGCGCATCCTCGAGGCGGCGGACCGATCGTCGGTCCCGGCCGGCGTCAGCCATCTAGCCTGCCCTCGCCGCCGTATGAACCACCGGGCCGGGTTCGCCGTCATGGTCGAGCAGCGTCTGCACGAGGCGGCGGAACCGGGTCGGCCCGGCATCGAGGCTGGTCGGCAGCATGCGGCGACCGGGGTCGAGGTCGATCAGTTTCTGTTGTGCTTCGATGATCGCCCTGTCCTCGTCGAAGGCGGCCTCGACGATGGCGAACAGGCGACCGAGACGATCCGGATCGATATCGGCGCTGCGCGCGCCGGCGGCGTAGAAGTAGCGCGTCGTGCGGTCGCTCATCGGTGTCACCGCCTGGTCGTCGTAGCGCAGGAAGAGCGGCGCTTCCTGGGGCGGTGCGAGCCCACAGCGTTCGGCGGTACCCGCGGCATGGAAGGCGGTGCGCAGCAGGAAGATGCCGGGGAAGATGAAGTCGTAGCTGTTCCACAGGTCGAGCGTGTCGCCCCAGCGCTTCATGAAGCTGCGCGCCGGCTGGCCACGCAGCCAGCGTTCGACGCGCAGGCCGCGCTCGAGCGGCAGGATGCGCGGCCGCTCGTCGGCCCATTGCGGCATGTCGAGACCCAATGTCTTCTCGTGCGCGAAGGTCAGGTGCGAGAGGTCAAGCAGGTTGTCGTCGATCAGCAGATAGTGCGCGGCGAAATCCTTCTGGCCGGCCTGCATGCGATAGGCGGGATCGTCGAGCCGCACCGACCCGGGAATCGACGCCGGATCGGCCGCGGCCTCCTCGCCCATCCAGACCCAGATCCAGCCGC
>ERZ890510.2498-NODE-2498-length-10316-cov-9.206315_pt1 | contig 10316 bp, 12 predicted proteins | sample MGYA00521265_ERZ890510 | MGnify/ENA primary metagenome ERZ890510 (study PRJEB32303, sample SAMEA104408624) | aquatic metagenome | biome: Brackish water; feature: Chemocline; material: water | place: Baltic Sea | collected 2014-10-26T21:54:00 | depth 110 m ...
TTGCCGATACTATTTGGGGCGAAGAGGCCCAGACGATGATCGACAAATCCGACGCTGGAAGGCTATGACCAGGCACATTGCCCAACTCAAAAAGAATTGCCCGGAACGAGCAATGGATTGCAGAAGGAGGCAACGGCAAGCCCTGCTTCAGTGGGCCTATGATACACGGAAGATGTAAGCGAACAGGCTGGTTGATTCGATTGGAAACGATTACTTTTATTCCAAATGGTGAAGGCAGTTCACTGGAAGAATTGATCCCATCTGGATGGAAAATATTGGACAACAAAACTGGAGATTTAAACCAAGATGGGTTTCAAGATTTGGCTTTTGTGATCCAAGATACCGACCCGGACGCCTTCAGTTTGAACGATGGCTTTGGGGGCGACACGTTAGATTTAAACCCCCGACTTTTGGAGATTTACTTCGGGAGTGAATCCGGTGTTTTAAAAAGGGTACTGCAGTCTGATCAATTTATAATCAGAAAAGATTCCCCAACGATGGATGAACCATTTGCAGGGCTTGAGATTACTGAAAAGGGAATTTTGGAAGTTCAGTTTCACATTTGGCACAGCGCAGGAAGTTGGTTTACGTCAAATCACACGTATAAATTTCGTTATCAAGACAATCAGTTCGCGCTCATTGGTTATGATTGGGTGGAGGCACATCGAGCGAGTGGCGATACAAAGGATTACAGCATCAATTTCTTGGCAAAGAAGATGGAAATAACCCTCGGTAACTATACCGAAGATGGGCCGGGATCGGTTGAGTCAATAGATTTTGAACTGGATCAATTAAAGACGCTTGAGTCTATGGGGAAACCATTTGAATGGGAATTTGAAGGGATTATTCTATAGAGGAATTCTGGAGTAATCGCCTATTTTTATGGGTCTACGTTCTTTTAGAGCGTACCCAATTTAAGTCCGACCATTCAACCCCACGGTTTTCCAAATGAACACGATTCTAGCCCACATTCAAGCCCTACTCATTCGCGACCTTGGTGGCATGAAGAAGGAAATCGAAGCATTTCCGGACGACCAACAGATCTGGGATGTGCTTCCTGGGGTTTCCAATCCGGCAGGAACGCTGGCTATTCATGGCTGCGGTAACTTGAAGCACTACATAGGCGTTGTTCTTGGAGGGGCATCATACAAGCGGGATCGTGAAAACGAATTTGCAAACCGGTTCATGACTCGGGACGAAATTTGCTGTGAGATCGATAGTACCGTGACGCTGCTAAGGCAGACCTTATCGGTGATCGACCCCGAAATGTTGGGATCAACCTATCCTGAACGGGTGGGGAGCTTCGAATTAAATACCCAACAGTTTTTGCTGCACTTGTGTTCGCATCTAAGCTTACATCTGGGCCAGGCGGGGTATTTGCGGCGTATTCTTTCCGGTTCAAACCAATCGACGAGCCCTGCTTCGCTGGCCGAACTCGATTAGCTTAGTCTCGTTACATCAACACAGCCTCAACTACTCCTATTTAACTGTTGAATTTGAACCAGTACCAAGTAAGGCAACGACCTAGGCTTCTCTTATTTATTTTTTTTTGGCTGGCATTTGGATGGACCTCCGTGTTGGGGCAAGCCCAGTATTTGGTCCCTTTTGAGATGCAGGATCAGTTCGATGTCTTGCATTCTAGTCAAGACGTTTCAGGACAGGGTACAGTCATTATTGTGTCGGATCGAGAAGGAAGCAAGCATTCTGAAAACTGGGGCCGTGCCATCAAGGCAATTGCATCTGAGCTCGCTGTATCAAAGAACATTTCGATTCTTGCTGTGGCTCACATACAGAGCGTGCCTTCCTTTTTGAGGTCGTTTGTCCGAAAGCTGATTAAACGCGATAGGACTGATCCTGTTTTACTTGATTGGAATGGCCAGTTTAACCGTTCGTATGGTGTTAAACCCTCACTGGTCAACGTGCTTGTTTTTTCGACAGAAGGCAAGTTGCTACTCCACATTGCCGATTCTACAATCAAGCATACGACGCTTGAGTCGATCAAAATCTGCTTAAATGGACTGACCATCTGCGAATGATCTAAACTTTAGGCGAAGTTAAAATCCATTTCTTAGGGTCTTTTCGAGCAAAAAATCGTCCAGTAGTGGTCCCGAATGAACGAATTGGACGATTATATTGACATATTCGTTCACTTGTCGTAAAATACGTTCATGAAAGAACTACTGACCACTACCTCGGCAGCCAAACTCGCCGGGGTTGGCGTTTCCAGCATCAAGCGTTGGGCAGATGAAGGCAAGCTTCGAACGGTCCGGACACCGGGTGGTCACAGGCGCTTGGTCCATTCAGATATTCTATCGTTTGTAAAAGATCCAGAAGGCCATTCCATCCTGCCTATGGCTGACAAGACTGGAGGTGAGTGGGCCGATGCCATTCTCACAATGGAGTTTCATGGCTTGCAATCCAAGCTTCTCAATGCAAGAGGCAGGAACGGTTCGTGGAATAAAACCATGGACGAGCTAGCCTTAGGTGTGCAGGAGACAGGAAATCGATGGGCTAATAAATCGATTACGATAGGAGAGGAACACGTCGCTTCCGAATGTCTATCTCGCGTTCTTGCATCAATTTATGAGTCGATTCCAGTTGATCCAAACGCTCCATTGTGCCTCCTTTCCAGTGCCGAGGGCGATTTGCATACTCTGGGTTTATCCATGTTACAGGTTGTTTTGAGAGAATTGGGCTGGCGCTGCCTTTGGCTAGGTGCCATGACGCCCCTTTCAGAGGTCTGTCACATATTGGAAACGAAACCCGTCGACATGGTCGCCTTATCTGCTTCAAAGGCATCGACTAATTCCGTGGATTTGGCTCGGCAAATAAACGAAATATCAGGAATCTGTCAAAAGACCGACACTCGCCTGGTAGTTGGCGGAAGTGGCGTGTGGCCGGAGCCAATGCCACATGGATTTAGGACCCACGATTTCGGTTCTTTGACAACGATGGCATCATTAACGCAGTGAATATCCGTATCCAACATAGCGAAGCTGTAGTTATCGGGGCTGGTTTTGCCGGCTTGGCAGCGGCTACTCGATTGTCAGATTTGGGCTTGTCCGTTACAGTCATTGAAAAGCACGCCACTGCAGGCGGAAGAGCCCGCATGTTTGAGAGCGACGGTTTCAAATTTGATATGGGGCCTAGTTGGTATTGGATGCCTGATGTTTTTGAACAGTTTTTCAATACGGCAGGGGAATCGGTAGACAAATACCTTGATTTGATTCGATTGGATCCAAGCTACAAAGTGTGGTTCGATGATGGCCCGGTCAATATCCCCGCATCATTAGGAAGAGTTAGAGCACTTTTTGAGTCGATTGAACCAGGAAGTGGACCCGCATTTGACCGTTTTATGAAGGAAGCTGGAGAGAAGTACCGTCTTGGAATGGCAGAATTTGTTTGGAAGCCCGGGAATTCCATTTGGGAGTTCGCAAAGCCTGAGGCGCTCTTTTCAGCGATGAATATGTCGATGTTCAGTTCCTTGAGTCGACATATTCGAAATCACTTCTCCCACCCGAAAATCATCCAGTTGCTTGAGTTTCCGGTCCTGTTCTTGGGATCACGGCCAGAAAATTCGCCAGCACTATACAGCCTTATGAATTATGCCGACACTGCGTTGGGTACGTGGTATCCGATGGGAGGTATGTATGAAATAGTTCGGTCTATGGAAATGCTAGCCCGGAAAAAAGGAGTCCGGTTTGTTTTAGACACTGAAGTAACGGGTATTGTGGCAAAGGAAGGTCAGGTTTCTAACGTGACTTTCACTGGTGGATCTATCGAATGTGATGTGGTGATTGCAGGAGCCGATTATCACCATGTTGAACAACGATTGCTTCCCACGCCATGGCGCCTTTACGACAATGAGTACTGGGAAAGCCGAAAAATGTCGCCTGGGGCACTTATATACTACATAGGGGTGGACAAGCGTCTACCCAATTTGGAACATCATAATCTGTTTTTCGATGTGCCATTTGAAGCTCACGCGAACGCCATCTATGATAACCCAGGCTGGCCACTAGACCCCCTGTTTTACGTGGCCGCGCCTTCCAAGACCGATCCATCTGTGGCCCCGGAAGGATGTGAAAACCTGTTTATCCTAGTTCCCTTGGCCGCTGGCCTACAACCGCACGGAAATGAATATGAAGTGTTGTTTGACAACGTCATATCACGCCTTGAACAAGCAGTTGGTTCTGACATTCGATCCTCAATCGTGTTCAAGCGCAGCTACGCACATAAGGACTTTCAGGACGACTATAACGCTTTTCGAGGCAATGCCTACGGCTTAGCTAATACTATGAACCAAACGGCGTTCATGAAGCCTAAAATGAAGAGCAAACTACCCGGCTTATTTTACGCTGGTCAGCTTACTACCCCCGGTCCCGGAGTCCCTCCAAGTCTTATTAGCGGTCAAGTTGCCGCCGAAGAAGCTTTTCAATGGACTTCAAAGACCAAGATTTCAAAGACCAAGAAAACTGAGGTGGCTGCGCTATGAACAAAAGAAACGACCGCCTGTCGTTGTTCGACAGAACGAGCGAAGCTTGTAGCATTACTCTAACCAAGAACTACTCGACTTCGTTCAGCAAAAGTATTGGAGCGCTGGGCAAAGAGATTCAACCGGCCATCTTTTCAATCTACGGATTCGTCCGACTAGTCGATGAAGTAGTCGACTCGTTTCAAGGGTATGATCAAGAAAACTTGTTCAATCGATTAAAAGAGCAAACGTATCAGGCGCTCGATGAAGGAATCAGTACCAACCCGATACTTCAAGCATTTCAAACTGTAGTTCATCAGTATCAGATCGAACGTGAGCACATCGATCAGTTTTTAAACAGTATGGAGAGAGACCTGTACGAGCACGAGCACAGCCAGAAGTCGTACGAAACGTACATAACTGGATCTGCCGAAGTTGTAGGGTTAATGTGTCTGAAAGTATTCGTCCACGGTGACGAAACGATGTATAACCAACTCAAGGCTCCTGCTATTAGACTGGGTGCTGCTTTCCAAAAAATCAACTTCCTTCGGGACATTCAAGAGGACTATGAAAAACTTGGTCGGTCCTACTTCCCAAACGTGGATATTTCTAAGCTAGATCAGGAAGGGAAGCGCTGTATTGAAGCCGATATCGAGGACGATCTGAGGGCTGCGTATGCAGGCATTGTACAGCTTCCAAAGGATGCCCGTTTCGGTGTTTATCTCGCTTACAGCCTTTATGTAAAATTACTGCATCGAATCCGATTGGTGCCCAGTTCCGAAATTCTGAAAAGCCGTATCCGTGTTCCAGATGGTCAAAAAGCATGGCTTTGGTTCACCGCCTATACGCGTCACCAAATGAACTGGGTTTAGCCTAAAATGCCGCCCCGAGTGCCCTTTTCCATTCCCAATCACAACTTCCCGTCCACCTCACATGTCAGATGATCACGTTATACTAGTAGATGAATCGGATACCGAAATCGGGACGATGGAAAAAATGACGGCACACCGTTTGGGAGTCCTTCATCGAGCATTTTCGGCCTTTATCTTTAATTCGAAGGGCGAAATGCTGCTACAACAACGAGCACTTTCGAAGTATCATAGTGGCGGGTTATGGACGAATACCTGTTGCAGCCACCCGAGGCTAGGTGAATCTGTTGAAAATGCGGCTGAACGTCGATTGATGGAAGAAATGGGAATGACGAGTACATTTAGTTCTCAGTTTTCATTTCTTTACAGGGCCCATCTGGACAGCGATTTAATTGAACACGAACTTGACCATGTATTGGTTGGATATTCAGATGATATTCCCAACCCAAATCCGTCCGAAGTAGCCAGCTGGCGGTATGTTTCTCTGAATGCGATTCGTGAAGAAATTGACGCGAATCAGCACGATTTCACCGAGTGGTTTAAGATCTGTTTTGATCGAGTTGACTCATTGCAAACTTCCATTTTTGATCGATAATTGGACAACATGTCTCTTCTGACCAACTTAGTTATTGTACTTGCAACCTTTCTGACCATGGAGGCAATTGCATGGTTTGCACATAAACACGTCATGCATGGTTTTATGTGGTGGTTTCACAAAGATCATCACGTCCACGAGCCTGGTTTTTTTGAAAAAAACGATGCTTTTTTTCTAATTTTTGCCGTCCCAAGCGCATACTGCTTTATTACGGGAACGCTGAATGGCGATTTTCGGGTTTGGATTGGGTTAGGGATTCTTCTGTATGGGATATGTTATCTCATTGTCCATGATATTTTTATCCACCAGCGGTTTAAATGGCTCCGTCGCACAGATAATGCCTATTTTAAAGCCATTCGAAAAGCTCATTTGTTGCATCATAAACATTTGGGACCAGAAGATGGAGAGTGTTTTGGAATGCTGTGGGCTCCGTATCGGTTGTTCAAAGAGGCCCTAAAGACCAATTCAAGCCTGGGAAGCTTGCCATTTGACTTCCCTCAGCCGAACATTGGTCATTCCGGTGCTCCACACGTGAACAACCGGCCATCGCCACCAAAGACGGGTGTGAAAGCAGTGGACTTCAGTGTGCCGTTGCCGCGCCCAGGTTCACAGAGTAAGCCTGACCCGGATTCAGAAAATCAGTCAAAGGGCACCAGGTGAACGGCAGTCTATATCTCATCGTTGATCTTTGCGCCCTCGCGATACCCTTCGCATTTTCCTGGCATCCAAAGATTCGTTTTATTGACGAATGGTCCCGGTTTTGGCCCGCATGCCTTGTCACGATGGCCTTTTTTATAGCTTGGGATGTGTTTTTCACGGCGAAGGGTATTTGGGGCTTCAACGAAGCTCATTTGGTCGGGCTCTCGCTTTTTGGCTTGCCGCTCGAAGAATGGATGTTTTTCGTGGCGATTCCTTATTCGTGCGTCTTCACCTATTTCGTTATTCGGTCTAATCGGAAGGCGGTTTTTAGTAGTAAGGCCAAGACCATTGTATTGGCTTTTGCTGGGTTAAGCCTTGGTCTTTGCCTTTATAATTTGAGTCATTGGTATACCGCTTCCGCCACCGGTTTATGCGGGATTTTATGCCTTGTTTTATTGCGAAAAAACCCGGTTTGGCTAGCTGATTTCCTATTGGCTTTTGGCGTGCTGCTCCTGCCATTCGTCTTGACCAATGGCATTCTTACTGGTGTGGAATTTTGGCAGTCAGCACCTATTCATATGTCTCCTGAAACGATCACAAACCACATTGTGTGGTATGCGAACGAGCACAATCTGGGTATTCGGTTTTTCACCATACCCGTTGAAGACTTTTTCTATGCCTTTTTGCTCATTGGAATGAATGTCTTTTTGTTTGAACGATGGTCGTCAAAAAAGGCATCCAAAGAACGTGCTAAGTGATTCCGACCCAAGCATAAACCGCTGTCAACTTTAATTGCCGGTGCGTGGCTTTAAAACCGACCGTTTAGTCTTGCGCCGAGGATTGTTCATATTGCGAGGTGTTTCCCATTTGAACTGTCCGTCCTGTTTGTAGACCGTTCCGTCTTTCATGACAAAGTGAACCGCGCGCAATGCAGTAACGTCTTGCAATGGATTGTCCTCGAAGGCAATCATGTCTGCTGCAAGTCCAACCTTGATCTGTCCTGTGTCTACCCCCAACAGATCGGCAGCATTCATTGTGAACATGCGGAGGATGTAGTCATTGGGAATGCCCGCCTCGGTAAAGCTTTCTAAAAACTCTAGGGTTAATTCACCGCGGGTCCAATCTGGGCGAGAATAAACTACGTCCGATCCAAAAGCCATCGGAGTACCAGCTGCATATGCACGGCGGTTGCGCTCTAAAATGCGTTCAAACGCAGCTTGACTTGACCTGGAAGCGGGAAAATCCGTTCCAACCAAATAAGTACCCTTTTCTTTCATGAGCGCGAGTGTTTCATCAGTCGGATTATTCCCGTGCTCGATGGATGCTACCCCAGCTAGAACGGCATTGTGAATGGCTTCAGGACTGTATGCATGAGCAGCCACTTTTAATCCAACTCTACCCGCTTCGTCCACGGCCGCCGCAATGTCCTCAACTGAATAGATGTAGGGTTGGTTATCTACGATTATTTTGATTACCGTAGCGCCGTAGTGGATGTTTTCCCGAATTGCTTTTCTGAGTTCAGTTGGGTTATCGGCATAAAAATATTCGGGATTTCCAAGGCCTGGCTTTTCAGGCTGCATTTGAAACTGTCCTCCAAATGGAGAAATTAATCTTCCGGAGACAATCATGTTTGGACCAGGAATCCAGCCTCCGTCAATAGCGCGGCGAACTTCGATGTCAGCGTAGAGCGCATTATTACCCACGTCTCGGATATACGTGAAGCCCGTTTCCAAAAGAGAGCGAGCCTGGGTAACGCCTTGGATGGCTCTGAATGCGGTGGTTTCAATAAGGCCGGTATAATAGTATGACCCAAAATCGTTGATATCGGCGCCGGGCATCTCGGTCATCGTAACATGCGTGTGCGAATCAATGAGGCCTGGCATGACATAAGAATCAGAAAGGTCAATGACCTCGGCTTCTGCAGGAATTTTCAGGTTCTTTCCTATTTCTGTGATCACACCATCAACAACGAGTATCATTTGATTCGAGGTGGCCATACCTGCTTCCACATCAACAAGGTGCCCAGCTTTAATAACCGTAGTCTGCGCTGATGCAGTTAATGACATACTCAGCAAAAAAATGGACAAGCAAACAGTCGCAAATCGTTTCATGTGAGGTGCTCTTATTTGGGATGTGCGCTGGTGTGGGAGGCGCTCTTAAATGGGCGAATCTTGTATTGGCCTGCGCTGCAAATTACAGTACGTTTGAAAAAAGTAGACATGATCAGGGAGATGTGCAACGTTAGATTTAGGAATGACGACATATTCCGCTGCGGTACCGAACGCGCGATAACTCTGGGCTCCAAAGCACCACACTCTTTCTCCAATTCGTTGCTCCGAAATCTCATTTCCAACTGAGTCTATTATTCCAGTTCCATCACTGTGAGGTATGACTCGCGGAGATGGCATACCGATTCCAAAAGCATCACTCCGCTTTTTTACTTTACCCGGATTAATTCCCGACGCATGGATGCCCCTGTGGATATTTTGGATCCGGAGTGCAAAAATGTTTATGTACCGTTCCAGATAGGCAATGCTATCAAGTAAAAGCCAGTGGACCGTTTTTGGACAGGATTGACATGACTGTAGTGATGGTGATTGTATGGATAGCTCTCTAATGTCGGTTTGGAGCATTCTAAACACAGTGACAAAACTGCGACGCATCCATGCGGATGCGTATTTCCCTAGGTCCCGGCTGCGGCTGTGGCATCGATCCAATCTCAAGCACATCACGAGCCGGCCCTTGTGTATCGTCCCAAGCTGCTTTCATTTTTATTAAAACGCCATCTGGTCATCTGGGAATCTACGGCGAGCGAACACGCTTCGGTCCGAGTGAGGTTTATCCGATGATCTACCCACGATGCCACTAGAATAGATACCCAACATTGATAATGCGAAAAGTCGGAAGTATTTCGAGCCCAGGATCACTGGACACAACCATCCGTTTCAAGCCGAAACCTAATCCGACGTAGAAATCATCGTTCTTTCCTAGAACCCAACTCCGATTCACGTCGAATCCCGCCCCAAAACCGACCGTGCCTTCGCCCCAGCCTCGCGTTATACCGGCTTTGACACCAAATGCCCATCCGTTCAGTGGGCTCCCGGAAGGATAGAAACGCCAGAACACATCCGCATTGACGTATTCACCGATCCACGAAGAGCCCCCAATTCCGGCGGTGGTAGACTCGCTGATGACACGTTCGTACTCGGCGTTAAAAAATTTGAGAATCAGGCCGAACGGGTTGGCAGAAACGACCTGTTTGTGCGTTGAAGTGTCAAGACTCTGTGCTCGGGAGGAAGGCGCTGCGAAGCCCGCGAACAGGATCAAAAAGGAAATGGTCATTGCCGAAATGGAGGTCGGGCGGAGGTATTTCATATTGATTCTGGATATTTGAATGATTAAGATTAGCTCGGCACCCTTGCCCTGTCTAAAGCTTTCCCTTCAGAGCGCACCACTTGGGCGACCGCCCTTTTTATACATCGTGATAGCTTGCGTTCCCAATATGTGTTGTGTGGTTAGTGACGGGCAGCACATTTGGGCATTCAAGCTCCTTCTTCTGTGCGGTTTCACGGGTGTTGTAACTATCATTTAGGGTAGTCCGTAACGCCCCTACCCGAAATTAAAGTGAGTTATAAGTATGAAAAAGTACTTTTTCGACCCTTCTGCAGGGAGATTGCCTTCGGTGTCGTGTTTGAACTTACGGTGGTAGCATGGCGGAAGGAAGCGTTTTGATCATTCC
>ERZ890510.2502-NODE-2502-length-10300-cov-9.946413_pt1 | contig 10300 bp, 7 predicted proteins | sample MGYA00521265_ERZ890510 | MGnify/ENA primary metagenome ERZ890510 (study PRJEB32303, sample SAMEA104408624) | aquatic metagenome | biome: Brackish water; feature: Chemocline; material: water | place: Baltic Sea | collected 2014-10-26T21:54:00 | depth 110 m ...
GTATTTTTTTTAGAAGATTTAACGATAGATTCCATAATTTCTACGTTATGAATCGCTTCTATGTTTTTTACTCTAAATTTTTTATTCTTGATACACGAATCTGCAAATTCTTCTAATTCTAATAATAAAGTTTTTTTATTTAATAATTTTAATTTTTTAGTATTCCCATTTTTATAAACAATCTCAATTTTATTATTGTCTACTTCAGAAAAAATATTCATATTGGTTCCAAAAACATTAAATTTTGATGTATAGGGGCATGCAAAAATAGTTGTTAGATTACCAGTGCATTTATTTGTAAACTCAAATAATGCAGATGTAGTATCGTCAATATTAACTTTTACAGCATATTTCTTAACTAATGATTGAATCGATTTTACCCTACCTCCAAACTGACACATTAAATCAATCATATGAATTCCAAGACCTGCTATTGCTCCACCAGGGCTTTCTTTTCTATTAGATCGCCAAAAGTTTTTTTTATAATTTAAAGCTCCAGGAGCAGAAAAATTTGATTCCATATGTAAAATTCTACCAATTTTTTTTTGATTGTGTAACGCGTATATAAAATCAAAAATACTAGAAAATCTTCTGTTGTGTGCAACAGCAAGAGTTTTTTTATTTTTTACTGCACAAGCAAACATTTTTTTTGCGTCTAAAGACTTGGTAGCCATAGGTTTTTCAACAAAAACGTGTTTTCCATTTTGTAATGCTTGAATAGCATGTTCGCTATGCATTGAATGTGGACTCGTTAAAATAATAGCATCTATAGATGGATCTTTAATCAAAGATTTATAAGAATTATGATATTGAGTTTTGAACTTTTTGGAAAATTGTATTCTTTTTTTTAGACTTCTAGAATAACAGCTTATAATTTTAATTTTTTTACTTCTACCCTGAATTGATTTTGCAAGTTCGTCGGACCACCAACCCAAACCTACAGATGCAGCTTTAATCATATTTTTTATTTGTCATAAGGAATTGTAGATTTCATAAAATCTTTTTGTCTAAAATTATGCAGCCATTGTATTAATTTTGGACAGTCTTTTTCCCATTCGTTGTTTAGTCTAAAATTTGTATATTCTAGTGAACATGCAATTGCTATTTGATCCATAGTCAAATAGTTTTCATCATAATTGTTCCAATTATTTTCTAACCATTTAATGGTTCTAGTTATTCTAACCTCTTGTTTGTTGATAAAATTCTTACTTTGTTCATTGGTTGATCTGATTATTTCCATACGTCTTTCCAAAACAGATTCCATTAATCCATTAGCAATAGAAGTCATTGAAATAATTTTGTAATATTCATTTTTAGGAAAAAGTGTTTTTTTCATTGAAATTGAATCCAAATATATGCAAATATTATCACTGTCTATGATTGTTAAATCATTAACTAGTAGAGTAGGTATTTTTCTTAAAGGATTATATTTATCTAAAAAACTAGCTTCCTGAATTTTGATTATTTTTTCTTCTAGATTTATTTCTTGAACTAAGGATGTTATTTTAGTTTTTCTTCCAAAAGGTGAATTTGGACCATTAAATAATATTATTTTATTTTCCATAAGATCATATTTCTATTCAATTATTATAGCTACAGTCCCTGGATCTACTGCTTCTTGATCATTTACAATATTAACCTGAATAACTTTGCCATCCACTGGGGATTGATGATGTACTTCAGTTTTCATCACTTCCAAAATAAACAAATCATCATCTTTTTTAACAATATCTCCTACTTTTACTAAAACCTTCCATATATTGCCTGGAACTGTTGTTTTTACCTCTGTAGACATATCTATAATATTCCTTTCATATTTAACTTATTAATCAAAAAACTTAATTTTCATATTTTTCATCTCTTTTTTTTCCATCATTTTTTTTCTTATTTTTTCATTTAATTTATTTTTTTCAAAATCGACTATTTTAATAGTTCCAACTTTTTTTATTACCTCATCATTTTCAAATGTTTTACTTTTATTAAATGACTCAAGACTTTCGTCACTACAAATATTTGATTGTTCTACCCTTAGTGATTGAGCTTTTTCAACTGAAACTTCAACAAAATTAAAAGTATCACCTGGTTTAGCTTGACCTAATTTCCAAAATGCTGCAGACGGAACGGTATAGGGATTAATAAAGCCACCCATGCTAGGCCCATCATTAACTAATATTATTGGTGTCTGGCCTGCAAGATTTATAGCCCCAACTGGATAACCTTGGTCAATAATATTTGAAGGTTCGGATCCATTTTCAAGACTTTTGTTTGTTGCTTTGTTAGTAAAAGATAATTTAGGTCCATCTAGTCTATATCCAGTTCGGTCACTTTTGGCTTGAAGTTTCCATTTACTATTAAGAAATATCTCATGTCCTTTTTTATCAACCCAATCATCATTTGGACCTAACACAACCTCTATAGTCCAATTTTTATCAGTAGACATTATTGGTATTGAGTTTTTTCTAATTTTTCTTGGACTAATACTTTTATTTTTTCTTAAAGGCAAAATTTGACCCTCTTGTATAGCTTTACCATCAATTCCTCCAACACCAGCTTTATGAAAAGTTGATCTTGAACCTAACCATGGTTTACTATCAATGCCACCTGAAAAAGCAATATATGCTCTCGCACCTATGGTAGCAAACTGCATTTCTAAAGTTTGATTGGCTTTAACTTCTAAACTTTCCCACAATGGAATACTTTTACCATCTAACTTGGGAGACATGTTGGCTCCTGTGATTGCTATTGTTCTGTCATTTTTAAATTTAAGTGTAGGACCCATGAATTGACATTCTAGCGCTGCTTCACCAGGCTCATTTCCCACTAATATATTTGCCAGTCTAAAAGACCAACTATCCATTGGACCTGAAGCTGGAAATCCTTGGTTTAATGCTCCAATTCTTCCAGGGTAATCTTGGACCGATGTTTCTAAACCTTTTTTTATTACTTCCACCATATTAGTTAAAATCTTTTTGTTTTATCAATTGTAGTTAGCCATTTTTTGTAGTTTTTAACTGAGAATTTTTGATACTCAACAATATTATAGTCATAAGATTTATCTTTCACCTTATTTGAAACATAATCAAATTCTTCATATGTAGTGGGTACAAATTTTACTCTATCTCCTGGTTTAAAAAGACATATACTTTCTTCAAATACTGAAAAGCTTTTTTGTGTATCCCAAATCGGAACAGGGATAATGCCAAATATTTGATATCCTCCAGGCAATTTATCTGGATAGATTGATGTAGAGGACCCACCCATGCCTACAGCACCCTTTGGAGTCCAAGTTCTAGGTGGATTATATTTTGGTGCTGTTAGTTTACATCTAGGGTCAAGAGGCATCATGAAAGGAAGGCCAGGCCAAAAACCAAGTGCAGATACCCAGTATTCAGTTCCGGAATGTACCCTTACAAATTGATCAGTATTTTCAAGGTTATTTAGTTCAACAATAAACTCAGGGTCAGGTGTTTTTTGTGATATTTTAGCTGAATAATCTTCGATACATTCTTTTGTCCATTTATCCAAATAAACAGTTGGAAATGAAAAAATCCTACTATTAATTTCAATATCGTCAGTTGGTCCCAATGATTTAATGAGTGATTTCATTTCATTTTTTAAATCATTAAATTTTATTTCATCAGGATTGTAATGAATAAGCATTGAAGCAAAACACGGAGCAGTTTCATAAACGCCTTTAATTTTGTTATCATGAATAGCTTTAGCTAAGTTTTGTGCAGTAAAGTTTATTTCAAGATCCATAAGATTACCAAATTCAATAAACATATATTTATCTCCACCAGGTTTAAATATTGGCTCTTCATAGACTCTACCAGAAATATTTGTAATAGATGTTTTATTATCAATATTATTTTTTTTAGAAACAATACTCTTAAATGCTTGGATCTCTTTTTCCGTATAAGGAGGAGAAGATTTATTTTTGGTAGATTCTGTAGCTATCTTTTCAAAAGCTTCCACATCTTTCTCTGAGTATCTTTGGGTAATTTTTTCTGGTTCAATAATTACATCTTCTATTTTTTTAGTGAATAAAGATAAATTATTTTCTATAAATTTTGTATTGTATTCTGCTTCTTCAAAAGATTTATTTTGTAGTACAGATATTAAGAAAGATTTATTTGTATTGATGCCATGAATCTCTAATTCTTTTAAATATTGAATCATACTATTTATACTTTCAGTTCTAGTTGCACCTTTTGATATAATCTTTGCAATCATAGGATCGTAGTAAAAAGATATTTCATCACCTTCATCAACACCAATATCCAACCTAATATTTGTTAAATTTGTTTTTGGTATTTTTAACTTTGTAATTTTTCCAGGAGATGGAAGAAAATTTTTAGTAGGATCTTCGGCATACAATCTACATTCAAGAGCATGTCCTGATTTATTAATTGTATTTTGCTCTATAGAATCAATTTCTATATTTAAAGCAAATTTAATCTGCATCGCAACTAAATCAAAATTTGTAATAGTTTCTGTAACAGGATGCTCTACTTGAATTCGAGTATTCATTTCTAAAAAATAAAATTTTTTACTATCTATATCGTATATAAATTCTATTGTTCCTGCTCCTTCATACTTTTGGTTTGTTACAAAATTTACAGCACTTTCTGCCATTTCATCAATGATAGATTGATCAATTTTAGGTGCAGGACTTTCTTCAATAATTTTTTGAAAACGTCTTTGCAGTGAGCAGTCTCTTTCGTAAAAGTGCAAAGCTTTTTTTTCACCCAAACCAAAGACTTGAATTTCTATATGCCTTGCGTTTGATATAAATTTTTCTAAAAAAATATCACTATTGCCAAAAGCCTTCTTTGCTAAATTCTTAGTTTTTTCAATAGACTGAACTAATTGTTCATAGTTATTTGTAATTTGCATTCCTATTCCACCACCACCAGCGCTTGCTTTAATTAGAATTGGAAAACCTATTTTATTACATTTTATTTCTAGACCACTCTTTTTTAATTCATCATTATTTAATCCAGGGCAAATAGGAAGGTTATTTTTTATAGCGAGCTCTCTAGCTATATCCTTATTACCCATTGATATAATTGTGTCTGGCTTAGGACCTATCCAAATAATCCCTTCATCAATTACTTTTTGTGCAAATTCTGCATTTTCTGCCATAAATCCATAACCAGGGTGTATAGCGTCAGCATTCAATTTTTTTGCAGCATCAATTATTTTATCTATAGATAGATAACTTTCTTGAGCTTTAGATTTACCTATATGAATCGATTCATCAGCCTTTCTTACGTGTTTACTATTCTTGTCAGCATCAGAATAGACAGCAATTGAATATAAATTCAATTTTTTACAACTATCCATAATTCTGCAAGCTATTTCTCCTCTATTAGCTATAAGAATTTTTTTCATTTATTTTATTTTTTAAGTGCTGACCTTATATTGGTAATAATTTCAACAGCATTAGGAGTGTCTGAGTGTACACAGACAGTATCGCACCCAATAGTTATATCTTTACCAACTGTGTTGGTAACCTTTTTTTCAGAAATAGCTCTTAAAACACGATCAGTAGCAATTTTACTATCGTACGCTGCGTTTTTACCTTTTGCTATTACTAATTCTCCATTCTCGTCATAATCTAGATCAGCATAGAATTCAGCGATAAATTCTAAACCTCTTTCCTCTTTATAGATTTTTTCATGACATGTATTTGCCATTCCAAATATACTAACATTAAAAGTTTCAACAGCGTCTGCAATAGCGTGTGCTAAGTTTTCATCTTTTGCAGCCATAACGTACAATGATCCATGAGGCTTAATATGGTTTAGAGCCATGCCTTGTTCATCTAAAAATGATTTCAATGCACCAACTTGATACATAATCATATTTTTTATATCTAGTCTTGGCATTTTCATTTCTCTTCTACCAAAACCTTGAAGATCAGGGAAAGAAGGGTGAGCACCAACTTTAACACCATGTTTTTTTGCTAATTCTACTGTTTTTCTCATATGATTAGGATCAGAAGCGTGAAATCCACAAGCGACATTTGCTATATCAATTAAAGGCATTATCTCTTCATCATTACCTGCAGAATATATTCCAAAACTTTCTCCCATATCGCAATTAAGTTTTACCATTTAAACCTCCATTTATATTTGTGACCTAATGTGTGGTGATCTAGCATATAGAGCCACCATTGGTATGATTAATAAACCTAAAATAAATTGTTGTGCTTCCCAACTTAAACCCCAACCTATTAATACAGATGTAATAATTTGTAATATTAAAACTCCAAGAACACTTAAGCCATATCCACCACTACCACCAAGTAAAGAAGTACCGCCTACAACAACAGCTGCAATTGTTGTAAATAAATATATGTCTCCAGCTCCTACGTAACCACCACCGCTCCAACCAAGAAGAAGAGCACCCGTAAGGGCTGAGAAAAAACCGCTAATTACATAAGCGCCAATCCAATAACCTTTTTCGGAGATTGATAGTCTGGCTGATGACAATCTATTTCCTCCAAGAGCGTAAAGATGTCTTCCCCAACTAGTATATCTAAGAGCAACAATTACAATTATGGTAATAAATATCCAAATTATAATAACAGGAGGGATAGGCAAACCAACAGTTTTGCCGTTCATTGAAGCAAGATTTCTCATCCATTCTGGAACTACTCCAAAAACTGTACCAGCTGAAAAGGTACCCATTGAAACAAGAATTTGAACACCACCTTTAACAAAAAAACCAACTCCCAAAGTTAATATTAGTGCTTGTCCCTGTATTCTAAAACTTAAAATACCATTTACCAATCCTACGAGTATACCAAGTATTAAAACTGCAGCTAGAGCAAGCCAAGGTGGAACTCCTTTTGTAATTAAAGACATCAAAGCGACATTGCTCGATCCGATAATAAAAGGAATTGATAGGTCAAGACCACCTAATAAAGCAACAAAAGTTTGTCCAACCGTGGCTATACCAAGAAATGCAGCAAAAACTAACATTGATTTCATATTAAGAAGTGAAAGGAACCCAGGTATCGTAAGTGATCCTATGATAAAAAGTCCTATTAAAACTGAGATACCAATAAATACACTTTTTTGAGCCTGTACATATTGGCCTATGACACCCATAAAAATAATAAAAGCAATAAATATCAAAAAAGATACTAGCGTTCGACCTGAAAAAAACCCATCAGCAATAAATGAAATAAAAGCAAAAATGACCAGCATCAGAAGAAAGCCACTTACAACCCATTTATTTTCACGAATATTTTTTAAAAAGAAATTTTCTTCATACTCGTCATTAACTAATTCTTTTTTATTAATACTTTCTTTTTGTGAAATTTGAGAAAAAATATCTTGTTTTAGATCGTTATGGATCCATCGAATTGAAAAGTGATGCCAACCCCACAATATTAAGGCTGATACAGCCAAAGAATAAAAGACAATGTTAATCCAATCAGAACTGTCATACCATCCTAGTATTGCAGTACCAATACCACACAAGATAGCAAATAATAATCCTAACCCTTTAAAAAAAAGAAATGCAGATCTTTTCATAAACTATTTTACTTCTTCCCATTGACTCAATTCTTGATCCTGTGAAATTTTTTCCATGTAAATACTCATAAACTGCCACACCAAAGGAGTAATTGGTATTCCAATTATATACACAATTAATATTTTATAGAAAGAGTAACCAATTGAATAAAATATTACCGACCACAAAATAGTAGCTGCTATAACTATATATATAAAGGGAGAAAAACTTTTAAAATTATTTTTATGTCTCATGGCTATAAAAGTAAAAAACTGGAATAAAAAAACAAATAAAATACTATAAGCAAATTGAGCATAGCCAGAAGTTAAACTTTCATTAAAATGTCTTTTGGGCTCTCCATAAACTACCGTAGAAAGGTCACCAATATTTATTTTGCTAATGATCTGAGGTTGGTAGATAGATGGATCTATAGGAATATTAAGTGTATTTCCTCCTATAAAATAAACAGCAAGAATTGCCAAAACACTAAAACCAAATATATAAACATTAGTTAAATTCTTTATCCTCGAATGAACAAAAGGAGCGGTTATAACAAAAAGTAGTAAGCCCGCTAATATAATTCCATAACCCTGAATACCAAAAGTGCTACCATTCACATTTTTAATTAAATTATTATAAGAAACTCCTGCTAAGACTATAACGGTTAAAGCAGCAAGAAATAAAAGCATAGCTGTAGATTTTGTTCGAGTTGTAAATTGTGGTAACATCGCAATAACTATTAGTGAGGCTAGTAAAATTATTCCAGCAGCTAAAATTATTGTATAACTTGTGCTAGCCAGCAAACTATCATTAGAAGAAAGGGTTGAAAAAAAATCAATTTTTTCAAGACTAAAATATTGGGGTGAAAATGTTTCTATACTACTTTGATTTGACGTTAGATTAATTTGTTCAGAATTTTTTAAAAGATTTCCTTTTTTGTCATCGGGATTAAATATTAGTCCTGCAATCATTATAACAATAATGACTACGAAGGATATAATTGAAGGACTACGATATTTGCCAAGCAAATAGAGTAGGCTCGCTAATAAAGCAAGTCCTAGAATTATGTATAAAACTATAGTTCCTGGAGTTTCTGTAAATTGAGTAATTCCATGTCCAGCTAAAGAGCCACCTTGTTTAGTACCTTGACCAGTAGTTGAATTGCCATCTTCAACAATAATATTTCCTGTAGCATCAATTTTACGGACACCCTTTGAAGATTCCTTATATATTTTAGCTATTTCAGCTTTTTCAATAGCAAGTGCAGCCTTATCAACTATCGGCAGATCATACACACCATGAATTACTGCAAACAAACCTGCAAAAGACATTAAAATAAAAAAAACCATAACAGATAAGCCTTTGGTTACTTTTTGCACGTAGGGGAGAAAAAGACTTACAAGTAAAGCAATTACTAAAACTGAGCCATAAGATAAATCGGATATAAAACTTTGAAGTCTTCCAAAATTAAATGTAACTAAAATAAAATTTATTAGGTATAGAGTTGCTGCACCAAGTATAGCACCAAAAGCACCACCTCTACCTCCAACTAGACTTGCCCCACCAAGGACTAATGCTGTTACGCCCAAAAGTGTATATTTGGTTCCTTGCAAAGGGTCTCCCGAACCAATTAAGGCTGTAAAAGTTATGGCAGATAAAGCGGCAAAAATCCCAGCTATTAAATGAGCAACTATTCTTACCCAATAAATTTTAACACCACTGGTAAAAGCCGCACGTTCATCCGAACCCATTAACTTTAGATGCCCCCAAAAAGCAGTATGAGTTATTATATAAAATAATATTGTTGCTAAAATCATTAGAAGAAATATTTCGTTAAATATTGTAAATCCTTCCCCCCATGGAATTAGCCAGTCAGGAGCAATACCACCCGGTCTAGGCAGGATAACTAAATTGATTCCTACAAAAGCCAAATATCCTGAAAGAGAAACTATGATCGGAGAAACTCTGACAAAACAAACAACTAAAGCAAAAAACAATTGGTACAACATACCAATAAATATAGCGTAAATAAAAAAGGTAACTGGGCTCTGTAAATATCCAGCCGCATAGAGCTGAATGCAACTTACATTTATAAAACCCATAAAGGGGCCAATTGATAAGTCGACACCACCTCTTCCTGCCATAACTATAAATGTTAAAGAGTAAGTAGCTAGTATTAATGGTGAAGTTAGAATTATAGCGCTACCAATACCAGAGGATGAGATTAAAATTGGACTTCTAATTAATGCAAAAATTAATAGTGTAAAAAAAATAAAAATAGGCACCATTAAATACTTATTAGATGAATTATCTGCGCTTGATCTATAAGTTTTTTTTATGTTTTTTATTATTTCCATAATTTAATCAAAATAAATAACTTTAATTTTTTCTACACCTAATTTTTTTTTTTGGATATTATTTGTTTTGTCAAAATCGATTATTTTAATTTTTTTATTATCTATTGTTGAGTTGGTAATATTTGCTTTATTACTTGATTTTAAAATTAGCTCAAAGGCATTGAGGTCACTTTTTTTGTAGTCAGTAATATTTTCGGAAGCATCTTTTTTTTTTAAAAATTCATTGTTAGCGGTTGCTTGAAATTGTTTTATTTTTTCAAAGTTATTATTATCTAATGAGTTGTAATAATTTTTATTTGCAGCATCTATTTTTATATTTTTTGAATATTTTTCATCTGTACTACTTTTGTTATTAATTATTTTTTTAAAATACTTATTATCAGATGCAGTGTATTTAATGGGATGATTAATATTTT
>ERZ890510.2505-NODE-2505-length-10286-cov-75.871762_pt1 | contig 10286 bp, 9 predicted proteins | sample MGYA00521265_ERZ890510 | MGnify/ENA primary metagenome ERZ890510 (study PRJEB32303, sample SAMEA104408624) | aquatic metagenome | biome: Brackish water; feature: Chemocline; material: water | place: Baltic Sea | collected 2014-10-26T21:54:00 | depth 110 m ...
TGGCGGGCGTGGCAGTTTGCAAAGTGGTCGTTGACCAAACCGAGCGACTGCATTGCCGCGTACATCGTTGTTGGACCAACGAACTTGAAGCCGCGCTTCAACAACTCTTTTGAAAGTGCGTGTGATTCTGGTGTTGAAGCAGGCAGGTCTCCAAATGTTTTTGGGGCTTTTCCTGGCTTGATTGGAGCGAACGACCAAATCAATTTTGACAATGAGCCAACTTGGTCTTGCACCTTGAGAGTTGCTTTGGCATTGCCAATCGTCGCTTCGATCTTTGCTCGGTTGCGCACAATGCCTTCGTTGCTCATGAGGCGTTCGATGTTTTTGTCATTGAACCTCGCAACCTTGATTGGATCAAAGTCTTTAAATGCGGCCCTAAATGCCTCGCGCTTACGCAAGATCGTGAGCCACGACAAGCCAGCCTGAAAACCCTCGAGGCACAACTTTTCGTACAGTTTGGTGTCGTCGGTAACGGGGCGACCCCATTCATTGTCGTGGTAGTCGACATAGATCGGATCGGACGCGCACCAAAAACAGCGCTTAAGCCCATCGGGGCCTTTGAATGTGGGGGAAGGTTTAACGGTAGTCATGTTGTCGAATTGCTTTGTAGGTGTAGGCATACTCGCGATGTGTACGCGAGGTGGTCGATTAGTGCGCTACATCCCATAAATGATGTATTGGGTCGTGCAGCAGGTAGCGCCCAAAGGTGTCGATGGTAAACGTTGCGCCGTCGCTGCGCAGGCCCTTGCGGTCCCATTCGGCGTCTGCAACCGAGTCAAATCGGTCGGCCATTTGGTCGCCAGCAAACACAATCTCGCGGCGAACGACTACTGGGTCTTGCAAGTCATAGCGGTCGTCCACGGCTGTTTTGTCTTGGTCCCAATTGGCAAAAGTTGGCTTGTCGAGCGTGAGCATCATCACAAGGCGCTTGTCGAAAAGCCGAAATACGTCGCGCACATGGCAGCCGTACTCGAGAGCCGACCAGATGTCGGATCGGGGTCGGATCACGCACTGCGGGTGCACGAGCACTGCGTCCCATTGCGAAGCAATCTCACGAATGGTCAAACCAATGTCGCGAGGCACCACGCGCGATGCATCATATGCGCAGTCGGGGCACGGTCGATCAAGGACCCATGTCCAGTCTTTATTGTCCGGTTCGATCGACATCGTGCAGACAATAGTGCAATTATTTTTTTATGTTGAGTTGGGCGAGCTCGAGTGCTTCAGACAGCGTTGATGCGGTTTGCACGGTGAGCCCAGCAGGAGCCTTGTTGGCGGCGCCAGACTGGCTGTGTGTTGGCACGATGGCTCGCGTAAAGCCAAGGCGTGCGGCTTCGGCAAGTCGACGCGACATGTGGCCGACATGGCGGATTTCGCCGCCAAGGCCAATTTCACCGCACACAACCAAGTCACTTGGTGCTGGCTTGTTGATAACGGCTGAGACAAGTGCAATGCAGAGACCCAAGTCGCTACCGGGTTCACTCAGTCGCACACCGCCAACGACCGAAGCAAAAACTTCGTGTTGCGAAAGACTGATACCCGCTCGGCGTTCGAGCACCGCAAGCAGCATGGCAAGCCGACCAGGGTCGAGGCCTTGCGCGCTACGTCGTGGGGGCACGTTACCGCTCATTGCATTAGTCAGTGCTTGCACTTCTACAAGTAGTGGACGCTGACCTTCGAGTGTTGGCACAACAACCGAGCCCGGTGTGCCAGGGCGACGATCGGCTAAAAACATTTGGCTTGCATCGGGAACACCAACAAGACCGAGTTCGGTCATCTCAAATAATCCGAGTTCGTTAGTAGAACCAAAACGATGTTTGACCGCGCGCAAGATGCGCAGTGCGTGATGTCGTTCGCCTTCAAACGACAGCACGGTGTCAACAACATGCTCGAGTACACGAGGCCCAGCGAGCCCGCCATCTTTGGTGACATGGCCAACCAAGATGGTTGGAATGTTGCGACGCTTTGCTTCTTGCACAAGGCGGTGTGCACAGCCGCGCACTTGCACAACAGACCCTGGCGCAGAACCAAGTGTTGGATCGGCAACGGCCTGGATGCTGTCGATCACAAGCAACTCTGGTTTGACTTTGTCGAGTGCAGCAACGATGTTGGTGAGCGATGGCTCTGAGACGAGCCACAAATTGTCGCGCACGGCATGCAGCCGCTCGGCGCGTAAGCGCACTTGCTGCGCGCTTTCTTCGGCCGTTACGTAGAGCGAGCGCGTGGGCCAAGACGCGAGTAGTTGTAACAACAACGTTGATTTGCCAATGCCTGGCTCGCCGCCAAGCAATGTGACAGAGCCAGGTACTAACCCGCCGTCGAGTACGCGATCGAGTTCAGAGATGCCGGTAGACAACGGTTGACCAACTGAAGCATCGAGCTTGCCGATCGGTTGTGCTTCACCTGGGGGAATGAGTGCCATGCCGGCAGCAAGTGTGGTGTGCGAGTTTGGGTCTTCGACATCTTCAACGAGCGTGTTCCATGCTCCACACGAGTCGCATTTGCCCGCCCACTTGTAATGCATCGCGCCACAATCACCGCAGTTGTACACCGTGCGCAGTCGAGCCATGCGCCAACGCTACAGAGTGGGTGTGCGCCTGTGTCGCCTGTAGCGCCATAGAGCGACGAATGCCGAAAAAGCAGCCATGCCGACGATCCACAAGATCAGTATCCAGCGCAAGAGAGGTGAGAAGATGCGCGCGATAGTGGCAGCGACAGCAGTATTTTGCGTGGTCGTTGTCAAGTCTTGTGTGCTGCCGTCAAATGCGGCATTCCATTGCACTGTCCCAAACTTGGAGATACCCGTTGTTGACTCGATTTCGCCCGGCAACTTGAGATTGAAGGTGACACCAACTGCTTGGCCAATGTCGAGGCCAGAGTTTGCGAGAGTGGCTTGAAATGGTGATGCACCGATTGTTGTGAGCAGCTGTGGATCGGCAAACGCCTTTAATCCGTCATTGACTTGCAATTTGCCCACGAGATTCCATGTCGAATCGGTGTCTTTACCAGTGCGAGTGAGTACAAGATCTTTAAATGGTCCAAACTCACTGCTCAGTTGGCCCAGCAGGTCTGTGGCTTCTTCTGGATTCACGAAGTGGTGTGCCACACGCACCTGCATCGCACCCTCGGGTGTTGTTGCAACGTCAGAAACCGACCACCCCGCAGCCTTTGCATCGTCAAAACTGAGTTCGGATGCAAGGTTTGGATATTTTGCAACAACTTCTGCATCGGCAGTAGTGACAATTGCAAGCGTGCCACTGCCATCTGGCTCAACATCGAGTGTGACAACCGAATCGACGCGACAACTTGTCAACAACGCACATGTTGCAACGACAACAAGCGCGCGCACGAACTGAGGGCGAGCAGATGTTTTGAATACCAAAGGGTTCACTCAGGTGTTGCAGTAGTGCCGTCACCGGCGCCAGCAAGTTCAATTGCCGCTGGCGATTTAAAACCCTCAACTGCCGTAAACGTCATGCGACGCTCACCAGCGGTTTCTGGGTCTTCTTCGGTGTCGACAACGATGATCTCACCCGCGGTGAACTCTTTGTTCAAGAGTTTTTCCGACATTGGGTCTTCGATCAGGCGTTGCAATGCACGACGCAATGGTCGAGCGCCCAACTGTGGGTCGTATCCACGCTTGGCCAACAGTTCTTTGGCTGATTGCGTGAGCTCAAGCCCGAGGCCGAGACCTTCGAGTTGTGCAATGACGCGCTTGCTCATCAAGTCGACCATCTGCACAACTTCTTGCATGCCAAGTTCGTGAAACACGATGACTTCGTCGATGCGGTTGAGGAACTCTGGTCGGAAGTGACCTTTGAGCGCCTCGTTGACCTTGTCACGCATGCGCTGGTACGACAGTGCCTCGTCATTTTTGCCGAAGCCGACATTTGCCTTGCGCAAATCTTGCGTGCCCAAGTTGGATGTCATGATCAACACAGTGTTGCGGAAGTCGGTGCTGCGACCCTGTGCGTCGGTGAGTCGACCTTCTTCAAGGATCTGGAGCAGCGTGTTGAACACGTCTGGGTGAGCCTTTTCGATTTCGTCAAACAGCACGACCGAGAACGGCTTGCGACGCACGGCCTCGGTAAGTTGACCGCCTTCTTCGTAACCCACGTAGCCAGGAGGCGAGCCGACCAAGCGGCTGACCGTGTGCTTCTCCATGTATTCACTCATGTCAAGAGCAATGAGCGCATCGTCATCACCAAACAAGAAGTTGGCAAGTGTTTTTGCGAGCTCTGTCTTGCCCACGCCGGTTGGGCCGAGGAAGATGAACGAACCGCTTGGGCGCTTTGGGTCTTTGAGGCCCGCGCGCGTGCGGCGAATGCTCTGGCTCACGGCCTTAATTGCATCATCTTGCGAAATGATTCGCTTGTGCAACTCGGCTTCCATGTTGAGCAACTTGGCCGTTTCTTCTTCGGTGAGTTTGTACACAGGAATGCCTGTCCACATGCTCAACACTTCGGCAATTGCCTCTTCGTCCACTTCATCAAACAAATCGATGCCGCTTGCTTTTACAGCAGTCTCTTTTTCGAGACGCTCTTCGAGCAGCGCACGCTCTTGATCGCGCAATCGACCAGCTTCTTCAAAGCGCTGTTCTTCGACAGCCTTCTTTTTGGCTTCTTGCACGTCGTTGATCTTGGCTTCGATCTCTTTCAAGTCGGGAGGCGTGGCCATGCGCTTGATGCGCAAACGACTGCCGGCTTCGTCGATGAGGTCGATTGCCTTGTCTGGTAGATGACGGTCGGCGATGTAGCGGTCTGACAAGTTGGCTGCAGCCACCAATGCTTGATCGGTGATCGTGACGCGGTGATGAGCCTCGTACCTGTCGCGCAAGCCCTTCAAGATCTCGATGGTGTGAGCAACTTCAGGCTCTTCAACTTTGACGGGCTGAAAGCGGCGCTCGAGAGCTGCATCTTTTTCGAAGTGTTTGCGAAACTCGTCAAGTGTTGTTGCACCGATAGTTTGCAATTCACCGCGCGCAAGCATTGGCTTGAGGATCGACGCTGCGTCGATGGCGCCTTCTGCTGCACCTGCGCCAACAAGCGTGTGAATCTCGTCGATGAACAAGATGATGTCGCCGCGAGTTTTGATTTCCTTAAGTACTTTCTTCAAACGCTCTTCGAAGTCTCCGCGATAGCGACTACCTGCAACAAGTGCACCGAGGTCGAGTGTGTAGAGCTGTTTGCCAGTGAGAGTCTCTGGCACGTCGTTGCGCACGATCTTTTGTGCAAGGCCTTCAACGATTGCAGTCTTGCCAACACCAGGTTCGCCGATGAGTACAGGATTATTTTTGGTGCGGCGTGACAAAATCTGCATCACGCGCTCCATTTCTTTTTGACGACCAATAACAGGATCGAGTTTGTTGTCGCGCGCGAGTTGCGTCAGGTTGCGACCAAACTGATCAAGAATCTGGCTGCCACCTTTTTCTTGTGGCTCTTCTTTGGCACCAGCAGGTTGACCTTCGCCCTTGCCTGCAGGTCCCTGGTAACCCGACAGCAATTGAATGACTTGCTGACGAACACGGCTCAGGTCGGCACCCAACTTGACGAGCACTTGTGCTGCAACGCCCTCGCCTTCGCGAATGAGTCCGAGCAAGATGTGCTCAGTACCGATGTAGTTGTGGCCCAACTGCAATGCTTCGCGCAATGACAACTCGAGCACCTTTTTGGCGCGAGGTGTAAACGGAATGTGACCAGATGGCGACGAGCCACCTTGACCGATGATCTCTTCGACTTGTGCACGAACTGCTTCGAGCGAAATGTTGAGCGACTCGAGAGCTTTGGCTGCGACGCCTTCGCCTTCGTGAATGAGGCCGAGCAAAATGTGCTCGGTGCCGATGTACGAATGATTGAGCAAGCGGGCTTCTTCTTGAGCCAGCACTACGACCCTGCGGGCCCTGTCGGTAAAGCGTTCGAACACTGAATAGACCGCCTTTTCACGTCTAGATGAAACTGGTGAACTTGTGTTGAAGTGTATCTGCGAGGAGCACACTCAAGATGCTGTGACAGTGGGCGCCACGTTCGCCATTTCACAAGCGACCCTGCGTAGCCTTGTGGCATGGCACTTGCCTCGCCCCTTCTCGCCCTGCCCACCATGGATGGCGACCGCGAACGAGTAGAGGCCGCATTGCTAGCCGCAGTGCGCACCAGAGATGCATATTTGACCGAACTTGCGTCGCATCTCATCGTTGCGGGCGGAAAACGGCTTCGCCCGGTGATGGCTATAGCTGCGGCGCAGGTAGGCGGCAATGGTGCAGTATCAAATGAAGTGATTCAGGGGGCAATCGCGTGCGAACTCGTGCATCTTGGGTCGCTGTATCACGACGATGTAATGGACGAGTCGACAATGCGTCGCGGCGTCGACACGGTGAATGCCAAGTGGGGCAACCTGCAAGCGATTGTTGCCGGCGACTTTTTGTTGGCACGCGCATCGGGTATCGCTGCATCGTTGGGCAACGAAATTGCTGGGTTGTTGGCTCGCACGATTGCCGAGCTGTGTGAGGGTCAGATCGAAGAACTGCAACATACATACTCGGTGGTGCGCACAGTGCCGTCGTATCTTGTGAGTATCGAGGGTAAAACCGCTTCATTGTTTGCAACATCGGCTCGCATCGGCGCACTCGTGGCTGGTCACGATGCCGATGTCGTTGATGCGCTCACTAAATACGGAACCGCGTTTGGCATGGTGTTTCAAATTGTCGACGACATCTTGGATGTGATTGCTACTGACGCCGAAATTGGCAAGCGTGCTGGACACGACATGGAAGAAGGCGTGTACACGCTGCCGGTGTTGTTAACGCTTGCGCAACAGTCGAGTGACTCAGATGAACTACGAGGTTTTCTTGGCAAGCCGCTTTCGCAAACCGAACGCGAGCGCGCTCTTGCTATCGTGCGCACACATTCGGGTATTCAGAGTGCGAGCGAGAGTGCAAAAAACTATGTGCACATGGCCGAGACTGAATGTGATCGCATGCCGCAAGGTGTTGTCACCGATGCATTGCGCGCAGCACCTGCTGCACTACTCGCTTCAATTATTCGCTAAATAATTTGCTGCAGGTAGTTTGCTGCAGATAAGCCGGAGAGTGCTGCTCCCTCTATTTTTGGTCCGCCAAATGCATCGCCCGCCAAGACGATCATTTCATTGGCCCAGTAACGCTCGGGCCAGATGGTGAGTGGTGTGGCAAAGCGCCATTTTTTAATCTGACTCGTCACAACAGTTGCATCACCAATCCACGGTTTGGCGCGTTCGAGCAACAGGCGTTGCACATCGTCGGTGCTGGTATCCCAATGTTCAAGACTGAACTGCGGGTTTGCGTGCATGGTCAGTGCAACTGCAGACGAGATGCCCTTGATTGCATTGTCGGCAATAAAAGAAAATGTCTTATCTGGGTTTTGTAAGCCGCCTGGCTGGGTAACAACAGATGGTGTATCGAGCACTGCAAGTAAGCAAATAGTGCGGTCGTATTCGGTGCGCAGCATTGACTCTGGTAGTTCGATGTCGGCAGTGACCAGCAGTGCGTATGTCTGGGGCAATGGACAAGTAACGATGATTGCGTCGGCATTGAGCGCTGAACCGTCATCAATATTGACTTGCCACTTGCTCGTTGCACCGCGAGCAATCGAAAACGCAAGCGTGTTGCATCGCACATCAAGCCCCTGGGCCAAGTGTTTTGCAATATCGGTCATGCCACGCACGCCGCGGTATCGAGAAAAACCATCGTTATTTTGGGCAGTGCTATTGAAACCTCGGCACCACTCGGTGACTACACCCGATTCGATCCATTTTTCAACATGTGATTTGAAAACCGAATCTCGTACGGTAAAAAATTGCGCGCCATGATCGAGTGTTGCGTCGTCGATGCGCCTAGTTGCTAAACGTCCGCCTGGTGAACGACCTTTGTCGACAACAACCACATCGTGACCATTATTTGAAAGTGATTGCGCAGCCATAAGACCGGCAATTCCTGCTCCAACAACTACAACATGCACGGCGGTAATTCGCAGGCTTTAACGAAGTTCGTGAACCCGCAAGATCAATTCGCGTGATTCGGTGTCCAACTGTCGGCCGCCAATGCGCTCGGTGAGAATTATTGCTTGTGAGGTGTCGTCAACAAGACCAGACCACCTGATGTATCCGCCCATGAGCCCAACAAGCTTGTCGCTCACTTCTTCGCAATGAATCATGATCTTTGTGCCGCTATCAATTAATTCGCGAATGTCCTTGTAAAACACACGCAACCAGGGATCAATCTCGTCACTATTGACCAATGGCCTATGGCGATAGGTGAGATTGAGTTCGTCGTAATTGTGCAAGTTGTGTGGTGCACCGATGATCGAGATGACGCATCCAAAATCATTTTCACGAAGCCAAATAATCTCTTCTTGGCGGCGAACCCGACGGTGGTTGATGCCATAGCCACCGGGGCGTTCACAGATGGCGAGTTTGTCTTTAATAATCCATGTGAGATTGCGCGGGGTGATCCCGAGCGCCCACTTTCCTCGTAACTTTGGGGGCATTTGCTAACTCCGACTTCGACTCTGGCGCACGTGCGCGATATTCAACATCACCGCGTGACGATACACCGATAATTGCTCAGGATGTTTAGAAAAGAGCAATAATTTTGAGGCGTTGCTGGCTGCGTTTGACCTGACGGCCACCACCGATATCGCATCCAGGCGTTTCACCTCGGGCCACGCAGAGCACCCGCTCGACTGTTGCTAAGTCTGGTGGGTACGGGTGTGCGAGCCACATACGCAGTGCTCGGCGGGCGAGCGCCTGGGGTGCTGCTGCGATTGCTTTAGCGTCGGTTGGGTCGATGGCGCTCGCGAGTTCATCCAATAATGCGTCGTCGTCGCGTACTAGTTCGGCTTGGCGCGCAATCACCGACACCACGTCTCGTTGCGAGATTGACTGCAAGAGTGGCAACACTTCGTGCCTGATGCGGTTGCGTTGAAATCTTTCGTCGTCGTTACTTGGGTCGTGAAACACCGAGATACCAAGTGCATCACATAACGCGACGGTGTCATTGCGCCGTAGCTGCAAGATCGGATGTGATGGTCCGCCTTGCATGCCAGACATTCCGCGCATGCCAGCGCCGCGCAACAAGTTGACGAGCACAGTTTCTGCTTGGTCATCGGCGGTATGACCCGTCACTACGTCTGTGGGCAACACCGCGAAGCGTGCTTCACGCGCTCGCGCTTCCAAGTTGCTCCCCGTTTCAACCACAACTGTGCGCGATTCGAACTTTGCACCAAGTGCAAGTGCGATTTCCTGCACAATCTGTGCTTCGTTAGCAGACCCATCTCGGAGTCCATGGTCCACATGCCATGCGATTACGTCGGCGCTGTGCGCTGCTGCCAACACGAGCAGTGCTACTGAGTCTGCACCGCCAGATACTGCGCAATGAATTGTCTTGTTACTCGGTGCAAATGTGCACTTGGTCAGCAATTCGGTGACGAGCGAATGTGTGCGGAAATCCTTTAGCGCAGCAGGCATCAGCCCGGCCGCTCTACTTTTGCGCGTTGCGTTGGCGACGGTTTGGGTGTTTGAGTGACGAGACTTTGGCGACATAGCCAACGATTACGTTGACGACTGCGCCTACGCCAGCGATTAAAAGAATCAAGCCCAACCAAAAGTGCCATACGACTGCGATCATGGGGTCAATCGTAGCCAAGTGATCCGAGCGCACCATTGTTCGTTCTACGGTAGATTTCTATGCGTCTAAGGGGGCTTAAGTGGCTGAAGTCGTAATCAATGAGCGGGGCATGACAATGGCAGATGTGCTTGCCATTGCCCGTGATGGCGCAACTGTTCGCTTGAGCGATAGTGCACTTGCTGCAATGGCCGCTTCGCGCAGTCATATAGATGCACTTGTTGCGTCGTCGACCCCGGTGTATGGGGTATCGACGGGTTTCGGTGCGCTTGCAAATAAATATGTATCGGTCGAGCAGCGTGCGCAATTGCAACGATCATTAATACGGTCGCATGCAGCGGGCGTTGGCGCACCAGTTGAGCGCGAGGTGGTGCGTGCTCTCATGACATTGCGGCTCAAGACCCTTGCGTCTGGTCGCACCGGTGTGCGTCCAGTCATTGCCCAAACAATGGCTGCATTGTTAAATGCCGGCATCACTCCAGTTGTGCGCGAGTTTGGTTCGCTTGGGTGCAGCGGCGACTTAGCACCGCTTGCGCATTGCGCACTCGTATTAATGGGCGAGGGCGAAGCTGTTGGTGCTGACGGCGTACAACGACCAGTGCCAGAGTTGCTCAAGGCAGCCGGCATCACA
>ERZ890510.2507-NODE-2507-length-10282-cov-4.463675_pt1 | contig 10282 bp, 10 predicted proteins | sample MGYA00521265_ERZ890510 | MGnify/ENA primary metagenome ERZ890510 (study PRJEB32303, sample SAMEA104408624) | aquatic metagenome | biome: Brackish water; feature: Chemocline; material: water | place: Baltic Sea | collected 2014-10-26T21:54:00 | depth 110 m ...
GTTCTGCCGGCCGACGCAGCGCCCTATGCCGATCAGGTTCTGCGCGTTCCCTGCGACAACACACGTAATGAGATCACCTTCGACCATCCCATCAGTGTCTACCAGCGCTACGGGTGTGTGCAGGACCTCTTCTCCGACACACTTGTCGATCTCGATCTCCAGTTTCAGCCGGAACCTGCCGGTGCCGTGAGCTGGTCGGTCGCAGAGGATGGCGTCACCTGGACCTTTCACCTGCGTCCCGGGCACATGTGGAACGACGGCACACCGGTCACCGCCCATGACTACGTGGCAACCTTTCGCCTGTGCGCTACCCCGGAACACGCCTGGGACTTCGCCTGGTTCTATTCCTTCATCGGCGAAGGCGGACTGCGCAACTGGGACCGCATTGTGGCTGGTGAACTACCACCCGACTCGCTTGGCGTGACTGCCGTCAATGATCTGACTCTGCAGATCGTGACGGAAGGGGTCTTTCCGGCAATGCCGTCGGTGATGAAGTTCGGCTACACCCTGCAAAAGCGAGCTCTGGAGAAGCATGGCCCCTACTACAACAGTGACCCTGCCACCTCGGTTTCTTCGGGTCCCTTTGTGCTGGCTGAGTTTGATCCCGGCAACCGGATCGTCCTGCACGCAAACCCGGACTATACCGGCTACCGACCGCCGCGGTTGGCCCGCATCGAGGGCATCTACATGTCCCCCGCTACCTTCTTCCTCGCCTATCAGAGTGGCGAGATCGACATGGTCGGCCATGAGCAACTGACAACGGCCGATTTTGCCATCATTCGATCCGACTCCACCTTGATGGCAAACTACCTGCGCCACTACGGTGACTTCCGCACCGATTACATCCTGTTCGACACCTTCACGCCACCCTTCGACAACCTCGACGTGCGTCGCGCCTTCGCTCACGCCGTTGATCGGCGAGCGATCGTCGCCGGCGTCTACGGCACGATCAAGGCACAGCCCGCCCACTCCATGCTCATGCCCGGCTTCCCGTCCGCCGACGACAATGGTGCCCTCGCCGATTTCCAGCGCTTTGACTGTGGCCTTGCGCGACAACACCTGGCTGCCGCCGGCTACCCGGATGGGGACGGTTTCCCGCCTCTGGTCCTGTGGATGCGCGGCGAGCCGCCCGCCACGGCCGCCGTCTATCAGGCCAGCGCCGCCTCCATCAGCCAATGCCTGGGAATTCACCTGGAGGTGTCAAACAAAGACGGCAAGATTTTCATGGAGTCGCTCAACGCCCGCCCGACGCGATTGCAGTTGGGCGCCGTATCGTACGGCATGGACTTTCTCGATCCCGCCAACCTGCTCGGCGCCTGGCGGTCCGGTGGACGGCACTCGTGGAGCAACCCGGAGTTCGACCGCCTGGTAACCGAAGCGGGGGCCATGATCGGTCAACCCGAAGCGCGGGACCGACTCTTCCGACAGGCAGAGCGCATCCTGGTGGATGACGTGGGCGGCGTCTTTATTGCCCATCGTTGGTCAGGCGATTTGTTTAAACCGTATCTGCGTGGCGATAGCTTCCGTAGGCCCGATGCGCACGGCATCGCCGGCAAGCGCTGGGGCGATGACAGCCTGTGGGGCGACATCTACATCGGCGCTGGATACTGATCAGTCCCAGTCCTGCTCGAAGCACCGCCGCACCTCGTTCTGCCATATCACGTGTGGTCTCTCGAGCAGGATTGCGTGACCACCACCCGGCAGCAGCAGCCGTTTGTCTTTCGCCGCCCGTTCAACGAAGAGCGCATCGAGATCAACGTCACGCGCACGGTAGCACTGTGACATGTGCTTCGATTGTCCGCATTCTGACCCATCCCAACGGCGGCATTGATTGAGGCATTGAAGACGCCCACGTGGGTACACCTTGCCACACCGTGGCGTCGCGTATTTCTTCTGTGGCTTCCACTTGTAATCTGCGAGCCGACGTGACAAGCATCATCTGGTTGGACGAAACAGGTTGTCAGGACGTCTCGCATGTGGGCGGCAAGGTCGCCAATCTGAGTCGGCTTGCAGCCGACTATCGTGTGCCCACCGGATTCTGCCTGACGACAGACGCATTCAAGCAGTGGCATGAGGATGGCCGCAGCATCCAGATGCCGCCGGCCCTGTGGCGCCAGCTGTCGGCTGCCTATGCTGAAATGGCGAGGCGCAGCGGCACCGAGCAGCCAAGTGTGGCGGTGCGTTCGTCGGCGATCGACGAGGACGGACGTTTCGCGTCCTTCGCCGGACAGTACGAGACCTATCTGAATCTCGTCGGCGAGGAAGAGGTGGCTGCCGCCGTCTTGCGCTGCTGGCATTCCACCGGCGCCGAACGGGTCACCGGATATCGTGAACGTTACGGCCTGGCCCTCGACAACATCGAGATGGCCGTCCTCGTCCAGCATCTGGTTCCCGCCGACTCGTCAGCCGTCATCTTCAGCGCCAATCCAGTGACCCGCGATCGGGGGCAGGTCGTCATCAACGCCAGCTGGGGGTTGGGAGAGAGCATCGTGGGTGGCACCGTTACCCCGGATACCTACGTCGTCAACAAGCAGGATCTGTCGGTGACGGAGTCCAGAGTCGCGGACAAGGAACGGATGACGGTGATCGTCGCTGGGGGCACGAAAGAGGTCCCCGTGCCGCGATTCATGCGCTTGCAGCCGACCCTGTCGGTAGAGCAATTGCAAGCCATGGCCCGTCTGGCGATCGCCCTGGAAGAGCAGGTGGGGTGGCCCGTGGATCTGGAGAGCGCCTACAGCGACAATGAACTGTATCTGCTGCAATGCCGATCGGTAACCACGCTGATCGATACCGAGGAGGGAGACAAAGAACATGGCTGAAGCAGGTGGTCCACCGGAACCTGTAGTGATTCCCCCGCAGGCGGACTTTCCCGTCGACTGGGCGCATCCCGACGAACAGAAGATCCCATGGCAGCACGACAGAATGCATTACCCGGAGGCTATGCCGACGCTGGAGGGTGAGTTCTGGTCGCACTTCATGCACGGCATGCACCTTGGCATGCAACACTACGGCATGCCCCTGCAGGCGGCCTGCAAACCGTTCAACTGCTGGCAGTATCTGGGCATCTTCCCCAGCGTGCCACCGGAGCAGATGCCCGAGATCGGCAAGAAGTCGGACGAGGCCATGATGAAAACGGTGCATCGACTGCAGCAGCGCTGGGAGGAGGAATGGCTACCGGAGATCAAGGCCCAGATCGACCGCTGGGATGCCTTCGATCTGACAGCAGCTTCGCCTGCCGATCTGCGCGCCCACTTCAATGAGATGTGGGCCGAGTCCCAGCGTGTCTTCGGGATTCACTTCGAAATCGTCTTTCCGGTGTACATCGCGTTGTCCCTGTTCGACGACTTGCACCAGGATCTGTTCTCAGATGAGGGCGCCTTCGAGTCGCACAGGCTGCTCCAGGGATTTGACAACAAGACGCTTGAGGTGGATCGAGGCTTGTGGGCACTGAGCCGCGAGGCCAGAGCCAGCGCTGACGTTCGCGCCACTATCGAAGCGCGTGCGGCAGGAGAGGTCGTCGGCGCCCTGACCGAATCGGCTGACGGCCGGACCTTCCTGAAAAAGCTGGACGCGTTTCTCGGTCAGCACGGAAAACGGGGCGCCCTGTGGGGGATCTGTCATACCAGCTGGGTCGAAGATGCCAGTCCCGTCATCCGCAATCTGAAGGACTTCATCAGCCAGGAGGGGGATCCGCTCACGGAAATGCACCAGCGGGCCGCCGAGCGGGACGAGGCTCTGGCCACTGTGAGAGCGCAACTTTCGGGATACCCGGCCAATGTCAGCAACGAGTTCGAGGCATTGCTGCAGGCGGCGTCTGCTGCCGTTGTGTTAACCGAGGACCATGGGTATTGGATCGACTTTCAGGCGACATACCGTGTGCGTCGCGTCGTCATGGAACTGGGACGACGGTTGGCGGCAGCAGGCACCATCGACACCGTTGAAGACATCTTCTTCCTGACCACAACGGAAATCACCGAAGCGGTTGGTGCTACCGCCACGCCCGACCACAAGAGCCTGGTGAGTGAGCGCCGGCGAGAGTTCGACCACTTCAAGGGGATCAAGCCACCACACTTCATTGGCACCGACTACGGTCCCCCGCCGCCCGGGCTGTTGAGCCGGGCCTTCGGCAAGTTCTTCGGTACGCCGCCGCCACCCAGTGATGCCGCCGATACACTGACGGGGCATGCAGGGTCTCCAGGGAAGGTGCAGGGCACAGCCAGGATCATCCGCTCGCTGGATGAGTCCGGCAAGCTCAAGCAGGGCGACATTCTGGTCGCCGAGACGACAGCACCACCATGGACGCCCCTGTTCGCGACGGCGGCAGCCATCGTTACCGATACGGGTGGAATCCTGAGTCACTGCGCGGTGGTGGCACGGGAGTACCGCATTCCCGCTGTGGTCGGTACGGGTGTGGCAACGAGCAGGATCACCGACGGGCAGAGGATCGAGGTCGACGGCGACGCAGGTACCGTCCGTATTGTCAGCTGAACCGCACGCAGAAGGTTCCGCCGCCAGGGGCAGTGAAACAACGATCCTGATCACGGTGGCGCTGGCGACGATGCTGGCGCCGCTGAACTCGACGATGATTGGCGTCGCACTCCCGGAGATCATGGGGGAGTTTTCCACGGATCTGGTCACGGGAAGCTGGCTCGTCATTTCCTACCTGGTGACGATGGCGTCGCTGCAACCGGTGGGCGGCAAGCTGGGAGACCGGTTCGGGCGCCGCCCGTTGATCCTGGGAGGACTGGCATATTTCGCCGTGGCTTCCCTCGGTGCAGCGCTGTCATCTGATCTGTCACAATTGCTGTTCTGCCGCGTTCAGCAGGGAATCGCCGGGGCCATCGCCCTGCCCAACGGCATGGCCCTCGTGCGCGAGATCATTCCCGCCGAGCGTCGCGCCAGCCGCATCGGACTGCTGGGATCGGCCATCGTGCTGGCGGCGGCGGCGGGGCCACCCCTCGGTGGCGTGCTGATCCGCCTTGGTGGTTGGCGTGCCGTGTTCTCGGCGAATCTTCTGCTCATCGTGCCGGCGCTGATCCTGGCCTGGCGCGTGCTTCCTGCCCACGTGGTTGAGACACGCCGTCGGTCATTCGACGTCGTCGGCGTAGTGCAGTTGATGGCGATTCTTGTGGGCGGCGCCGTGCTGATGACGGGTGGTGCGCGGTCGCTGCCGCCCGCCGCCACAGCGGGCCTCATCGCCCTGTTGCTGGCGCTGGCGATTCACTTTCTGTACCGCGAATCCCGCCAGGAGGATCCCCTCTTCCAGCCGCGCTTTTTTCTGCGGCGCACCTTCGCCGCCGGCTGTGCCGGCGTGGCTCTCAGCAACCTGGCTATGTACACCACCTTCCTGACGATTCCGCTGCTGTTGGCGGCACTGCCAGGTTGGTCGAGTACGCAGGTGGGGCTCGTGCTGTCAGCACTTTGGGCGCCGACGGTGGTCTGTGCGCCGTTGGGCGGACGGCTGGCAGATCATTGGGGACGTCGCTGGCCAACAACCCTCGGGTTGCTGCTGCTGACAGTGGGTATGGGGTACCTGACCACGCTGCAGACCGGTGGGGACTCACTGTGGGTGATGTTGACCGGGCTCGGCGTGGCCGGCATCGGCCTGGGCCTGTCGCAGGCCGGTCTGCAGACGGCGGTCCTCGAGTCTGTGTCGCGACAGCAGTCCGGCTCCGCCTCGGGGATCTATTCGACCAGTCGTTATGTCGGCAGCATCGTCGGCGCCAGTGCCTTGCCGATGCTGTTCGGCGGCGGCGACGAAATGGCGGGATTCGTACGGGTTCTCACCGTCGTCGTGATCGCCGCCTTCGCTGCCACCATCGCCAGTCTCTGGATCGACCACCGGCCCTCACCGGACTGACCACCGGCTAGAAGTACATCTGGTTCTGCAACTGCAGAAGCGTGCGCGAACCGGCGCCATCCTGTTCGCGCACGGCTCGTTGGAATCGGCTGTGCACGACGTTGGCCATGATCTTGAGGTCGTGGCCATGGCGGTACCAGTTCAGACCGCCCGTGTACGCTGTTGTCACATCGCTGCCGCCTGGCAGGTCGGCGTCGTAGCGTTCGAACCTGACCGCCGGTTCGAGCTTCAAGTCAGCGATGTAGACGCCCACCTGCGTATACCATCCGGCAGGGGCGACATCATCGGCGCCATTCCGGTTCACGCGCAGATACTCTGACAGAAAGGAGACCCCGCTCTGATGGAAGGAGATATCTCCACCGATCACGAGACGGTCCTCCGTGGCGGCACCGAACTCGATGCCGCTCTGCAGGGCCCCGTTGACACCGACGGTGAGATGGCGTCCGACGCCGAGATGGGAATCACTCTCCCCGCCCTCCACCCAGCCATCGGGGGAGATTTCGAACCTGCCCACGAGACCGGGCGTGCCGCTAGCCGACACGTTCTGGCCGCTGAGGCGATCGGCGTCACCGGGTTGCAAGCCATCCATCAGGGCAAGGCTGTAGCCGATGGCGCCCGTGTGCCAACGACCGTGAAGAGCGAGATGCGGTGCGATGTAGCTACCAAAAGCAGAGGCTGCCGTGTTGACCGTCTGCGTGCGCTCGATGAGCAGGAGCCTGGAACTCGATACCAGGGCGCTGCGGGAGTACGGCAGCTTGACGAGCCCGGCGCGCACTTCGATGGAGGGGGCGAGTCGATAATTCACGAAGGCATAGTTGAGTTCGGCACCCGCCGAGGACCCGCGCTGCCCGGCGCGGTCCCCCGAAGCCCCCAGGACGTAGAACATATCATCCGTCGGTCGACCGGACACTTCCAGTCGGCTGCGACGGATGTAGAGATCGAGTCGGGTCGCATAGCCGTCGCCAGCGGCCCCTTTGTGATCTCCAAGATCGAGTCGTGGCTGAATCCGAACCTTGAATTTGATGCTGTTGTCGGCGGTGGCGCTGCCGATGAGTGTCAGTAACACCAGGAAGGTCCAGAGGCTGCGCTGTCTGTTCATGGGAGCGTCCGTCATCAGGAGAATGCGTGGGGGGTGCCAGTTTCGCTGGTTGCTGCACCAAACATAGGCGAAGGAAGGATCAGAAGATCCTGTAAGAAACGGCCTCGCAGCGAGCGATGAGATCCGCCCTCGTCACATGCCGCTGCAGCCCGTAGTAGCCATAGGGATACTTGAGCACGTGACCAAGGCTCCAGTCGCCAGCTCGTTGTTTCCAGTAGTCTGCCTGTAGGGGCATGATCGACTTCGGCGGGTGCTCTGGCCGCTCCTTGTCCGAGCCCTGCGGTCCCATGCGGATCCGTCGCACATAGGTCGCGAACCCGTCCAACGCCTGGTCGGCGACCCTCTGCAGGCCAAGCTCGTGCAAGTCGAGTAGCGCTCGGGCGTAGGTCAACAGGTGACCGGACCAGCCCTGGCCACGCCCGAGGAACCGTTCGCTGCAGTCGATGAACTCGCGGAGAACGAATTCGGCGAATGCCGTTGCCTCGCCTGGATCAGGGATGGAAGGGCCGCTGGCAGATGGCGGGACCTCGGTGACGGTGAAAGCGGCCGCCAGTCGGCAGATACCGTCGATGCGCGCCGACGTGACAGCATCCGGATCGTGACGAAACGCTTTGAGAGCGAGCGTCGGCAGAATGACGTTGTGACCGACCTGACGCAATCCTGAGATGTTCGCGAGCATCGCCTCAACGACACGTTGGGTGAGTTCAGGACGCGCCTCTTCATCGGGGAAGTCGGCGCAGAGCGGCGTGCCCAGCCATTGGCGGTTGATGCCCTGCGCAATGGCATGGGCGACGCCATCATCGACGGGCTCCTCGCGACATAGGCAGGAACCCGAGATGATGGCGCCGCCTCGGTGACCATCGGCGAAGTAGTCGAGATCTACGGCACGGCCGAGAGCGTTGAGACCGTATCGGAGGTAGGACATGTGCTCCTCCTTACAGCGACAATGCCTGATGGCCCCCTATGAAGGGTCGATGTTCTGGTTGACGCGAAAGAAGTTCGTCGGGTCAAACTTCCTCTTTAGCTCGACCAGGCGCTCGTAGTTCTCGCCATAGACATTCTCTACGCGTGCTGACTCTTCCTCGGTAAGAAAGTTCATGTACGCGCCGCCCGTCGAGTACTGCGCCATCGATTCATAAACGCCTCGGCACCAACCAATCGCAGCGTCATCTTCGCCCGCAGTCTCCCAGCGGCCATGCACGTTCATCACGAACTTGAATGACCGATCACCAAACGCTGTCGCGTCGGCGGCGACACGACTCACAGCCCCGCCCAGCTGGCCGATGAAGATCTCGGTGTGCGGACTCGGCAACGTCCCGATTGCCGCCACGAGGGCGTCCATCCAGCCCTCGCTCAACTCCATGAAGTAATGGGTCTTCCAGTAGTTGCGCAGACCTGGTGTCAGCAGGGGATCGAAGGCCTGTTGCCAGCCGGCGAACGGATGGGGTCCAATCACGTCGGCGATGGGGTTGCCGATCGCGCGAAGAGGCTTGAGAGCTTCTTCTCCGGCTGCCATATCACCGGTATACATGGCAGCGATCACAAGTACAGGCGTCCCGTGCACTTGCTCAGGAAGGAAGGGAAGGGGCGGCGCCAAGCGCGCGACCAACCAGACCGTCACCTCGTCCGGCACGTTGGCGATGTATTCGTTGTATTGCGCCAGCACCGCCTTGGCCTCGGAGAACGGATGCACGATCAAACCAGACAGGACCTCTGGTCCAACTTCGTGCAGCTGGAATTTAAATGAAGTCACAACGCCAAAGTTCCCGCCGCCGCCTCGCAGGCCCCAGAACAGATCGGCGTTGTCGCTGGCCGATGCCGTTACGAGTTCACCTTCAGCAGTCACCATTTCCGCTGAAATCAGATTGTCGATCGTCAGACCCAGCGTCCTGCTGGTCCAGCCAAACCCACCGCCAAGAGTCAGTCCCGCGACCCCTGTCGTCGAATTGATCCCGGTCGGGGTAATCAGCCCGTGCGCCTGGGTGGCAGCGTCCAGATCGGCAAGAGTCGCACCAGGGCCGACCACTGCGGTCTTTGCACCCGCGTCGACGGAAACTCCAGTCATGCCCGAGAGATCGATGAGCATGCCGCCGTCGCTGAGCGACTTGCCGGCGATATTGTGCCCGCCACCTCGAATCGAAACCAACAGAGCATGCGCACGCGCGAAGGCGACAACCTTGCTGACATCATCCGTGCTCGTGCACTGCACGATCATCCCCGGTCGCTTGTCGATCATCGCGTTCCAGAACACACGCGCCTCATCGTAACCGTCCGATGAAGCGGTCAGGATGCTCCCACCCAGAGTGCCCGACAGAGCCTCGATCGCCGACAGATCAATGCTGACAGCGGATCCGTCGGTTTTGCTCATTGCGATTGTAGCCAAAAGTGTTCTCCAGTTGGTTGCAGAGTAACAACGCATCGAACGCGTAGGAATCGTGGGCACCAAAAATGGGAGTCACGTACGCCTTGGGCAAATGCGGGCCAGAATCCTCATCACACATTCGCGGGAGCCTGGTCAACTTGGCGTGGGTGTTGGTGCATGGCTCGGGCGCCATGAGCGGGCTGTTGCAGAGCTGGTTCAGACGACCGGGATAGCGGAGGATGGGTCAGCACTGATCCTACTCAAGCTCTACACGTATGAGCCGGGTCCCTGGCCGTGCGGGACTACGTCGCAGCTCGTGGGCAGGCGATCCTGGTCACCGAGCTGCACCGGACCGTGGCCATCCTGCATGTGGCCTGCGCCCTGCACCTGAGCGCCAGCCAGCTCGTCAACAGCGATGCGCTGGCAGACTGCCCTGCCGCTGTCTATGAACAGCTAAAGCCTTCGACCGGAAATTCGAGATGAGTCAGGACATCACCGAGTATCTCGACCTGAAGGGTGCGCGTCAGCCTGGCCACGAGCACAAGCGGGGCAACGTGGACTTCCCGATCTGATTCAGTCCCTCGACAAGGAAGCCGGACGCCTCGGTGTTGGTCGCAGAACGCCTGGAGAAGCACAGGGCCTGACGCTCCGCACCAGTGACGGCGCGGCTGAGTCTGTCGATGCAGCAGCTCCGGCATGGCCCTCAGTCGCGGCGGCGCTTGATGCGGAAGCGAGTCTCCAGACGCTCGAGAAAGCCCGAGACTCGATCCTTGAGAACAGGTGTGACCATGGCCCGAAGCCAGCGGAAGAGCTCTGGCAGGTGCTCGGAGCGAAGCGCCTCGAGGCTGGGGATCTTGAGGTGGACCTTGCTGCCCTTTTCGATGACGATGCGGGCGGCGGGGCCAAGATAGGTTGCCACTTCTGATACGAGCTGTTGCCCCAATGCGCCGGCACCACTCAA
>ERZ890510.2509-NODE-2509-length-10278-cov-4.375232_pt1 | contig 10278 bp, 5 predicted proteins | sample MGYA00521265_ERZ890510 | MGnify/ENA primary metagenome ERZ890510 (study PRJEB32303, sample SAMEA104408624) | aquatic metagenome | biome: Brackish water; feature: Chemocline; material: water | place: Baltic Sea | collected 2014-10-26T21:54:00 | depth 110 m ...
ATGCGCTGGTGCGCCGGGCTGATGGCGCGGCGACAGACAATCTGGCACGGTGTCTGCTGGATGCGGGTTACGTCCTGTTTGCCGTGGCCCACAGTTCCCAACCGCGATACACCATCGACGACATTCGGCCGGACCTGCCACGGGCGGTGCGCTTTGTGCGCCACCATGCGGAGCGCTTCCGCATCGACGGCGACCGCCTGGGCATCCTCGGTGGCTCCTCCGGCGGGCACGTCAGTCTGCTGACAGCGACGGCCCCGCCGGCTGCGGATCCGGAGGCGGTGGATCCCATCGATCGCGTATCATCCCGCGTGCAGGCGGTGACCGCCTTCTACCCGCCCACGGATCTGCTCAACTATGGCTCCGCAGGCACGTCGATCCAGGACTATCTGAACCAGCTTTTTCAGGCGGAACAGGGGCACGAGTTCAACGCACCCTTTGATTTTACCCAGTTCAACGCGCAGTCGGAGCGCCTCGAGCCGATTGCGGATGTTGCCCAGCGCCAGGAAATTTTTCGGCAGAACTCGCCGATCACCCATGTCAGCGCCGACACGCCCCCCGTGCTGCTGCTCCACGGGGATGTGGATGTGATCGTCCCTCTGCAGCAGTCCGAGGTGTTCTGCAGCCGGTTGCAGGAAATGGGTGTCGCCCACAAGCTGGTCGTGCTGCCAGGTGTCGGGCACGTGACACTGGCTGCACCGGATGACGGTCGTGTCGACATCATCGACTGGTTCGGACGACACCTGGGACCGGACCGCGGGTGACGACCAACGGGTCGGGGGCAGGTACGCAGCCCGGTTTCCACATCGCAGAGGCAACGGTGGTGGTGCCGTCGGCTGGGTCCCTCGACGACCAGGCCCGGCGCATCGTGCAAGCTGTTCGTGCCCGGCATGGCGTGGAACTGGCCGTTGTCTCCGGCGAGCGGGCCCTGGCGGGGCTGGCCACGCGTCATGCGATCGCTCTGGGATGTCTGGCGGATAACACCTTTGTAGCGTCCCTCTACGGCAACTGGCAGACACTTGTGGATCGCTGGTATCCCGGTGTCGGTGGCAGCGTTGTACAGCTGATTCCGTCCGCTCAACGGCGGGGTGATCACGTGTTGCTTCTGGGGGGCAGTGATGTGCCGGGGGTGTCGGCAGCAACGACACGTTTCCTCGAGCAGCTCGTGGTGGCGGATGGCGGGACCGTTTCATGGCAACTGCACGTGCACCTCGGCGATGGTCATCTGCCCCTGCCTGCAGACCGCATGGATTGCCTGGGTACGGCGGCCAGTCCGATCCTGACACCGGAGAGTGCGCTCCCCGAGACGCCCTACGAATCCGGCTTTGTCACCGGTACGGCAAGCAACCATCTGTTGCGCCTGGGCATGTACGGTCCCCATGCCGACAACTTCCACCTGTCGCGCTCATCCCAGTTTGGCCTGCGCTACCTGTACACCGGGCGTCTGGAGGATGCGCAGGACTATCGCCGGACTCTGCTCGCCGAAGCCAGATCCGGCGTGCTGCAGCGGCTCTATCACTACAAGTCCATCCGCATGTTCCAGTTGTGGGCCGTGCTCGGTGACTGTCCGGTTTTTGCTGCGGATGAGAGGGTGGAGATCAGCGGTGCCATGCGTTGCTACCTGCTGACGGAGAGTGGCATCGCCAGCAAGCAGATGATTCAGGCCGCCTCAGGAGGCACACAGATTTTCAGTCGTCACATCGCCTGTGACGCACTGAATCTGTGGATCGGCGCCGACTGGCTCTGGCGTGAAACCGGTGAGGATCACTGGCTCGACGAACGGGCCGTGGCCGATACGTACTTCGAGGCGCAGGCGGGCACCGACGTGCCCCTCACGGGGCTCACCGAAGGCTACGCAAGCTACCTGGATGTGTATCTCGAATGGATGGTACTGCGTCATCCCGGGGCCATCGCCGAGGATCCCCACATCCGGCTGTGGGCGGAGCGTGTTGCAGGGTTGTGTACGAACACGGGCCAGCTGGTACTGGGACCGCAGACGGATCCGAGTCGGTATCCCTACCACCTGCTGCGCAAGCTGGCCTGCCTGCTCAAGGACGGGCGTTACCTGTCGGTGGCGGATCTGCGCGAACGTCAGGTGGCACGGGGGATGGATCGAATCCTGCAGTTCACCGCCGGCCAGGCGTGGGCGGCGGACGTCGAGGCCGTGGAGCCAGATGACGCTGTCGGCCTGAGGGTGTATCCCATGAATGAGCGTCTGCGGCAGTGGCAGGCGCCGACGATCCGCGCTGGCAAAGGCTTTGATCGTGCCGTGGGCCGTGGTGGTTGGGCGGAGGCGGATGAGTACCTCATGGTGATCGGGGTACGCAGCGGCGGCAAGAGTCTGCCCAATGTGGGGACCCTCGCGGCGTACGAACGCTTTGGCCAGCGGCTGATCACGTCGGATCTGGTGCCCCTGTATCCGCGCAGTGCCAGCCCCTGGCGGCACTCCCGGGCCACCGTCAGCATCGGCGGCCTTGGTGCCGGCATGAGCGAGGGCGCTGAAGTGCTGGTACAGCGGGCCGTCGCCGGTGGCCACCTGTTCAGTTTCGAGATCAACGCCGCCGGACACCATCGCTGGTTCCGGTCCCTGTACTGGAAACCGTCGGCCTACGTGCTGATTGTCGATCGCATCCTGGTGCAGGGCGAGGCGACGTGGCCCTGGTCCCTCGGGGTGAACTGGCGTTGCGCGGGTCGCGTGCTGGGCATCGAGGATGATCTGGCGACGCTGGCCTTCGCTGACCCTGAGGTTGCCGGACGGTTCCACGTGCAGGTCGCCGGTGGTCTGCGCCTGCATGCCGAGACCAGTAGTTACCCCGTCCTGGGTGCACCTGCGGGTACACCGGCGACGACGGAGCTGATGCTGCATGGCTTGCTGGACCTGCCCGCAGGTAGGCCAGACGTGGAAGTGGCGACACTGCTGCACGCTGTCGCCGGGACGGACGGCACGGATTATCGGCTTGCCAGCAGAGACGGGGGATGGACGGTCACCGGCACCGATGAAGTGAGTGAATTCGACACGGGTGACACAGCGGGAGAGATGGCGATCCGTGTCAGCGTTGGACGACAGATGTTGGATCGAATCCATGCTACCCCCCCGGGCGCATCCGACCACGCTGTGCCCCGCACATTGCCGGTACGCTGGACCTTCGACCTGCCATCATCGGCTTCGATAACGGCCTGGACGCAGACAGCAGATGGTGCTGCCGTGGCTGTCGGTACCGATGGTGGCGACGTTGTTGTCCTGGATGCGGATGGCAAGGCGCAATGGATGACCCGCTGTGCCACTGCCATCACGGCGCTGACAGCGACCGAGCAGGACCTGCTGGTCGGTACGCGCGCCGGCGATGTCCACCGATTCGATCCGGCAGGGGTCGAACAATGGCGCTACAGCTGTCAGTTCCGTGAGGAGCGCGCTTTCTGGCCCTGGTGGTTCCTGTCGACCCCCGCCATCGGCGCCCTTGCAGCGGGGTGTGATCCGGCAAGTGGGCAACACGTTGTCGCCGTGGGCACGGGCAGCACAAACATCATCTTCCTCGATGGTAACGCCGGTGTGCGGCTCGATGATGTTGTGAGCCCGTACGGATGGCCAGATCGGATGCAGGCACATCAGTCAGCCGCCGGTGAACTGGAGTTTCTCGTTGGGCACACGTGGCTGTCGTGTGGTTCCACCGTGCGAGGGTGGGTGTTGTCCCCTCAGGCACGGGAGAGTGTCGCGTACCGTCGCAGCGTGGACGCCATGGGCCGTTCGACGGATGGCTGGGACAGTTGCGGTGTTGTCGACTTCCGCGTGGGGCCCCTGACCCCGGGTGGACCAGGTCGCATGGTCGTGCTGCGCCATGGCGCGGTCCATCAACTGACCATGTACGACGAAGCCAGCGGGGACCCCCTCTGGGATGCGGGGATCGGCGGCGCACCCGTTGCCCTGGGCGTGATGGCAGGACCGGAATCTGAGGCGGCGGCTCGCCTGTACGTGGCCGATCAGTTCGGCTGGCTTGTCACCTTTGATGCAGCGGGCCGGCGACTTGCAGCACTCCGTGTTGCGTCCTCGTTGCGTGGCATGAGCATCACGGGCCATGGTGGTCTGGCGCTGTGGAACACAGAGCAGTTGTGCACGATCGACGCCGAAGGCGGGGAAGATCGATGCCGGTTCTCCGGCGATCCCATCGGCTGGTACGTTCATGCGGAAAACTCGGGCCTGCTCTGCGCGCAGCAGAACCGGTTGGTGCTATACCGCTGACGAACCGCAGCGGGCGCCATCAGAGGAGGTAGAGGTGAGACAGAGCGAACGCCGGTACGAGTGGCTCTATGGGGATGAACTGTTCGAATTGATCGCGGAGCAACCGGTTGCCTGGTTGCCCCTGGGTATCCTGGAAAAACACGGGGGACACCTGCCCTGGGGCCTGGACGGGCTCAAGGCTCACGCGGTCTGCATGCGGCTGGCAACGGAGCTTGGCGGTGTCGTGCTCCCAGCGAACCATCAGGCCGGGATTCACGGGGACTGCCGTGAAGCAGACGACGCCGAGTTCCGTCGGCGCCACGCCCAGGTCGGGGATCTCCTCTACCGGGAGCAGACCTTGCGGACCTTCCTCGCCGAGACCTTCGACGGGCTCGCCAATCTTGGCTTCCAGGTCATCGTCGCCTATACCGGACATTACCCGGCCGTGCAGACCCGGATTCTGCAGGAGACGGCGGAAGCTTTCTCGCAGGCAGGTCGGGCCAGGGTGATCGCCTTCTGGGAAGAGCTCGCATGCGGTGGCGGGGATCACGCAGGAAAGTGGGAGACCTCCATCTACCTGGCTCTTGATCCCGACGCCGTGAGGCTCGCCGCCATCCGCGACGAGAGCACAGGCCAGGCCGGGTACTATCGGGGTGAGGATGTGAGCAGCCACACTTCACGAGAATTCGGCGAGGAAGCCCTGGCACAGGTGGAGAGCTATCTCACCCGGGCGGTGGCGCAGGCGTTGCAGGCGCACGAGTCAGGGCCTCGCTAGGGTCGACTCAGCGCAGCGCCCGCCACGTCTGCAGGAAGGCGTCGACGTTGGCCCGCGTCACCGGGCTGTCGTCGACAACATTGTCCACCGGTGAGAGGATGAAGCCGCCTCCCGGGGCGAGCATCTCCATGGCTTCGGTGACGGCGCGCTGGACGTCCGCCGCTGTGCCCATCTCGACGGTGACAAAGCCGTTGACGCCACCCCAGATGGCGACCTTTCCGGCGAGCTTCCGTTTCATCAGCGGCAGATCGGCGCGTGCGTCCTGTACCGGATCGGCGCCAATCAGGACATCGATACCGGCTTCGATGTAGTCGTCGAGCAGGGGCGTGAAGGAACTGGTCGAAATGACCGCCAGTTTCGTCTCCGCCTGGTGGCAGCGGCGGACATCGGCCTTGAGATCCGGCAGGATGAAGCGTTCGTACAGCGTCGGCGACCAGAAGTCGGTGGTCTCATACCAGCCACGACGGATGTAGAGATCGACACCGACAGCAAGCACAACCTCTTCGCGCACGCGGTTCCAATCGGCGATGATGGCCAGCAGTTCCTCGAGGTATGCGGGCTGCTCGATGGCGGCGTAGACGAGTTCCTCCATGCCACAGAGCCAGCAGGCGATGTCGAAGAGACCGCCCCACTCGCCAATGGTCATCAGGCCCAGCTCGTCAGCGGTCTGTTTGGCCCGCTGCGATGTCTGCCGGAACTGGTTGATCTCGTCATCCGTCGGTGGTGTCAGCAGGTAGCGCAACGCCGGCAGATCATCGACACCGGTGATGAGTCGTTTGCGCGCGCGAGGGATGACGAAGTCATCAAAGAGTGGCACACGGTCGCCCTGTACCCAGTCCTCCGTCCTATCAACAGACGTGGTCAGTGTTCCTGCCGGTGTTGTGTAGCGGCGGTGCAGGATGGGGTAGCGCGCATCTGCTTCATCCTGGCGCCAGTCCTCTACCTGCACGTTGTCGCGGAAGCGCACGGGCAGGCCGTGCAGATCGGCCTGCTCGGATGTCGACCGATCGCGCGTGGTGTCGCGCACCGGCAGCCCCATACAGGTGTCGAGACCCATGGCGATCTGGCGTTCGACGAATTCGTACTGATCGCGGCAGTGGCTGCGCAGCGCGTTGTAGATCATGAAGCTGCACGGCGTGTAGTCCGTTTCCTCGTGGGCGATCGTGGCCAGCATGCGCTCGCGGGAGGAGAGGTTGTGCGACATGGGGTCCTTGCTCAATACTGGGGGTATGTAACAGGGCTCACGGCAGGGAAGGCTCTACCGGTGAGTATCCCATCTTTTTGTCCCGCGTGCACGAGAGGTCTGCCGTGACACCTGCAATCCCGTCCGCTCCGGCCCAACTGGCCCTCGACACGATCCACCAGCGTCCCGTGATCGGCATCCCCAGTTGGCTCATTCACGTCATGGACCACGCTCACATCGAGCGCCTCGCCGGCGCCAACCCGGGTGACTACCGGCGCGACCCGCGGGCGACCTATCTGGCATTCCAGCGAGGCGTGGGGACCTGTCTGCTGGACCAGTGGATTCCCGACAACCCCCTGACCATGGGGAGCGGCGGCTACGCAGGGGAACGGCGGGCCACCACCGGCCTGGCAAGGGTCGTTGTTGATGGGATCCACATCGATTCACCGGAAGCGGTCGTCGAGCATCTGGAGGGTGTCGCTTTTCCGGCCCTGCGTCAGCAGTCGGCCGCCTTCGACGAGGATGTGAGAGTCCAGCAGATCATCGAAGGTGAGAGCCAGATCCAGCATGTCCTCGGCCCGACAATCCTGAAGAGCGGATACGGTTACGTCCGTTTCCCGAGTTTCGCCTACGGCACGTACGGCTACGAGCCGTACTTCTGTGCCTATGCGCTGTATCCCGACGTCATCGAGCGGCACTTCCAGCTGCAGTCCGAGGTGGCACGAGTGCACAATCGGGCGGCGGCGCGGGCTGTCGTGGAGGGCGGGCTGCCGCCCCTCTATCGCCTCGATCACGACATGGCGGATTCGCGGGGGACCCTGGTCCACATCGACAGCCTTGATCGGCTGTGGTTGCCACACTTCGCGCACTCGATTGAGCCCTTGGTGCAGGCGGGGGTACGTCTGCTCTGGCACTGTGACGGCAATCTGATGGAGATGGTGCCACGCCTGCTGGAAGCGGGCATCGCCGGGTTCCAGGGGTTCCAGTACGAAGATGGCATGGACTATCGGAGGATCTGCGCCATGAAATCGAAGGCCGGCGACGACCTGATCATCATCGCCGGCGTATCCGTGACGACAACACTGCCCTTCGGTTCACCCGCCGCCGTGCGCGACGAGATCCGCTGGCTGGTGGAACAGGGCCCGCGCGCCGGGCTGTTTCTGGGGGGCTCCAGCACGATTGCTCCGGGCACACCCTTCGACAATATCGCCGCCCTGGTGGAGGGTTTCGCCCACTACCGGGAGCATGGACGCTCGGCGACCGGCTGAGCCGTCGAATCACACAGCGTCCAGCACCAGCACCCAGTCCTGAAAGATTGGCGCCCGCAGTATGGGACAGCGCCAGTCTCCCTGCGCATCCGCCTCGACGAGACCGATCTGCCGCTCATCGCCGTCGACCGGACTGAACAGGGAGGCGTGATAGGAGCTGTCCCGCTCGAGGCCCTTCACCGTGATCCCCCACACGCCGCTGGGCAGAAAGACCACCCGCACCTGACCTGGGATCCCGGCGGCAAAGGCGGCGTTGGGCTCATCGGCGCTAGCGGCGGGGTCGACCCATTCGGAATGGGGCTCGAAGCGCCACCACTCGTATCTGGCGAGGAAGGCCTTGGCCAGCCCGAGCTGGCCGGATCCGGGCAACTGACTGGCTTCGTCCCAGGGGGTGTGGCCCCAGGCCATGCCGTGTGGCGAGGGCCCGTACGGCCGCTCCTTGTTGTTGACCTGCCAGATGCCGTTGGCGCCGTACGTGTGGCCGCAGGCACCCGACAGCATACAGGCCCAGAACATGAAGCGCTGCACTTCCTGCCGGCAGGCTTCGCCGATGCCTTCGTAACAGACCTCCCCGTTGATGACGGGCATCACGGGCTCGTCCGCGTAGGCCTTCTGCACCCGTCGGATCGTGTTGGGGATGCTGCGTCGGTCGCCGTGTCCTGTCTGCAGCATGTCGAAGTCGAGGACCGCCGGATCCGTCACCGTGTCGCGCGCCGAGTCGGAGGGGTGGATGGTGATCGGGTGGCCATAGGGATCGATCTGCCGCAGATAGCGGGTCAGTTCCGTCCAGCCCTCCTGCAGCCGGGTGCGATCGCCCTCCTTGTCGTCGGACAGGTACCAGGGCATGGAGCCCTCGCCGGCCAGACACCAGACCACCGGGTAGGCCCCGTAGCGGGCGACGATATGGCGCCAGTGCTGCTTCATCCTGTCGATGCCGAGCCACGGCAGGTAGTAGCCCCAGCAGCCGACGATGCAGGGCACCAGGCCGTTACGCACGAGGTGGTGGATGCGCAGGTCGGCGTGATCGTAGTAGGCAGGGTTGATCCGCGTGAAGTCCTGCTCCCACGCGAAGCCCTCGCTGTTGCGGCTGCGCTCGTCGAAGGCGGGCATGTCGGGGAACAGCCCTGCCACCAGTTGGACCACGGTGAATTCCTTGTCCACCCGGTCCTGCGTCAGTTGCTGGAAATCCCCGGGCCAGCTGAGTCGATCACAGAGGGCCATCCACCAGGTGTCGGCGAGCCAGAAAAAGGGTGTACCGTCGCGGTGCTGCAGGTAACGCTTGTTGTCGCTGACAACCAGGGGCCCTTGCTGCAGCAGGGGATTGCTGCCGCTGTACGGGGTGATTTCCAGGACTCCTTCGCGACCGTGCAGATCCGGGTCCGAGGCGTCCGAGCAGACGGAGTGCCACCGATGTTGTCCGAGGCAGGAGGAGGCGTAGCGCACGCGCCAGGTCTGCTCGCCGGACCAGAAGGCAGGTACGCAGCGCTCGACACCATCCGCGCCGGTGATGCTGACATCCACCTCGAGTTGATTGAAGGGGTCGTCGTAGCTCCGGCTCGAAGACAGGGACCACTCCGTGATCGAGTTCTGCATGGCACGCAACATGGGACAAATCTCCGGCGTGGTGGAATGGACCTGCTCCTGCTCAGCACAGTCATAACTATTGGAGGAACAGATCGCTGCGCAAACGGCTGGGCCCTGAGGAATTGACTTCGTCGTGGCGATCCAGGTTATGTAACCAGAAGCATCCGGTGGCGAGGGCCCGAGAGGAAATCACCATGGCGACAATGAGTCAGCGACAACGTATCATGGCCGCCAGTGAGGGGGGTGTGCCGGACCGGTTGCCCTTCTTCCACTACTGGCGTCACTGCCAACTGGGCTCTGTGGAGCGGGCGTGTCGCAACCGTGGCATGGGCATGTGCTGGACCCGACCCGGGCACGTGGAGAGGCTCCATGACGTCGAGGTGGTCGAGCGGCAGCAGACGTGGTCCGGCCAGCCTGCCTGGCGGCGGACCTTTACCACGCCCGTGGGGGAAGTGTCGACCCTGGAGATCCGCGAGGCCGGTGTCGGCCAGTGGCACGGTCAACGGAGCTGGCGCGATGTGACGCCGTGGCAGGTGGAGCGGCTGATCAAGGAACCTCAGGACTACGCCGTGGTGCAGTATCTGGTGGAGCACACGGAATATGTCGCCGACGATTTCCCCATCGAGCAGGCCATGGACTGGCTGGGGGAGGACGGCGTCGTGCTCTGTGGCCTGCCCCACTCACCCATGCAGACGCTGATGATTGACTGGGTGGGCAGCGAGGGTGGACGGTTCTACTACCACCTGGCGGACCACCCCGATCTCGTCGAGGGATTGTATCGAGCGCTGTGCCGCAGTCGTGAGGCACTGCATGAGATCGCCGCGCGCTCGTCGGCGCCCATCGTCATGTGTGGTGACAACATGGATGACTTTCTCGTCAGCCCCCGGCTGTTCGAGCAGTACTTCATGCCGGTGTACGCGCAGCAGGCGCAGGTGCTGCACGAGCACGGAAAACTCATGGCGGTCCATATGGACGGTCGGCTGCATGCCATCCAGGAGCTGATCGGCCGTACTGAGATCGACATTGTCGAGGCCCTGCATCCGCCGCCGATGGGTGATCTGCCCCTGGAGGAGGCGCTGCATCTGTGGCCCAACAAGAGCATCTGGGTCGGCTTCCCGTCGGCGACGTACGCCGAGGGTCCCGAGGCGACCGCGGAATACGCGCGCGAACTGGTTCGCCAGGCCGGTGACAGCGGCCGGGTGGTGATTGCCGCATCGACGGAGAATCTGGTGTCGAATGAAAATCTGCTGGCTCT
>ERZ890510.2510-NODE-2510-length-10277-cov-6.763941_pt1 | contig 10277 bp, 8 predicted proteins | sample MGYA00521265_ERZ890510 | MGnify/ENA primary metagenome ERZ890510 (study PRJEB32303, sample SAMEA104408624) | aquatic metagenome | biome: Brackish water; feature: Chemocline; material: water | place: Baltic Sea | collected 2014-10-26T21:54:00 | depth 110 m ...
CTTGAGGGCCTGACCAAGCGCTTTGGCACGGTCGCAGCCGTCGATGACGTCGATCTCGACGTTGTGGGTGGCGAGCTTTTCGCCCTGCTGGGTGGCTCGGGCTGCGGCAAGACCACGCTGCTGCGCCTGCTTGCGGGCTTCGAGACACCCGACGCCGGCCGAATCCTGATCGATGGAAAGGACATGACCGGCGTGCCGCCGCATCTGCGCCCGGTCAACATGATGTTCCAGTCCTACGCACTGTTCCCTCACATGAACGTGGCGGAGAACGTGGGTTACGGCCTGCGCCGCGAAGGTGTGGCGAAGTCCGAGGCCGCCGTCCGCGTGGCCGACGCGCTAACCCAGGTACAGCTCACCGATTTCGCCCAGCGCCGGCCGGCGCAGCTCTCGGGCGGCCAGCGCCAGCGCGTGGCGCTGGCCCGCGCACTCGTCAAGCGGCCCAGGCTGCTGCTGCTCGACGAACCGCTGGCGGCGCTCGACCGCAAGCTGCGCGAGGGCACGCGCTTCGAACTGGTGCGCCTGCAGGAAGAACTCGGCCTCACCTTCATCATGGTGACTCACGATCAGGAAGAGGCGATGTCCATGGCAACCCGGCTCGCCGTCATGGAAGCCGGCCGCATCGTCCAGACGGGTTCCCCGCGCGAAGTCTACGAACGGCCCGCGTCACGCTTCATCGCGGACTTCATCGGCCACGCCAACATTCTCAAGGTGCCGGGAGGCCGCTGGATAGCACTTCGGCCGGAGAAGATCGCGCTCTTCGCGGCGCGGCCGGACACCGCCCACGCGTTTGCCGGCAGGATTGTCGATATCGCGTACGAAGGCTCAAGGTCACTCTGCCGGGTAGCCCTCGACGACGGCCGCACGATATTGGCCTCCATGTCCGACGACGCGTTCCACCGCGGCCAGAATGTCTGGCTCGGCTGGGCAGCCGACGCCGGGCACCCGCTGGAGGCATAGCGCCATGCGTGCCGTCATTGCGTTGCCCCTCGTATGGCTCGGAATCTTCTTTCTGCTGCCGTTCGTGCTGGTACTGGCCATCGCGCTCGGCACCAATGCGCCCGATTCGGTGCCACCGGTGGCACTTGGCCTGAGCTTCGCCAACTTCAAGCTGCTGTTCACCGACGATCTTTATCTCGCGGCCTGGCTCATCTCGTTGCGCATCGCCGCTACTTCGACGCTGGTGGCCCTCCTCCTTGGCTATCCCATGGCCTACGCCATCGCGCGAGCGGCACCCGCGCGCCGTCCGCTCCTGCTGATGCTGGTGGTGCTGCCGTTCTGGACCTCGGTCCTGATCCGGATCTACGCCTGGATGGGCCTGCTGGCCCGCAACGGCCTGCTCGACCAGTTCCTGCGCTGGACCGGGCTTGCCGAGAATCCCGGCACGATCATCGGCACCGAATGGGCGATCCATCTCGGCATCGTCTATGCCTACTTGCCCTTCATGGTGCTGCCGCTCTACGCCACGCTGGAGAAACTCGATACCGGCCTCCTCGAGGCGGCGGCCGATCTCGGGGCACGGCCCCTCGCCGCCTTCCTTACCGTTACCCTGCCGCTGTCGTTGCCCGGCATCGTCGCCGGTTGCCTGCTGGTGTTCATTCCGTCGGTCGGCGAGTTCGTGATCCCCGACCTCTTGGGCGGTACCGAAACCCTGATGATCGGCAAGGTGCTGTGGGACGAATTCTTCACCAACGGCGACTGGCCGCTCGCCTCGGCAGTCGCCATCTGCCTGTTGGTGCTGCTGCTTGGCCCCCTCGCGCTGTTCCAGCGCCAGCAGGCCAGAAGCCTGGAGCGGCGGCGATGAGGGGTCGCGTGCGCTTTGCCATCGCGGCGCTGGGCTTTGGCTATGCCTTCCTCTACCTGCCGCTGGCGCTTGTGATGATCTACTCGTTCAACGAATCGCGGCTGGTCACGGTGTGGAGTGGATTCTCGACCAAATGGTGGAGCGCGCTGCTGGCCAACGAGGCCATGCTCTCGGCGGCCTGGCTGTCGATCCGGATCGCCGTGGTGAGCGCCTCCACGGCGGCGATCCTTGGCCTCGCTGCCGGTTACGCGCTTGCCCGCGCGCCGGCGTTTCCAGGGCGCGCCTTGTTCGGCGGCATGGTCATCGCGCCGATGGTGATGCCCGAAGTGGTGATGGGCATCTCCATGCTGCTGCTGTTCGTCGGCGTCGACCGGATGTTCGGCGGACCGGCGCGCGGCTTCCTCACCATCGCCATCGCCCATACGACCTTTGCGATCGCCTTCGTAGCCATCGTGGTGCAAGCCCGGCTTGCAGATTTCGACCGCTCGCTGGAAGAGGCCGCGATGGACCTCGGCGCGACACCCTGGGCCACATTCCGGACGATAACGCTGCCGTTGATCGCCCCGGCGATCGGCGCCGGCTGGCTGCTCGCGTTCACCTTGTCGTTGGACGATCTGATCCTGACCCAGTTCGTGGCCGGTGCGCAGTCCCAGACCCTGCCGATGCGGGTCTATTCCAGCGTCCGCCTCGGCGTCGATCCGCAGATCAACGTACTGGCCACAATCATCGTGGTGGTAGCGGCCGGGGCGCTGATCGTATCCGGCTGGCTCACGCAACGCCGGTAGCCCTCGCCCATTTCTCCGACCACAGGTGCAGCGGCAGGAACAGCCGCAGCAGTTCCCGGCCGAGCACCGTCAGACGGTAGCCCGCGGCTGCGTCGAGTTCGACGAGCCTGGCCTCGCGCAATTCGGCCAGCCTCGTATTGACGATGGTCGGGCTGGCACCGATGGCGTCCTGCAATTCGCGGAAGCGCCGGGGCCCGTCGCGCAATTCCCAGACGATGCGCAGCACCCAGCGCCTGCCCAGCAGATCGAGCAGAACCATGATCGGCCGGCCGGTGCGGGAACCGCGGACTCGCTTCACCATCTATTTCACTCCGTTACTACAATTATTGTAGCGTCAATCAATTGGCGACACTACATAACCTGTAGCCCCCAGACCGGAGACCGACCATGCCCCGCATCGCCCCCGCCGAAGCCCCTTACCTGCCCAAGATCGCCGCCGAGCTGGCGCGCATCATGCCCAAGGGCGTCGAGCCCCTGGTGCTGTTCCGCACGCTGGCGAGAAACCCGCGCGTGTTCGAGAAGATGTTCGCCGGCGGCCTCCTCGACAAAGGCGCCCTCAGCCTACGCCAGCGCGAAATCGTCATCGACCGCACGACCGCGCGGCTCGGCTGCGAATACGAATGGGGCGTCCACATTGCCTTCTTCGCGGCGAAAGTCGGCTTCGGGCCGGAGCAGGTCGCGGCCACCGTGACCGGGTTGGCCGGCGCCGTCTGCTGGACGGAAGACGAACAGGCCCTGCTCGCCCTGGTCGACGATCTCGTCGACCGCCGTACCGTCGGCGAGGTGACCTGGGCCACCCTTGGTAGGCATTTCGACGAAGCCCAGATCCTCGAGGCGATTGCGCTGATTGGCTACTACCACACCATCAGCTTCCTCTGTCGCGGGCTCGAATTGCCACTCGAAAGCTACGGAGCGCGCTTTCCTAGCGTCGCGTGAGCCGATCGATACCGAGGATCAACAGACCGAACGCCAGCCCCCAGAAGGCCGAGCCGACACCCATCAGACTGACACCCGAGACCGTGACCGCAAGCGTGCCTGCGGCGGCAAAGCGGTCCTTGTCGCCCGCCAGCGCCGTGCCCAGGGCGCCGGCCATCGATCCCAGCAGCGCCGTGCCGGCTACCGTCGCCAGCAGGGCCGGCGGCAGCGCATTGAACAGGCCGACCAGCGAGGCGCCGAACAGCGCGATCAGAAACCAGAAGAACGCGTAGAACGGCCCGGTCATCCAGCGGCGGGCCGGATCGGGATGGGCGTCCGGTCCGGTGCAGAGGGCCGCGGAAATCGCGGCGAGGTTCGAGGTGTGCGCGCCGAGGAACGCCGTGCCCAACGAAGCCGCGCCGGTGACGCCCAGGATCGGTTGGGTCGGCGGCTGGTAGCCGGAGGCGCGCAGAACCGCGAAACCCGGCAGGTTCTGCGATGCCATCGTCACGAGATAGAGCGGCACACCCAATCCGACCAGCGTGGCGATGTCCCAGACAGGCGCCGTGATTACGATCGTGGAGAGGCCGACCACCGGCATCGGCATCACCAGCCCGAGCGACCAGGCGAGTAGCGCGCCAGCCACCAGTACCACCAGCGACGCGAGCGCCGGCATGAAGGCGCGCGCAATCAGGAACAGTACAATCAGCGGCAGCACGAGAAGCGGCGAGGTCGGCACATGCTCGACCATCGCCACGACGATGCGGAGCAGGATGCCGGCCAGCATGGCCGCCGCAATGCTGGCCGGAATCCGCTCGATCAAGCGGCCGAGTGGCCGGATCGCGGCGGTGAGCAGGATCAGCACGGCCGCCAGCACGAAGGCGCCGACGGCGGCGGCGAAACTCGGCACGCCACCGGTAGAGGCAATCAGCGCCGCGCCCGGCGTCGACCACGCGGTGATGATGGGCATGCGGTAGCGCACGCTGAGGACAAGCGCGCTCAACGCGGTGGCAAGGCCGAGGCCGGAGACCCACGAGCTTGCCTCGTCGGTTGTGGCGCCGACCGCCTGGGCTGCCGCCAACACGATCGGCAGCGTGCCGCCCACACCGGCGATGGTCGCGACCAGCGCGGCGGTCGCGACGGAGATCAGACCGCCGGATTTCAAGCGTTGGCCCGTTCCACCATCGCCTGCAGCAGGATCTGGGCGCCGGCACCGATGTCGGTCTTGGTGGCGTCCTCGATCTCGTTGTGGCTGATGCCGTCCTTGCACGGCACGAAGATCATCGCCGTCGGCGCGACGCGGTTCACGTAGCAGGCGTCGTGGCCGGCACCGCTCACGATGTCCATGTGAGGGTAACCCGCCTGCACCGCGCCGCGGCGTACCGACTCCACCAGTTGCTTTGCGAAGGGCGACGGCGGGAAATACCAGATCTGCTCGATCTTCACTTCCAGGCGATGACGCGCGGCAATGCCAGCCGCTGCCGCGCGCAGCTCGGCATCCATCTTCGTGAGTTCGCCATCGTCGGGATGGCGGAAGTCGACCGTCATGAACAGGCGCCCCGGGATCGTGTTGCGCGACTGTGGCAGGCTTTCGATCACGCCCACCGTCGAGCGGCCGTTCGGCCGGTTGCCGATCTTTCGGCTCTCGACGATCAGCTCGGCAGCTCCTACAAGCGCATCGCGCCTTCCTTCCATCGGCGTCGTGCCGGCATGGCTTTCCATGCCGGTCCAGTTGATCTCGTACCACCGCTGGCCCTGCGCGCCGGTGACGACGCCGATCGTCTTCTTCTCGCGCTCGAGGATCGGGCCCTGCTCGATATGGGCCTCAAAGAAGGCGCCGACCTTGCGGCCGCCGACCGGCTCCTTGCCGTCATAGCCGATCTTCTTCAGCGCCTCGCCGAAGCTCACGCCGTCGCGGTCCTTGATCGAAAGTGCATAGTCGAGCTCGAAAGCGCCGCCGAACACGCCCGACGCCACCATGGCCGGCGCGAAGCGGCAACCTTCTTCGTTCGTCCACACTGCGACCTCGATCGGCGCCTCGGTGACGTAATTCGAGTCGTGCAGCACGCGCAACACCTCGAGCCCCGCCATCACGCCATAGGCGCCGTCGAACTTGCCGCCGGTCGGCTGGGTGTCGAGATGCGAGCCGGTCATCACCGGCGGTTTGGCCGGATCGCGACCCTCGCGGCGCGCGAAGATATTGCCCAGCTGGTCGACCTTGATCGTGCAGCCCGCCTCCTTGGCCCAGCGCACGAACAGGTCGCGGCCGATCCGGTCGAGATCGGTCAGCGCGATGCGGCAGACGCCACCCTTTTCGGTGCCGCCGATCTCGGCCAGTTCCATCAGGCTCGACCACAGCCGGTCGGGGTCGATGCGCAGATTGGTCCTGGGATCGGTCGGGGTGGCAGCTTTCATGGCGAACTCCGGGTAAACAGGCCGCCAAAATAGCCGCGCCGACGGCAAATGCCAGCCAGCGAAATGTATTGCTTGAGCTTGGCCCCATCCGCTTGCAAGGGTGCGCCTCCTAGGAGGAATCCCGTCCGCATGCTTCCGCTCTCCGACACGCTCGTTCTCGACCTCACGCAGGTCATCGCCGGTCCCACGGCCGGCCAGATCCTGGGCGACATGGGCGCCGACGTCATCAAGGTCGAGCCCCTGGGCGGCGAGCATTTCCGCCCGCACTTCGGCGGCGCCTGGGTTCCATCGATGAACCGCAATAAGCGCGGCCTCGCCCTCGATCTCCGCACCGAAGGTGGCCGCGAGGTGCTGATGCGGTTGGTGCAAAAGGCCGACGTATTCATGGAGGCATTTACGCCGGGCGTGATCGACAAGCTCGGCTTTGGCTGGGACGTGGTGTCGAAGGCGAATCCGAAACTGGTCTATGCCTCGGTCTCCGGATACGGCCAGACCGGGCCCTACTCCGGCCGTGCCGGCTACGACCCCTGCATCCAGGCCGAGATCGGCCTGATCGAGGCGACCGGCCCGACCGGCGGCGAGATGTGCCGGGTCGGCACCGCGGCGGTCGACTACTGCACCGGCTCGTTCTGCGCCGCCGGTATCGCCTTCGCCCTGCTTGGCCGCCACAAGACCGGACGCGGCCAGCGCCTCGACCTCTCGCTGTTCGACGTCGGCACGCACATGATGAGCCACTGGATCACCAACCACGGCCTCACCGGCGAGGATCCGGTGCGCATGGGCACCGGCAATTCGATCCTCTTTCCGTTGCGCGTGTTCGAGACCAGGACCAAGCCGATCTACATCGCCGGCACCAACGATGCGTTCTGGAAGGTGCTGTGCCGGGCGCTGGGCTGCGAGGAGTGGCTGGCCGATCTGCGCTTCGCCACCAACGAGGGCCGCGTCGCCCATCGCGCCATCCTCGAGCCGATGATGGAGCTGCATTTTGCCGAGCACACTTGCGAGGCCCTCCTGGAAATCCTGCTGCCCGCCGGCATGCCGTGCTCGGCCGTCCAGAAGGTGAGCGACCTGATGGACAATGCCCATGCGAAGGCGCGCGGCAGCATCATCGAATACGACTATCCCGGTCTCGGCCCGGTGAAGGCCGCTGCCAATCCGCTGAAACTCTCCGAGGCCCCGCTGGAAGTGAGGCGACTCGCCCCGCGGATCGGCGAGCACACGGTCGAGATCATGCGCGACGTCGGCTATACCGATGGCGAGATCGAGGCACTGCGTGATGCCAAGGCGGTTGGTACATCATGAAGATCGTCTATTCCGACAAGCACGCCGGCCACGACCCGCAGACCTTCATCGTGCGCGGCGTGAAGCAGAAAAGTGCCGAGCAACCGGAACGCGCCACCCGCCTGCTGGCCGCCGCAAGGGCGGCGGGCCACGAGATTCTGCCGCCGGGGGAATACGATCCCGGTCTGGCCGCGTCGGTGCACGAGCCCGAATACATCGACTTCCTGCAGATCGCCGCGCGCGAGTGGGCCAAGCTGCCGGGTGCCGGCCCCGAGGTCGTGCCCAACGTCCATCCGGCACGCGCCCATGCCTCGTACCCCAAGGCGCTGACCGGCCGCGCCGGCTGGCATCAGGTCGACATGGCCTGCCCGATCGGCCCGCACACCTGGGAGGCCGCCCTCGCCGCCGCCGAAGTCGCCGCGACCGCGGCCGACATGGTTCTGGAGGGCGAGGATCGCGTCTACGCGCTCTGCCGGCCGCCGGGCCATCATGCCTATGCCGACATGGCGGGCGGCTTCTGCTTCCTGAACAATACTGCCGTCGCCGCCCAGCGCCTGCGCGGCAAACACCAGCGCGTGGCAATCTTCGACGTCGACGTACATCACGGCAACGGCACGCAGGGCATTTTCTATGCCCGCGACGACGTGCTGACCGTCTCGATCCACGCCGATCCGGCTTACTACTACCCTTACTTCTGGGGCTACGCCCATGAGCGCGGCGTCGGCCCGGGAGAGGGCTTCAACTTCAACCTGCCGCTGCCGCTGGGCTCCGCCGATGCGCCTTGGCTCGAGGCCGGCGACGAGGCGTTGGGGCGCATCAGCGACTTCGCACCGACCGCGCTGGTCGTCGCGCTGGGCCTCGACGCCAGCGAGAGCGATCCTCTGCAGGGCCTCAAGGTGACGGGTGCGGGCTTCCACGCCATGGCGGAGAAGATCGCCGGCCTCGGCCTGCCCACGGTGCTGGTCCAGGAAGGCGGTTATCTCGGCGACGACCTCGGCCGCAACCTGGTGCAGTTCCTGGCCGGCTTCGAGAAGGGTCGCGGCTAGCGGCGCCCGGTTGCCAGTTGGTCGATCAGGTTGGCGACCAGGGCGGTCCAGCCGGTCTGATGGGCGGCGCCGAGACCGCGACCGGTGTCGCCGTCGAAATATTCGTGAAACAGGATCAGGTCGCGGAAATGCGGATCGGATTGAAGCATCGCGCTGTCGCCGAAGACCGGGCGCTTTCCGTCCTGATCGCGCATGAAAAGCCCGATCAGCCGTCGACTGAGATGATCGGCGACCTGGTCCAGGGTCAGGCGCTGGCCTGAACCGACCGGACACTCGACCTTGAAGTCATTGCCGTAAAAGCTGTGGAAGCGCCGCAGGCTTTCGACAAGCAGGAAATTCACCGGCATCCAGATCGGGCCGCGCCAGTTCGAGTTGCCGCCGAACACGCCGGAATCGGATTCCGCCGGAAGATATTTCAATCCGTACTTCAGGCCGTCGTACCGGAACTCGTACGGATGATCGAGATGGTAGCGCGACACCGCGCGCACGCCATGCGGCGACAGGAACTCCTTCTCGTCGAGCATCCGCTCCAACAGCTTGCTCATGCGAAACGCCCGTGTAAGCGCCAGCAGGTGCCGTCCCTCGGCACCGACATTGTCCCAGCGCGAGATCAGCGTCGCCAGATCGCCGCGTTCCTTGCTGAAATAGCGCATCCGCTGGCCGAAGCCGGGAAACTTCGCGAGAACCTCGCCCTCCACCACCGTCACGGCGAACAGCGGAATCAATCCCACCATCGACCGGATGCGCATCGGCACGGTGGCGCCGCCCGGCATGCAGAGCTTGTCGTAGTAGAAATTGTCGGTGTCGTCCCAGAGCCCGGACCCGTCGGCGCCGGTACCGGCCATCGCCTGGGCGATATAGAGCAGATGCTCGAAGAACTTCGCGACCATGTCCTCGTAGGCGGCGTCGCGCTGAGCGAGCTCGAGGGCGATATTGAGCATGTTGAGGCAGTACATCGCCATCCAGGCGGTCCCGTCCGACTGCTCGATGTAGCCACCGGTCGGAAGGGGCGCGGAGCGGTCGAAAATGCCGATGTTGTCCAGGCCGAGAAAGCCGCCCTCGAAGATGTTCTGTCCCTGCTGGTCCTTGCGGTTGACCCACCAGGTGAAGTTCAGCAGCAGCTTGTGAAACATCCGCTCCAGGAACTCGAAATCGCCGGCGCCGCCGTTCCAGCGCCGGTCGTTCTCGTAGACCCGTAGCGCGGCCCACGCCTGCACCGGCGGATTGACGTCGCCGAACGCCCATTCGTAGGCCGGCAGTTCGCCATTCGGATGCATCATCCAGCTCTGGCACAGCAGCAGCAGCTGTCTCTTGGCGAACTCGGGGTCGACCAACGACAGGCTGACGCACTGGAAGCCGAGGTCCCAGGCGGCGAACCAAGGATACTCCCACGTGTCGGGCATCGAGATGACGTCGTTGGCGCTCAGATGCCGCCAGGCACTGTTGCGACCGTGCGTGCGCGCCGCGGGAGGCGGCGGTTGGCGGAGGTCGCCATCGAGCCACCGCCCGACGTCGAAATGGTAGAACTGCTTGCTCCACAACAGGCCGGCGAAGGCCTGGCGCTGGACCCGCCGCATGTCGGCGTCGGCAATGCCTGCCTGCAGCACCGCGTAGAAGGAATCGGCCTCCCGCCGGCAGCGTTCGACCTCGGCATCGAAATCGGCGAGCACCGGCTGCTCGCCGTCCCCGAGTGAGAGGCGGACCCGAACGACCACCTTGCCGCCGGCGGGAACGCTGCGGTGATAGACGCCCGCGACCTTGGTGCCTTGTGCCGCCGGATTGACGGCCTCCTGACGGCTGTGAACGATGAAGTCGTCGAAGCCGTCCTTGAAATATCCCGGCGTCCGCGCCGAGCCGAAGACCTTGGCGACGTTCGTATCGTTGTCGCAGAAGATCAGCCGGTCGGCGGCGGCGAAGGACAGCGCGATGCGACCCAAGGACTCCTCTTCGCCCACCACTTCACCGGGGCTCTGCTCGCGCATGACGGGCCGGGCGACCGCATCGGTCCAGCTCCACCGGTTGCGGAACCAGGCC
>ERZ890510.2512-NODE-2512-length-10273-cov-4.400763_pt1 | contig 10273 bp, 6 predicted proteins | sample MGYA00521265_ERZ890510 | MGnify/ENA primary metagenome ERZ890510 (study PRJEB32303, sample SAMEA104408624) | aquatic metagenome | biome: Brackish water; feature: Chemocline; material: water | place: Baltic Sea | collected 2014-10-26T21:54:00 | depth 110 m ...
CTTTGTATCTTTTATATGACGCGTTAATTTCGAGCTCTGCGGCGTCATAGCCGACCCACTCACCACCGTGAACTTCTTTGCCTGGTTCGAGGGTTTTATACACTTCAAAGAAGTGCTTAATTTCTTCTAATTCATACATCGGAACATCTTTGAGATCAGTTAAATTTGATTTGCGAATATCTCCAGCTGCAACACAGAGAAGTTTGTCATCGCCACCCTTTTCATCGGTCATACGAAACATTCCGATGACTCGACAAGAAACAACGCAGCCAGGAAATGTTGGTTCATCGAGCATGACTAATGCATCGAGTGGATCGCCATCATTTGAGAGCGTATTTTTTACATAACCATAATCATGTGGAAATCGAGTTGCGGTAAAGAGCATTCGATCAAGTCGAACTTCGCCAGTGCGATGATCAATTTCGTATTTGTTGCGACTACCTGCCGGGATTTCTACAACGACGTCAAATATCACTGGGACTCTCCTTTAATTCGAAATCATAGTCCAAATAAGCATCATGGCTGTGCAATGAGCGACTCCTTAGGGGCTCTGTTCTGGAGTTGGATAAACCAGTAATCTAAACGCAGCGAAGGGATTTGAATTGAAATTAGCTCGTTTAGGTAAATTTGGTTTTGAGAAACCAGCCATAGTAATTAGTGATACTGAAGCGGTTTTTGTTGATGACGTAGTTGCTGATTTTAATCGTGAAACTCTTTCAAACGGGGCAATTGAAAAATTAAGAAAAATTGATTTAGATAATAAACCAAAAGTTAAGATCTCTGATTACAGATTAGGTTCGCCACTTGCAAGACCTACTAAAGCAATTTGTGTAGGTCTTAATTACGCCAAACATGCCAAAGAAGCTGGAGTTGAGCCACCTGTTGAACCAATTATTTTCATGAAAGCCCCAGACACTGTGGTGGGTGGATTTGATGACATTATTATCCCACCAAATTCAGTTAAAACAGATTATGAAGTAGAACTTTGTGTGGTGATAAGCAAAGACGCTTTGTATTTGGATTCACCCAAAGATTCAAAGAATTACATTTTGGGATACACAATCTCACAAGACATTAGTGAAAGACATTGGCAATTAGAAAGATCTGGTCAATGGGTCAAAGGTAAATCATTTCCTAACTACAATCCAATTGGTCCTTGGATCATTACTGAAGACTCATTTGACGCAAGTGATGTCAGATTGTGGACAAATGTTGATGGAGAAAAAAGACAAGATTCTAGAACTAGTGATTTGATTTTTGATGTTGACTATTGCATTTGGTACGTAAGTCAATTTATGCAATTAAATGCTGGAGACATCATAAACACTGGTACACCTGAAGGTGTGGGAATGGGCTTTAAACCTGAGAAGTATTTGAAAGCTGGTCAAGTTGTAGAAACTGGAATTGATGGCATTGGGGTAATTAAATCAAACGTGGTTGACTATAAATAGGTAAAACTATTTATATAGATGATCGGCATCTGGATATTTACCAGATTCCACATCTTGGCTAAATTCTTTTACAACTTTTGATATTTCTTCCCGAAGATTTAAATATCTTTTCACAAACTTAGGTTTTGGATCAGGGGTTAATCCAACCAAGTCCTGCCAAACCATAACTTGTCCATCGGTGTCAGGTCCTGCTCCAATTCCGATTGTGGGAATGGAAATTGAATTTGTGATTTCTTTAGCTAAATCTGCAGGGATAGCCTCTAAAACTATTGAGAAAGCCCCTGCTTTTTCTAACACTTTTGCATCTTCCAATATTTGGTTTGCTTTTTCACCGCGGCCTTGAACTTTGTAACCACCAAAAGCATTTACCGATTGTGGAGTTAATCCAAGATGGCCCATCACTGGAATTCCAGCTTCAACTAAAGAAGTGATAGTTTCGCTAACTCTTTGTCCGCCTTCAAGTTTTATTGCTTGGGCACCTGCTTTAAGAAATTTGGTTGCAGATTCAAGTGCTTGGGTTTTAGAAGTTTGGTAGGAACCAAAAGGCATATCTGCAACGATCATTGCTTTTTTAGTTGATCTTGCTACCGCATTAACAATCGGCAACATATCTTCCACAGTGACAGGAATTGTGGTGTCGTGCCCAAAAACAAGATTTGCTGCAGAATCACCTACTAACAAAACAGGGATATCTAATTCATCAAAAAGAGAAGCTGTAAGTGAGTCATAACTAGTTAACATTGTGAAACGTTTTTTTGTTTGTTTGAATGATGAAAGATCATTAATAGAAATACGTGTCATAACCATTTTCCTCTCGAAGCCAATTACTTGGTCCCCGGATTTATCTAGGTAGTGATTTAATTCTGTCAGACTTTACTTAAAACTGGCACTAAGGGGTTAGAGATTAGAGACTTTCTCTCCATTTGTTGGTTATTGGTTGACGTCTATCTCGTCCAAAGGCCTTAATAGAAATCTTTGTTCCTGGCGGATATTGGCGTCTTTTATATTCTGCTTGATCAATCATTTTCAACACTTTTTCAATCAAAGATTTATCTATTCCTTTGGTAGCCATTTCAAAAGCACCCTGATCTTGTTCCACATATGCATTGATAATTGGATCAAGTTTTTCATAATCTGGTAATGAATCGGTATCAAGTTGGCCTGGTCTTAATTCAGCACTTGGTTCTTTTTCAATACTTGATTCAGGAATTGGTGGATTACCAAGTTGCTGGTTTCTCCATTTGGCTAATTGCCAAACTAAAGTTTTTGGTACATCTTTGATAGGTGCAAAACCACCCACAGCATCACCATAAATAGTTGAATAACCAACTGCTAATTCACTTTTATTTCCTGTAGCAAGAACTAAATGTCCTTCTTGGTTAGAAATCCCCATCAAGATCATGCCTCTAAGTCTTGCTTGTAAATTTTCTTCCGCTAAACCTGTTAAAGATAAAGAATCTTGGTAGGCCTCAAACATTGGTTTTATTGGAACTTCTCTGAAATTTAAACCCGTGCGCTTGGCTAAGTCTTTAGCATCAGTTATTGAATGAGTTGAAGAATACTGGCTGGGCATTGCTACTCCGTTAACATTATTGGCTCCAAGTGCAGCTACAGCAATTACTGCAACTAGTGCTGAATCAATACCGCCACTTAAACCCAGAACTATTGAATCCATACTATTTTTTAAAACATAATCTCTTAAACCCATGACCAGTGCTTGATAAACTTCAGCTAAATCATCATTTCTTTCTCTAACAACTGATTTTGTTACAGGTTGACCAGGGGTTACTTCGAATAAAATTATTTCTTCCACAAATTGGCTAGCTCTATTAGCAATAGACCCATCTGGGTTAACCACAATTGAGTCACCATCAAAAACTAATTCGTCTTGTCCACCAACCATGTTGACATAAGCTAGGGGCGCATTTATTTCTTTAGCTCTTTTTTGCACCAAAGCTAGACGGGCATCATCTTTACCATATTCGTATGGAGATCCATTGATTACTAAAAGTAGATCAGATTTTAGTTGAGCAATTTGTGCAACTGGTCCACCATCTTGCCAAATATCTTCACAAATTGCCAAAGAAACTTTTACCCCATTGACTTCAAAGAAACAGGTTTCTGCTCCTGGCACAAAGTATCGGTACTCATCAAAAACACCATAATTAGGAAGATGATGTTTTATGTATTTACTAATTATTTTTCCATCTTTAATAACTGCAGCAGCGTTTTGTGGTGCTCCAGCGGGAACTCCCAAACCAGATTTTTCACCCGTGGCATCTAAATATCCAACAACAACTGTTAAGTCTTTTAACCCATCAACTACCAAATCTTTTGCCAGTTGTTCCAATGCTTTTTTGGAAGCTTCTTGGAAAGATTTTCTTAAAGATAGATCTTCAATTGGATAACCGGTTAAAACCATTTCTGGAAAACTAACCAAGTCAGCACCTAGTTCTGCTGCTTTTTGAGAAAAGTTTCTAATTAAGGCCGCATTGCCACTTAAATCACCCACGCAAGGGTTTACTTGGGCCAAGGCCACCTTGATTGACATATATATAAGTGTATTCCAGTGGGCAGAGTCCAATTTTTTCTGTAACACACACGAAACATTCATAGGGCACAATGGGGGTTATGGACAAACAAGCAGATTTTGTATTAAGAACAATTGAAGAGCGAGATATTCGCTTCGTACGTTTATGGTTCACCGATGTGATCGGTTCCTTAAAATCAGTGGCCGTGGCCCCTGCCGAATTAGAAGCAGCCTTTGATGAAGGTATTGGTTTTGATGGTTCAGCCATCGAAGGTTTTGCCAGAGTTTATGAATCAGACATGTTAGCGAAACCAGATCCTGCAACTTTTCAATTACTTCCTTGGCGAAGTGAGGGACCAGGAGTGGCAAGAATGTTTTGTGACATTCAAATGCCTGATGGCTCACCTTCATATGCAGATCCTCGTTGGGTTTTAAAAAGAACAATGGCAAAAGCAGCTGACATGGGTTTTACTTTTTATACTCATCCTGAAATTGAATTTTATTTATTTGAAGATGATAAAAATGCGCACAATGTAAAAGTTCCTGTACCAGTTGATCATGTCGGATATTTTGATCAGTCAGCTTCTGGGCCAGGTTATGACTTTAGAAGAAATGCCATCACAATGTTGGAAGCTATGGGAATTTCTGTTGAGTTCTCACATCATGAAGGTGGACCTGGACAGCAAGAAATTGATTTGCGTTACGCAGATGCCTTAAGCACAGCCGATAACATTATGACTTTTCGTTTAGTGGTTAAAGAAGTTGCACTTTCAGAAGGAGTTCGGGCATCTTTTATGCCTAAACCTTTTAGAGACTATCCAGGTTCAGGTATGCACACACATTTGTCGCTTTTTGAAGGAGATAAGAATGCATTTCATGAACCAGGTGCTGAATATCAATTAAGTAAAGTTGGTAGATCTTTTATTGCAGGTATCTTAAAACATGCCCCAGAATTTACTGCTGTGACAAATCAATATGTCAATTCATACAAACGTTTAACAGGTGGTGGGGAAGCTCCTGCTTATGTTTGTTGGGGACATAACAACAGATCAGCCTTAGTTCGAGTTCCTATGTATAAACCATCGAAGGGACAATCAACCAGAATTGAATACCGAGCACTTGATTCTGCTGCTAATCCTTATCTTGCTTACTCAGTTTTGTTAGCGGCAGGATTAAAAGGAATAGAAGAAAACTATTCACTTCCTCAAGGGGCTGAAGATGATGTTTGGTCGCTAACAGATGCTGAAAGAAGAGCACTAGGGATAACACCTCTTCCAACTTCATTAGATGAGGCAATCAAGGTTATGGAAAAAAGTGAACTAGTTGCAGAAACTTTGGGTGAGCACGTTTTTGATTACTTCTTAAGAAATAAGAGAAGTGAATGGGATGAATACCGTAAACAAGTTACCCAATGGGAACTTGATCGCTATTTACCTGTTTTGTAGTGATGATGACTATCAGATTTAAATTTCTATGAGGGATTTTCAATAATTCTATCTATTTTAAGATTGAATGTACTTTTAAATCCCCTCATAAAAACTTATAAAAACCTCTAAAGTGGCACAAAATTGGCACAAAATTATTAAGGCTTTTTATGGCTTAAATATGTCCAATATGACCTAATTAACCTAATTTATTTTGAATAATTTAAGTTAATTGGTAATAAATTTGCAATTAATTGTTTGGAATACAATTTTGTCTCTATGATGAAACTGAAGGTAGGTCACTATGTTTAGTAAATTATTATTAGGTTTTATTTTAACTTTTGCTTTTACTTCTCCAGTTTATGCTGAAGATGCAGTAGTAGTAGTTGAAGATATACCAGCGGTTGAAGAAGCGTATGTCCCCCCAGCAGAAGCATCTGAAGGTGTTGGTGGATGGGCTGTAGTTGATTCTGAAGGTTTTGTTCACGGGGTAGTGGTTTGCACAGTTGATGTTTGTGGTCCAAGTGGATCTTGGGCGGGAGTGCTTCCTGGTGATTATATGGGTTGCAAAAATTGTAATTTAAGGTTTCAAACTAAAGCCACCAGTGATGGAAACGTTGCTGGATATAGTGGACATTATTATGAACAAGATAGTGATGGCAAAACAGTTACAAAAAATAATGGAAGCGTTAAATGGAACGCCTCTGATAATACTTTTGATTTAAAGAGTTCAGAAACAACTCAAAATGGAACAACTACAATAAAGAAAAAACTTGTTCCATCTAAAGCCGTATCTGATGGTGAAAGAATTGATACAGGTTTTATAAATATCGAAACAGATTTTAAGTCCTCTGCAGTAAACGATATGTCTGTAAAAATTAAAATGTTACAAGAGTCTGTTGATAGCCCAAAAGCAATTTCAGTTGAATATGAGAACTGGGTTAAGCTAAATTACGAATCAGAAGATTCATTAAAAAATAATATTGATAATGATGTGGAATCGGCACTTACTGCTGATGGATATATAGTTGCAGCAGGAGCTATTGACGATGGCGTAAAAGAATCCAGTCCATTTGTGGAGACTGTAAAGAGTCTGACAGTGAAAGTTAAGAACTTTTTTGGAATGATCTTTAGACCTTAAGATTTAACTTTATTTGAAATTAAATACGGGGAACTAGGTGTAAGGGCGCTATCTCGTCTAACCCCATATAAGTAAGATTTAGCCATGAGTAAAACCACACCCATTGTGCTAGTTGTGCAAAATGAACTTGATGCACCAATTGGATATTTAGAAGATTGGTTATTTGAACGCGGGGTGGGCATTGAAGTTATTTATCCCTTCAAGGGAGACCTTGTTCCACAAGAGTTAACAAATCATGAAGGATTAATTGTTTTAGGTGGATCCAGAGGTGTGCACGATGAGGATCAGTGGCCTTGGTTAAAAGATTTAAAAATACTTATGAAAAATGTGGTGAAAGATGAAACCCCAACTTTAGGTGTTTGCCTAGGTGGCCAATTATTAGCGCAAGCAAATGGTGGGGAAGTGAGTCGAACAGATAAACCAGAAATTGGGGTAGGTTTTGTGGAATTTCTATCCGAAACTAAAGATGATTGTTTGCTTTCAAATGTTGTGGAACCAGGAGTTGCGATACCAGTTCCCCAATATCATCAAGATGCAATAACTAAACTGCCTGAAAATGCGAAACTACTTGTCACAAGTGATGACTGTCAGGTGCAAGCTTTTATTCTTGGTAAAAATGCTTGGGGTTTGCAGTTTCACCCTGAAACCGACTGGAACATCATGAGTGACTGGTTGGTCAGTGAAGATGAGGTTAGAAAATCCCTTGGTATAACAGATGATTCGATTAAAAAGCAATTTGCACAATTTGGTGAGGGAATGAAGAATACTTGGCGAGCTTTAGGTATTTCCTTTGCCGAAACTGTGGTTGATTTTGCGAGTAAACTAAAGAAATGAGCAAACAGCCGGTTATTGAAACCGGATTGCTGGTGCGCGCGGGGTTTATTGATCCAGAAAAAGCTTTAACTTTAATACAATCATTAAAGACTGGTTTAGCAATTGAATCAATTATTGAGGATTTAAGTAAAGTAGCTGACCCTGATCAAGCACTATTGCTGTTAGTTCGGATTACTGAAAAAAACAATAAAATATTTGAAAATATCTTAAATAACACTGAAGCAAGGTTTAGATTATTTAGTATTTTAGGATCCTCTCAAGGTTTAGGTGAATATTTAGTTACATATCCTGAAGATTCCCATATTTTACTGACTGTTAAAGCAATTGATAAAAGTTATGAAAAAGCTGAACTAATAAAACTATTTGATCAAGCTTGCCAAAAAAATCGAGCTGAACTTGTAAGGGCTTACAGAAATGTCATTTTGGCAATTGCCACTAGAGATATTTGTGCCCATTGGCCATTAAGAGATATTGCAGCTGAATTGGCTGAATGTGCAGACGCCGTTTTGCAGGCATCGCTAAATAATTCATTAAGAAAATATCCAGAATTAGCTAAGCTTACTAATTTGGCCATTATTGCTATGGGCAAAGCTGGCGGACAAGAACTTAACTATGTTTCAGATGTTGATGTTATTTTTTGTGCCAGTGCAATAAATGGAACAAATCAAACACAAGCAATCGCAGCTGCAACTACAATCGCCCAAGATTTAATGCAATATGTATCTGTGGCAACAGAAGGTGGCGAAATTTGGGAAGTTGATGCTGCCCTTAGACCTGAAGGAAAAGCAGGTTCATTAGTTCGAACAGTGGAACAACATGTTGATTACTATCAACGCTGGGCCCAAACATGGGAATTTCAGGCTTTACTTAAAGCAAGATTTAGCGCTGGAGATATCGATTTAGGAAATAACTATTTGGACTCAGTCTTACCTTTTGTTTGGCAAGTAGCAAATAAAGAAAATTTTGTTGACGATGTACAAAAAATGCGTAAAAGGGTAGAGGAAAATATTGATAATCGTATTGGGGAACGAGAAATAAAACTTGCCCCTGGTGGCTTAAGAGACGTTGAATTTGCTGTGCAACTTTTGCAGCTAGTACACGGACGAAGTGACGCGATGGTTAGAAGTGCTAATACTTTGCAGGCATTAGATCAATTAGCGACCTGGGGCTATATCGGGCGAGAAGATGCGAGCACTTTTTCAAATGCTTATACATTCTTAAGAACTCTGGAACATCGAATCCAGTTACAAAAACTTTCTCGTACACACGTTTTGCCAGAAAGTGAAAGTGAATTAAGAAAACTTGGACGATCCTTAGGCTTTATGGCCGAATCTGCCAAGGATTTAGAAAAACAATGGCGAAAACATCAATTAGAAGTTCGAAGAATTCACGAAAAACTTTTTTACCGCCCACTTCTTAATGCTGTGGCCAGACTTGATGCTGGTAGTGCTCGTTTAACAATTTCTGAAGCAAATTCTCGCCTAAATGCCCTTGGCTACAAAGACCCAGCAGCTGCACTACAACATATTGAAGCTTTAACAAATGGGGTTTCTAGACGAGCAGTAATTCAAAAAACATTATTACCAGTGTTGTTATCTTGGTTTGCCGATGGAGCAGAACCAGATTTAGCACTGCTTTCATTTAGAAGATTAAGTGATGCCCTAGGTAGCACTCCTTGGTTTTTAAGACTATTGCGTGATGAATCAGCTGCTGCTGAATTAATGGCACGAATCTTAACTTCAAGTAGATATGCCACAGATCTTTTAATGAGTGCACCAGAAGCAGTTTCGATGTTAGGAAATCTTGAAGAATTAACCCCTAGAACACGCGAACAATACGAAGTTGAAATGCATGCAGTCTTGGCAAGACATGAAACTCCCACCAATATAGTTTCAGCAGCTAGAGCATTTAGAAGAAGAGAGTTATTAAGAACTGCCACAGCAGACTTAGCTGGCAGATTAAATGTCGCAGAAGTTGGTCAAGCCTTAAGCCAAGTAAACGCTGTAGTCATCAACACTGCATTGCAAGCAGCCATTCTGGAAATAGAGACTGAAAGAAATAAACCAATTCCAACCAAAATTTCAATTATTGCCGTGGGCAGATTTGGTGGCTTTGAATTAGGTTATGGCAGTGATGCTGATGTTTTATTCGTGCATGAAATAAATCCTGGAGCAGATGAATTAGATGCTGAAAAAAGTGCTTTAGATGTAGCAAACAGGTTAAGAACATTATTAATGCAACCATCAAATGATCCAGCATTAGAAATAGATGCCGATTTAAGGCCAGAGGGCAAGAATGGTCCTTTAATTAGAACACTTGATTCCTATATTTCTTATTACGATAAATGGTCTGCTGCTTGGGAAGCCCAAGCTTTATTAAGAGCCATACCGGTTGCAGGTGATTTAGCTTTAGGGGAAAAATTCATTAACGCCATAGATAAAACCCGCTATCCCATTAATGGAGTAAGTGAGGAAAACCTTCGAGAAATGAGAAGAATCAAAGCACGAATGGAAGCAGAAAGACTGCCTAGAGGTGCTGATATTAATTTAAACACCAAATTAGGTCGAGGTGGTTTAAGTGATGTCGAATGGGTTGTTCAGCTTTTGCAGATGCAACATGGGCATAAATTAACAAACATCAGAAACACTGCCACACTTCCTGCTTTAAAATCATGCGTCGAAGCAGAATTAATTTCTGAAGCAGATGCAGAAGCATTACGACAAGCTTGGTTATTGGCTACTAAATTAAGAAATGCCCAAATGCTAGCCAGAGCTAAGGTAAATGATCAACTACCAACAGATATTACAGAGATTTCTGTTTTGGCAAATATTTTAAATACTAATTCACATGTTGATTTGATGGATAATTATTTGAGAGTAACTAGGCGGGCCAG
>ERZ890510.2513-NODE-2513-length-10268-cov-5.914325_pt1 | contig 10268 bp, 3 predicted proteins | sample MGYA00521265_ERZ890510 | MGnify/ENA primary metagenome ERZ890510 (study PRJEB32303, sample SAMEA104408624) | aquatic metagenome | biome: Brackish water; feature: Chemocline; material: water | place: Baltic Sea | collected 2014-10-26T21:54:00 | depth 110 m ...
TATTAAATAATAATTATTATATTTCGCGAGGTCTTGATGAGTATTCTGAAAAAATAACTAGCTATAAAAAGGTAATAGCAAAAGAGAATAATAAAAAATTATCTACTTTTTTAAATTTCAATGATAGTTTAAAGTATAAAGATGATGGTATTTATGCTCTAACGATTAAAGATAGTTCAGGAATGAAAGACTCTAAACTAATTTACAAAAGTGATTTAGGTATTTCAACTAAAGTGTCAAGTAATCAGTTGTTTTTATCGTTAAGATCTTTAGCTAGTAGCGAATCAATTGCTGGCGCCGAAATTTATTTATACAGTAAGAAAAATAAACTTATTACATCTGGTAAAACAAATATGGATGGTATTTTCATTAAAGAATATAAAAATTTAATTGATGCACAGCCTAAACTTATTATTGCTAAAAAAAATAACCAAATCAATTTTTTAGATTTAGATGAGGCTATTTCAGATTATGATATTTTAAAAGACTATTCAGTTAAAACTAATGATGAGTACAAAGCTTTAGTATTTATGGAAAGAACATTACTAAGACCAAATGATAAAGTTAATATGCTTATAACTGTAAAAGATAAATCCTTCAAGAGTTTAAAAAATAAAAATATCTATGTAAAAATATTGGATCCTAAGTCAAAAGTTATTTATGAGGATACATTAAAGCTTAACAAAGCAGGAGCTGTTGAGTATCGATATACTTCCTACAATGATAACAAAACTGGAAAATATAGATTAATAGCATACCTAGGTGATGAGCAAATAGGTTCTAAAGAGTTTTATGTTGAAGCTTTTATCCCAGAGAAAATAGAAGTGAATATTGAGAGCTCTAAAGATAAAATACTTGTGACTGATAATATTGATTTTACTATTAAAAGTAAATATCTAATTGGAGTTCCGGCTAAAAATCTTAAATATAATTTTGAAGCAGTTGTGAGACCATCTTCATATAAATCTGTAAAATTTAAAAATTTTATTTTTAGTGATCAATTAAATGAGCAGAAAAATTTAATTTCTCAAAATATAAATGAATCGGGTACTTTAAACGAAATTGGAGCATATTACTATAATATTAAAATTCCGATTGATAAAACTTCATACTCTGCTTTGGATACTAGTTTACTTGCAACAGTATTCGATGATGGAAGACCTGTTAGAAAATATAAAAGCCTTACGATATTTCCTTATAATGAAGTAGTGGGAGTTAAAAAACTATTTACAGGTAATATGAAAGCAAGAAGTACAGGTAAATTTAAATCAATTATTATCGACCCTTTAAATGATAAAGAAGTTAATACTACTCAAAAACTAAATGTAAAGATATTTAAAAAGTTTTGGCACTACTATGCAGAAGATGAAATTAGAGAAATTGAATCATTTGAAGTTAGTTCTGATGAGGATATTGAATTTACACCTAATAAGGGTGGACAGTATTATATGTCCATTTCAACTGAAAATGGTCAAACTTCAACTCTTGACTTTTATGTTTCTTGGTGGGGTAATGAACCATCAAATCTTAAAGACAAATCTTCTTATAAGGTCGCTTTAAAAACTAATAAAGAAGTTTATCAGCATGGGGATACAATATCACTTGACTTAAAATCACCAATAACAGGAACACTTTTATTAACTATTGAAGAAGATGGTATAGTTGATTATATGGTGTTTAATTTACACTCAAATACTTCAAATTTTGATTTTGTAATGCCTAAAGAGATTAAAAAAGGTGCATATATCAAAGCTCATGTCGTTAGATCTACAAAAGATTCAGATGAGATATTTCCATACAGAGTAATTGGTTCAACATTTATAAAAAAAGACAATAGTAAATTTAATTCAAATGCAACTATTACTCTTAAAAAATTACATTCTTCAAAAGATGAAATTAGAGTTAAGATAAAAGCAAGTCAGTCAAAATCATCTTATGCAGTTGTATCATTAGTCGATAAGGGTATTTTAAATATTATCGATGAAAAAAATACTGATGCTTTTGATTTTTATGATAAGCAAGAAAAAAGTAAAGTATCACTTTATGATTTATACAGTAATTTACAACAACATATACTTTTACAATCTCAGTCTGTTTCAGGTGATGGTATTGCTAAAAAAAGAAAAAAATTTAACTCACCAGATGCTATAAATGAAAGAGTTAAGCCAGTGTCTTTTTGGTCTGAAATAGTAAAACTAGATGAAAATAATGAGGCTGAAGTATCTTTTAAAACAACAAATTTCAATGGAAAGCTAAGAGCACAGGTATTAGTAGTAGATGAAACTACAATAAGTTCAGATACGAAATATACTATCATTAAAGATGATATTGTAATTAAACCAACACTTCCAAGGTTTTTTACTCAAGATGATAAAGTATTAATCCCATTAAGGTTAATGAATACCACATCAAGTCAAAAGGATGTTAAGTTAGAAATTGTAACTACCAAAAACCTATTCTCTAAAACAAATGAAAAAACTATTAGTATTGATGCTAAAAGTAGTTTTATTGAAGGTATTCAAATAGAAGCATTAAAACCTGGGTTATCAAAAATACTATTTAAAGTAAGTGTTGATAATAATGAATTTTTAAATGAAACTAGCATTTACGTAAAAGATAAGCATGACTATAAAGTTATATCGGAGTTTGGAATTTTAGATGAGAACTCAAAAGCTAATATCCAAGTTATTACTGAAGATATGAAATCTTACAACACTCCAGTGAAAGTTTACTTATCAATTGATAATACACCTTTTGCTAGCTTGTCTAAATCTTATAAATATTTAATTGGCTATCCATATGGATGTGCTGAACAAACTTCATCTAAAGTATTGGCTATGTTGGTGTCTAAAAAATTTATTGATAAAGATGATAAAACATCTTTCGCATTAAGAGAAAAGTATATAAAAGAAGGAATCAACAAATTAGTTTCTATGCAAAAAAATAGTGGAGAGTTTTCATATTGGCCTGGCAGAGGTTATGTAGATTATTATTCCTCGTTTTATACAATGTATGTATTACAGTTAACTAAAGATTTTGGATTTGATGTCCCAGAAATAATTCTTAGCAAAGCTTTAAAAGCTAATTGGAGGAATTTTAATTCTAACCTGTCAGGTTTAGACTTTTTTATGGCATATGCTGATGAGAAAACAGCTAATAAACTTTATGATAATAAAGAATATGGAAATACATTGACATCGTATGTTGCTTTAGCTGCAGCAATGAAAAGAGTAGGGAATATTGAGGAGTCTAAAAAACTAATAGATGAAGCGAATAAGGTTTATCATACATACGATAGAGATAGAGTAAGATCTTATAGAGGTTCTTTTTACTCGCCAATTAAAGACTTTGCATCTTCATTGTTTTTATATAAAAAATTCATAAATAAAAATTTAGAAGATATTTTTTCAAAAGAATTAATTAGAACAATTCTTACTTATATTAAAAGTGATAAGCTTTATTCAACACAAGATAAAGCATTTGCAATGTTAGCTGTTAGCACATACTATCAAAATATAGATACATCAAAAAGTAAGGTTAATGTGATTGCAACATATAACAATGAACTAGAAAATATTGACAAGAAGCTATTCAAAGAAATTGTACTAGACAAGTCAGATTCAATTGGCTTGAAGAACAGTGGGTCAATTGTACATTACACTGTCGATATTAACAAGCCAGTTGACTTACCTGTAAACAATTTAGATAGTAATACTAATGCCCCAATTGTGATTAAATCAAACTATGTTGATGAGAACGGTAAGTTAATTGATGTTAATAATATTGAATTAGGTCAAAAACTATATATTGAAGTTGAGTTATCATCAAATAAAAGAATTGAAAATGTAGCCGTAACAATAAAAATCCCAGCAGGATTTGAAATTTTAAATAAAAGACTATTTAAGGATGGCAATCATCAATTAAAAACAGAGTCTTACAGTCCAGATTATGAAGATTATAGAGATGATAGATTTTTAACTTTTTTAACTACAAACATAACAACAACAAAGTTTAATATCCCTGTTAGTGCTGTAACAAAAGGAACATTTACAAATCCTGCTTCCTATATTGAAGCAATGTATGACAGTAGAATTAATAACTACTATAAAGCGCATAAAACAGTGACAATTAAGTAGACTTTTTGTCATTAAAAAATAGACTCCTAAAGAATATAGCTAAAGTTTTTTTAGCTATTGCATTCGGGTTTGTTTTTTTACATTTAATGTTTCCATTGCATAAAGAGTTATATGAACCTAAATACTCCAAAATTTATTATTCAGATGATAAAACTCCTATTAGAATGAAACTATCTCAAGATGGATTTTGGAGATTTTATACTAAAAATGAAGATGTTCCAAAACTATTAAGAGATAGTATTTTAACATTTGAAGATAAGTATTTTTACAAGCATTTTGGTGTTAATCCTTTTTCAATAATTAGAGCTGCATTTAATAATTTAATTAATAAATCGAGAATTGGAGCTTCAACTATCACTATGCAAGTTGTTAAAATAGTTGAGCCAAAAGAAAGAACATATTTAAATAAGATTATCGAAATATTAAGAGCTTTTCAATTAGAAGCTACTTATACAAAAAATGAAATACTAAATATATATTTTAATAAGGCTCCATATGGTGGAAACATAGAAGGATTAAGGGCTGCTGCATATTTTTATTTTAACAAAGAGTTAAAAGATCTTTCTATTTCAGAGATGGCAATTTTAACAACAATTCCAAAAAATCCCAATATTAATAGACCAGACAAGCAAACAAATTTATCATTAAAAAGAAATATAGTGGTAGATAAACTCCATTTAAAACACTTAATTAGTGAGAGCCAATTACAAAGAGCTAGAAAAGAGCCTATAGACTCAACCAGACAGAAATACTTCTTTGATATGGTCCAATATACCAACACATTAGAGAATAATAATAAAACTGATATACATACCTCAATTGATTACGAAATACAAAAATATTTACAAAGCTATTTAAAATATGAAACATTAAAATTTAATGAATATAACTTATATAATTCAGCTGTAGTTGTAATTGAAAATGAAACACTTGATATAAAAGCCTATATTGGCTCAAATGATTTTTTTGATAAAAAGAATGGTGGCCAAAATGATGGTGTGTTAATGAAAAAATCACCAGGATCCACATTAAAACCTTTTATTTATGCATTAGCATTAGATGAAGGATTAATAACTCCCAATAGAATACTTTTGGATATTCCGATAAACTTTAATGGCTATACTCCAAAAAATTATGATGGTCAATTTAATGGTAAAATAAGTGCAAAAGAAGCTTTAAAACTTTCTTTAAATATTCCAGCAATTGATTTGCAAAATCAGCTAGGAAATAATTCATTATACGAAATGCTTGAAAAAATTGGAGTAGGGATTCAAAATACTAAATCTAAGTATGGATTATCAATTGCTGTTGGAGGTATTGATTTATCCCTTTTAGAATTAACAAAGCTATATACTATTCTAGCAAATAAGGGTATTTATAAATATTCTAATCAAGAATTATTTTCAGGAGAAGCTTCATATTTAGTATCAAATATTTTAGCAAATGGATATAGAGACAAGTTTGATGGATCATGGCAATCTTCAATTAATTCAAAAAAAGTTGCTTTTAAAACTGGTACTTCAAGTGATGCAAAACATCTCTATACGGTAGGTTACACATCAAAATATACTATAGGTTTATGGTTTGGAAACTTTGATGGTAAAAAAACTTTAGGTGGTTTGACAGGTTCCAACACGGTGTCTAATTCATTAATACAAATATTTGAAAATATAGATAATACGAATAACTGGTTTAACAAACCCAAGACAATAACTAAGAAATTAATATGTAAAGATTATTTTAACAACGAGTATTGCAAAGAGAAAACAGAAGATATGGTTTATTCTAGTAAAGAAGTTTGTATGAAGTTAGATGCTCAAAAAATTAAATATTTAAATATAGCAATAACTGACATAATGAAAAACAGTTGTTATAAAAACTTAATTAAAAAGAAACCAACAATAGTTTCCCCCACTAATGCGAAAACTTATACTTTTAGTAAGTTAACCCCTAAAGAATATAGAGTCTTAAAAGTCGAATGCTTACCATTTACTGACGATGAAATAAGTTTAGTTTTAAATGGTAAACCTATTAAAAATCACTCTTATGAAATTTTTGAAGAGGGAAATCATAAACTTAGTTGCTCGCAAAGTTCAAGTAAGTTAGATTCTATAAATTATAGAGTAAAGTTAAAATAGAACTTGTACAGGTTTGAACCCAGACTTAATAGTAAAAATAAATGTGGATATATCTAGAAGACAAAACTTTTGAGGAATTGGTAGAAATGGATAATAGTCTATCAGTTGAAGTGAAGAATTTCATAATATTTGAAAAAAAGAGTCATGTTAAGGGATATGATAAATCCAAAAATGTTCAGTATAGAAAAAAGTACTTTAAAAAAGACTAATAGTTAATACAGAAAACCTCAAATAACTTCCTCTAATATTTATTTAAAACTATAGTATCTTGTTTAGTTAATAAAGTGGTGCACTTTTAGTTTGCACTTAACAGTAATTCAGATGGGCACTTATTATGCTACAATATATTACATACCATTAGAGTGAATATTAATTATATTTTATAATTAAGCTATGTGAGTTTAAAGAAAGTAATGGCACATTAGAAAATATAGGCACTGATTTAAGCAAGTGTCTATGTCTATATTTGGATAATTTTTATTAATAATCTAAGAAGGATTTATATGTATTTATCAAAGGTTACTCAGGTTATTTTATTGTTCTGTTTATTGCAAAGTTTTCTATTTGCTCAAAAAATAAATATTCCTTTTTTACAGACTAATCCATCTAGTATAGATGCAGTAGAGTTTATTGGTGATGAATATTTAATATTATCTGAAGCAGATACTTTATCTCTATGGAGTCTAGAAAGTAATAAAAAAATCAAAACATATTATCCTATTGAAGAAATTGATAATATTGCTGTCCATCCAAATGAGACTAACTTTATGACTTTCTTTAAAAATGGTAGAGATAAAATGCTTCACTACTGGAGTATAAATACAACTATAGCCGAAAAAGTTTTTCCAATAGATATAGATGTCGAAGATATGGCATACATTGATGAGTCTTCCTTGATACTTATAACTGAAAAAGGTATTTTTAAATATGATACTAAATTTGGAAAATTATCAAATTGGCCAGATATACAAAAGTATGATAACTATACACACGCATGGGGATATGGTTCTTTTTTTATTCCTGTAATTAGTGACGATAAAAAAACGTTAATAGCACTTAAATATTATAAAGACAAGCAAACAAAAGAAAGCGATATCCAATACGAAATACAACTAATTGACTTAAAAACTAATGTGTTAGTTAAAAGTATCAAACTTAATGAAAAGCCAAATCTTTTTTCTATTGATAAGGGAAGAAAGTATCTTGCTTATACGAATAAGCACAAAATTAAAATTTTAGATATCAATCAAAATAAAATTATTAATGAAACTACCTTTAATAATAAAGCAGTTAAAAAGCTTGAAATAAGTCCCGATGGAAAATATTATTCTATATCGTTAGCGGAAGGCTTAAAATTTAAATATGGTGGAAACTTTATAACTAATGAAGTAAGAAATACACAGAGTAATAAATTGGTTTATAAATTTGAAACACAAGGTAAAGCACATGAACTTAAAAGTAAATATTCTCCAAGTACTAATTATTTATTTGCTTTTCAAAGTTCAAGTATTGAACTTCTTAACTTAAATACAATAGAAAAAATTCCACTATTGATTAATCAAGTAGAGTTATTTAGTTTAGATTTTTTGAATGGTAATTTAATAACAACATCAAATAATGGTTTTCAATATTGGGATTTAAAAAATGCTCAATTGATGAAAGCACAATATTTTGAATGTGAAGATATAGATTACAGTTATTCATTAGCTTTAGCTAAAAGTAAGGATGGTCAGTCAATAACTTCTTTAAATGCAAATGGAGGTATCTATAAATGGAATATATCTACAAATAAGATTAATAATCTTGGGTTTATTGCTAATGCTGATGGTTTTGGAAGCTATTCATTTTTTCCTTATGATGAAGGATTTACATATTGGGATCATAAAAAAAAAGTTATGAAATATCTTAACTTAAAATCTAAAAAAGAACATATTTTGCCAACAGGTGGAGATTATCCTCAATATAGTAAAGTCATAGATATTCCAGGCACAAAAAAAGTGATTATATCTACGAATAAAAGCAATAAACTATATGATAACTTCGGTATGACACATTTATATGATTTTAGTTTCAACTATATGGACAACATTATGCCCATTAGTAATAAGGGCAAATATATAATTCATAATAGCTATCCTCAAGATGGAAACTGGCCAAGAAAATTAACTATTACGAATCTCACAAACAATAGTTCAGATGATATTGCTACAGGATACCGTTTACTTGATTATCGAAGTGGGATGGCATTATTAGAAAGTTCAAATGGAATACAAGTAATATCTTTTGGCGGAGATAAAACAAAAAAATTTCTAATGTTTGAAAATGATTTAGATAAAGCATGGATAGTAAATAAGCCAAATGATAAAAAGATTATGTTTAACCCAGATTATCCTTTACTATTGGCATCAACTCAGAAAGATTATTCTGTTAAACTATGGTCTGTCAATCAGCAGGATGAACTTGCGACTTTAGCAGTTTTTGAAAATAATGAGTGGGTTATTATTACCCCAGAAGGTTATTATACTTGTTCGCAAAATGCTGAAAAATACATTAATATTTTGTCAAGTAACGTGACAGCGAGAAGTATTAACAATACTGATAGAAAAAAATATTTCCGACCTGATATAGTTAAGGCTGCTTTAAGTGCTTACAGGAAATAACCATTGGAATGAAAGTATATAACACATATACCCATATATTGAGTATTTCTCAAAATGGCGACAGTTTCAGTATCCGAAGGCACACTAAACTTAAACCTCATAAACTCTTATTTATGGAACACGAAACACTAATATTAGTTTTCCGTGTTCCATAAAGTGTTCAAAAAGTAAAAACTGCAAAGTTCCACAAACCCTAAGAGATTATGGAACAAAAAAAGTGAGTTTTTAAATTATATATTTAAAGCTTCATCCAATCTTCCTTCAAAAAATATAACCAATTGAGAAAGTGTTAAACTCCAATTCCAAATAGGCATTGACCACTTCTTCTGAGCATTTTGGATACACTTCCGGGAGTGTTCACTATTTAGAGCTAGTTGAACACTCCAGTTGAACGACCGTTGGAATCTGGTTTTTCTTTCCTCTCTAAAATCATAAAACTATTCCTTTAGAATTTAATATTCTATCGGTCTGACACAAAGGTTTGAACACTTCCTATAAAAATGTTGATTTTTTTAAACTTCGTAAACAAAGTGCTTGGTGGTAGTATTATTTTATATAAATTGCTCCAAAGGTTCACAACTAGTAGTTTCAACAAGCTTCAAAAATGTTTCTTTGTCTACAGGCTTTTCAAAGAAAAAACCTTGGAATTTGATTATTCCAATTTTAAGTAAAGTTGAAAGTTGAAAATATGTTTCAACACCCTCTGCAACTATTGTTTTATTGTTTTTGCCAGCAAATTCTTTCATAGAACTGATTGTTTGTCTAGCTTCTAATGAGTGTTCTATCATAGTAAGATTTTTTACAAATATCTTATCAATTTTCATTTGACAAGCAGGGACATTCAACAAGGTTTCTAAAGAAGTATATTCCATCCCATAATTGTTTAATGAAATTTTGATTCTTTTTTCCCGCAATTTAAATAATGTATTCGAGACCTCTTTAAAGTTTTCGGTTTCATTTCCCTTTGTTATTTCTAGCTTTAGTTTTGATGAATATAAACCATGTTTCTCAATCTCGTTAAAAATAAATGGTATAAAGGTATCGGATTCTAACTGAGAAGGAGAGACATTTACCGAAAGGTCTAGTTTATTCATGTGCTCTATCTCATTCCACTCTTTTAGCGTATTTAAAGCTTTAGTTAAAACAATTTCCCCTATCTTTAAGATTTGACCATTTTTTTCAGCGATTTTAATAAAGGAAGTTGGATGGATAACCCCATATTTTGAATGCCATCTAATAAGCGCTTCTGCTCCAATTAAATTTATAAAGTTATTTTCTTTTACATATTTATATTGAGGTTGATAATACAAATCAAATTCATCATTTCTTATCGC
>ERZ890510.2515-NODE-2515-length-10266-cov-5.263050_pt1 | contig 10266 bp, 5 predicted proteins | sample MGYA00521265_ERZ890510 | MGnify/ENA primary metagenome ERZ890510 (study PRJEB32303, sample SAMEA104408624) | aquatic metagenome | biome: Brackish water; feature: Chemocline; material: water | place: Baltic Sea | collected 2014-10-26T21:54:00 | depth 110 m ...
TGTTAAGCAAAAAGAGTTATTGGATCAATTTAAAGACGGTGATTCTGAATATGCACTCATACAGAATCCTGCAGGTGTCTTTCCAGAGGTTGAAATTGCTCCTTTGTCCAGGAAAATAAGCGCTACAAACGATTTGAGGGCAGTGGTTTGCGACATGGATGGAACCTTGACCACCACTGAAGGACTGTGTCTCCATTCTTTGGAGACCATGGTGAAACGTTGGATGATCCCTGAGCATGCACAACGCTGGTCTGGTCTTGATCCAGAGCGTGATTACCCACATGTAATTGGAAATAGTACAACACGCCATGTTGAATATCTCATGGAAACCTATGGGGATCAACTTGACCCTCAGCAGTTCACAGCAGCATTTATACATGCTGCTCGGTGGCTTTTGGTCCAGGGAAAAGATTTGCGGCTTAAAGCAGATGTCCGGCGGCAAATTCAAATTGCCGGTGGGAATGCCACAGCATTTGAAGAAGGGGAGAGTCAGTCAACAGATCTGACGATTCCTGATGGATTACAGCAGGTGTCTTTTGCCGTTACCATCTACTATCAGCGCTATCATGAAATTCTCCAAGCCATGGGATCCCCCGATCTGAAGGAAGTTGCCCCTGGACTTGATGCTCTTATTGAGCCCATGCCAGGTGTCGGTTTATTTCTAACCTTGATAAAAGGGTGGCTAACGCCAGAGCAGATGCTGGACCTGTATCCTACCTGGATGGAAGCATTACCTGCTGATCTCATGCCGCGGAGGGGTGATCCTGAATATGAGTTAGGGCAAAAGCGCCTGTCAGGTCTGGCGGAATACTTTCAAGCAAAACCTGCCATTGTAGGTCTGGTGACCTCTTCCATCGATTATGAGATGCGCATCGTACTGAAAGCAGTCTTCTCTGAGATCAGCCAACAGATTCAGGACTGGAATATCGATCAAGCGCATAAAAACGAATTATTGGCAAAATTTTCTGATTACAGGCAGGTGCTGGATGTGCGCGTCAATGCCTCGGCAAGTAGTGAAGGACGACTCAAACCCCATCGAGACCTCTATAGCATGGCTTTACAGCAGTTGGGAGTACCAACATCTGAATTTGAGTGTGTTATCGGTTTTGAAGATAGTGAAAGTGGTGTCATTGCCATGAGGGCTGCCGGTATCGGATTAGCCATGGCTGTCCCCTTTCTGGAAACAAGCAAGCATGATCTCAGCGCAGCAACTGCCATTCTGAAGGGCGGATTGGCTGAGGCCGTCGTCATGCAAGGATTATTTCTGAATTTGAAGGATGAAACACATTGAATAGATCGCATTACGTTATTTCCAATACCCACTGGGATCGGGAATGGAGACAAACCTTTCAAAGGCACCGCATGGCACTGGTGGAGATGATCGATGAATTATTGACCATCCTCCATGAGCAGCCTGAATACCGGGCCTTCCATCTGGATAGTCAATCCGTTGTCCTGGAAGATTATCTGGAAATCCGGCCTCAAAAGCGTGCACAAATTGAAGGCTATATCCGTGAAGGTCGCATTCTGGTGGGGCCATGGTACATTCTCCCCGATGAATATTTTGTTGGAGGGGAGAATCTGATCCGGAATCTTCTCTTGGGACATCAGGTATCCAAAGCCCACGGGGGAGTGTCAAAGATTGGTTACTCTCCATTTTCATGGGGGCAGATATCCCAATTACCTCAACTATATGCTGGATTTGGCATTGATCTTATCATGTTCTACCGCGGTGTGAATAGCCTTGAAAGTCCTGGAGCTGAGTTTGTGTGGGAAGGAGCGGATGGGACCAAAAGTCTCTCATCGCGTTTTTCAACCATGCCGAGATATAACTTTTATTTTGGCATCTATCGTCCCGTGGTTCAGGGATATACAGCTGGAGACGTAAAATATGATAAGCATACTTCAGGACAGCTTTTACACCCCGCTGATCTTGAACAATCTCATGAAGACTACCATCGCATTCCCACCTCAAGCCAATATGATCCCACAAAGATCAAATCAGCAGTTGAAACCCTGACCGAGAATCAGGACGCAGACTTTACCAGTGGTCAGGTGATCTGGATGGAGGGACACGATTCCAGTGGACCCAGTCCAGAAACAAGTGAATTGATCAATGAACTTAAAATGCAGTTTCCAGAACTGGATATCAAGCATGCCACGCTGGAAGAGTATCGTGATATCCTGCGTGAAACCTTGAATATGGATGAATTACCCGTTGTCAAGGGAGAGCGCCGCTCAGCTCAATATGACCATCGGAGTGGGAATCTGTATGGTTATACCACCTCCGCCAGGATGTTTCTTAAACAAATGAATTTTGATGTGGAACGCTGGCTGCAGGCATACGCAGAGCCAATCGATGTATTCGCTGGTATTTTGGGAATGGACAATGATGATCAGTATCTGGATTTTGCCTGGAGAAAATTGATTCAGAATAGCGCTCACGACAGTATTGGGGGTTGTAGCCTTGATGCAGTTCATGAGGATGGCATTCAACGTTATAAAGAATCCAGGGAGATTGCCCAGGGGGTTTTTCGACGGGGTCTTGAGTTTATCACCCATCAAATAGGGGGACTTGAATTAGATCAAACTGAATCTGCTTTGATCGTCTATAATCCATTACCTTATCCGCGAGGAGGCGTTCAAAAATTCATCGTCGACCTTCCCTCTGACATCCACAATAAGACATTGATAATTACGGATACCAACGGAAATCCATGTCACTATGAGCAACTAATCGATGCATCGAAACAGCCGGTATTGGAACAATTGATAGATCGTCCCCTGCATCTGGATGTTCAGCGCATTGAACTTTTAATGGATATTCCTGAGATTCCCGGACTGGGATATTCTTCCTTTAAGATGGCATTATGTGATTCAGGGAATAAATCTGATGGTCAGGGAGTCAGCTGTCATTTAAGTGATAATGGGTTGCCTGTTCTCGAGAATGGATTGATTCATAGCAGTTGGAATCAGAACGGGACTTTTACTCTATCAAATCTCGAGACAAATAAAGTTTTCCCAAATGTGGGTGAATTTTGTGGAGAGCCTGAAGCCGGGAATGCCTGGGTGCATACTCCCGAAGCACCTTTTTCCTCATCCATGAACGGAAATGCATCATTTAAAATAACACACCAGGGACCCCTCATGTCCTCTGTTGAAGTCACACTAACTTACAATCTGGACGATGATCTTCATACGGAGAAGCAGGATACCATACAGGTGGTCTATTCCATGCTCAAGGGTAGTCCTGTTCTCGATGTGAAAATAGATATGGTAAATCATTATCCCAATCGTCGTCTTCGGTTCGCCATGCCCACATCCCTCAATGCGGATAAGTCATACGGTGAAGGTCAATTTGATGTTGTTGAAAGGCCAACCCATCGAATGGATACCTCTGACTGGGTGGAACAGCCCATGTATGATTATCCCATGCATCATTTTGTTGATGTGTCCAAAGATTCGCAGGGTCTTGCAGTGCTAGTGGATGGGCTCAAAGAGTACGAAATTACCGAAGGTCATGACCAGAAGTTGTTTATCACACTCTTTCGCGCTTTTACACATGTTGTGGTTCCCAGTTCAGTTGAGGATCACAGTCATGAGCAGGGCTCGCAGTGTTTGGGTGCCCAGTCCTATCATCTTGGTATTCTACCACATGCTGGGGATTGGATTCAGGGCGAAGTCTCAAAACATGCCCAGACCTTTAATTACCCATTTAAAGCCATGCAAAGCTCCACGCTGAATGGGACGTTGGCACCCCGTGCATCCTTCTTTGAGTTTGATTCACCTGATCTGGTCCTCAGTGCGGTGAAAGCCCCTGAACACGGCAAGGACGGTCTGGTCATTCGTGTGTATAATACCACAGGAAATAAGATTGAGTCTTCTCTTTATAGCTGCTTCAACATAAAAGAAGCCTTCGTCACTGATCTTGAAGAGCTGAATGATATCCCGACCGCAGTTTCAAATCCACACCAACTTGGAATAATTGTAGAACCTAAAAAAATAATGACCTTGAGATTTGTAGTGAATTATGAATGATCCCTTGAGAAAAACAGCCTACGGCTATGTTGATACTGAAAATAAAGAATACGTAATCACAGATCTGCGGACACCCAGACCCTGGTTCAATTATATGTGGAATGAACGCTATGGTGGCCTCGTTTCCCATACAGGAGGGGGCTTTAGTTTTCTGGACTCTCCCCGAGACAATCGCTTGACTCGCATGCGCTACAATAGCTTACCCTGGGACCGTCCCGGACGTACGTTGATGCTGCGAGACCAGAGTGATGGAGAGTACTGGTCATTGAGTTGGGCACCCACCATGGATCGTCTGTATGATCACCTTGAAGCCCGCCATGGATTAGGGTATACTCGCATTTCCACCCAGTATAAAAATATCAGCTCAGAGTTGACCTATTTTGTTCCACAGGACTTGCCGGGAGAAATCTGGCGCGTCAAAATAGAGAACAATGGATCTAAAACGGTTCAGCTGGATCTCTTTGCATTTGCTGAAGTCCTCATGGGTAATGCCCTTAATGATCAGATCAATCAACCCAATGACAAACATTTTACCGATGTTCATTTTAACCATGAGGATCAGGTGCTGGAAGCCTCTAGGCGCTATTGGGTTCTCAATCGTGGGGTAAGTGTGGCGCAGCCTAATTTAAGCTGGCCCTTTGAAATGAATTTCTTCTGTACCCATCCTGTTTCAGCCTTTGATGGATCTCTTGATGCCTTTATTGGTCGTTGGCGGTCTGAGTCGAATCCCATCACTATTGAAAAGGGACAACTGGGTAATTCGGAAATTACGGCAGGAGATGCTGTCATGGCCCTGCAGACTGGAATTTCACTCGAACCAGGCCAGAACATTGATCTCGCCTTCATCATGGCTATCAAACAGACAGAGGATAGTCCTGTTGAATTTGTGGCACCTAGCGAATGGGAACTTTCCCGGTGGAATGATATCAAACATATTGATGCAGCATTTGATCAGTTGAGAAGGAGCTGGGAAGATCGGCTTTCAGGGTTTGCGGCTGAGACACCAGACCCGGTCTTCAACCAGATGACCACCGTTTGGAATCCCTACCAGTCAGCGGTAACCTTTGATATGGCTCGGAATGCTGGGTATTACCATGGGGGGCTGCTATTCGGAACCGGCATGCGGGACCAATTTCAGGATATTCTGGGCGTCTTGCTTCAAGACCCTGGCAGGGTACGATCGCGGCTGGTGAATGCCTTGCAGTTTCAGTTCGCTGATGGCTCCACTTTGCATAATTACTTTAAGTATACTGGGACAGGAGAGCGGACCCATCATTCAGACACACCGCTCTGGATTCCCTTTGGTATTATTGAATATCTCAAGGAGACGGGTGATTTCAACCTGCTTGATACTTCCGTCAATTTTCATGATTCTGGAACTGCTACGGTTCTGGAGCATCTAATCCGGGCTTTACGTTATGCACTTTCAAAATTGGGTGCCAATGGCCTCCCCCTCATGATGAATGGGGACTGGAATGATACCCTGGACAAAGTCGGTCCAGAGGGCAGAGGTGAAACTGTCTGGGGTGCTGCCTTTCTCGGATATGTCCTGGATGAATCCGTTAAACTTTTCAATTTTCTGGAAAAGCCTGCGCTCAGTGCTGAGTTTCAGGCCGCCTACGATGATATGAAGATTCAGGTCAATGCGAGTTGCTGGGACGGGGACTGGTTTTTGCGTGCCTTCAGGGACGATGGTCGTCCCCTTGGGACCCATGCTGAAACCCAGGGCCAAATCTTCCTAAATGCCCAATCCTGGGCTGTGATATCTGGGTTTGCGGATGAGCAGAGAGGACATGCATCTCTGAAGTCTTGTCTGGAGCACCTGCGAACACCCTACGGGATGCAGATCTGTTGGCCAGCCTATCGGGAAGTAGATGCTTCTGTAGGGCTGATCAGTCGTTGTGTTCCTGGGAAGAAGGAAAATGCCTCTGTTTTCAATCATGCCTCAGCCTGGTTTGTACTGGCAGCATTGAAGGGAGGTTTTATTGAAGAAGCAACCCAGATCTATGCCGATATGATGCCCTTGAACAGTAGTCAAAATGCCGATCAGTATGAGTTGGAGCCCTATGCCTTTGCCGAATATGTCACCAGCCCTGAGCATGAGACCAGTGGCCAGGCCAGCCATAGTTGGCTCACGGGATCAGCTGTCTGGATGTTGAAAGTGGGTAGAGATCATATCCTGGGTATTTCGGCAGATTTTGAGGGGTTAAAAGTTGACCCAAAGATTCCCCACGCGTGGGATGGCTTCACAGTAACACGGAAGTATCGAGATAGGATATTTAAGATCCGGGTAGAAAATCCCAAGCATATCAACCAGGGTATTCAGGAGATCAAGGTGAATCAGGAAATTTTGAATGGATCAGTCATCGATCCGGAGAGATATGCAAAAAATACTGAAATTGAAGTCCTGGTAAGGATGGGATAGAGGAATCATCATGAGAATAGCCAAAATATTAACCTTATTGCTTAGCTTATTTGCAGTGGGAGTTCTGAGCCAAACCATCAGTTGGGAAGACCGTACTGCAGACCATACGCTGCCGGAAGGTGTACGGTTGTTTAAGGGTACGCGGACCAGTCCTGTTTTAGAAGCCTGGTATCTTGATGTGGATTTGAACCAGCCGGATATCATGATCAGACCCTATTTAGCAGGTACAGGTGACATTGTTCCAGACCTCACGGAAACATTTGGTGCCTATGCAGCCATTAATGGAGGCTTTTTTGGGGGCAGTGTGAGCTACTCTTCAGTGATTTATCCCAATGAGGTCCGGGCACAGAATGTTACGGCTTTATCCCGCAATGGCCAATCCTATCCAGTCATTCGCAGTCTGTTCTCAGTGGATGCAGAGCGGCAACCCAGTGTTAACTGGATCTACCATTATGGAAATCTGGTGGAAAGTGTTTATGGATTTCCGACTCCCATGAACTACAGTCTCAACCAAGGCAATCCTTTGCCCGCGCCACTCTCAAACAATGGTGAGCAGCTTGGAGGATTATTGGTGGGAATTGGAGGCGGTCCTACGCTGGTCAAGAACGGCCAGGTCAATGTGACTTACAATCAGGAAATCTTCTGGGGCTCTGGTGTGGGATATGACAATGGCGATCCCCGGACTGCTGTTGGTTTTACTGCAGATAATCACGTCATCCTGTTTGTGGTAGATGGTCGCCAATCCATCAGTCAGGGCTTGGGTTTGCCAGAATTAGCTTCGACCATGATCAGTCTGGGTTGTGTGGAAGCCATGAATCTGGATGGTGGTGGTTCTACAGGTATGGCCATTGGTGGGGATTATGTCAATCACCCCTCTGAACAGCGCTCAGTTCCCAGTATTCTGGCCATTGTGCATGCTGATTCAGTGCAGTTTCCAGAAGTACCCTCAAATGAATTGATTATTGATACGGGTGACATGGGTTGTGTGCTTGATGGAGGTGGTTGGTTTGCAACAGCCAACCTGGGTTACTGGGGAACGACACCTTCGCTTCTGAACAATATTGGAAATGGCGATCGTACAGCGACCTTCAGTTTCTCTCTTCAGAATAGCGTTAGCGAAGCCGATGTATTTGGATGGTGGGTCGCAGCCAATAATCGTGCAAGTGATACCCCCTTTGTCATCACCCATGCCTCAGGGATTGATACGGTATATCAAGATCAGACTGGTAATAACGGTCAATGGAATTTACTGGGGACCTACGCTTTTGATGCTGAGACAGTTTACTCTGTCACCGTATCCAATGCGGCCACTACAGGCAATTATGTTGTCGCAGATGCCGTGCATATCACAAGCGAATCAAGCCTGGAAACTGTTTCCATAAATGATGATAATTTCTCAAAAAATGAAATTCAGCATCTGCTGTCGGTTCAAGCTTATCCAAACCCTTTCAACCCTCAGTTAACTATCCGCTACCACCTCGGTGAAGCCTCCAGAATTAGAGTGAGAATATTTAATGTGACTGGACAGCTAGTAAGGGAATATACTTCCAATGATATCCAGGGAGCAGGTGCTCACGAATTGATCTGGGATGGGAGGGATGCCTTTGATCATCTGGTCCCCACAGGTGTATACTTTGCCCGGCTGGAAGCGGGGTCTGTTTCACAATCTGTAAAACTTGTCAGCCTGAAATAAGTCTCTAGGCCCCAAAAATAATCGCCAGCAAACCCATCTGAGATATCTATAGTGAAATCAAACCAGTATTCAATCCAGAAGGTCTGCCATAAACCTGAGCTAAAGGGATATTGGGAAGGACCTGCATGGGGGAATGTCGAGCCCTTATTGTTGGAACAGTATCGGCCAGAAAGTCATGATCATAATCCGCTGACTGCTTGCAAACTGCAATATAGTTCTGACGGTTTGTATGGCATATTCAAAGTGAAGGATAAATTCATCCGTTGTATCCACCAGACATACCAATCTGACGTTTTTCTGGACAGCTGTGTAGAAATCTTTCTACAACCAAAATCAGAAGCTGGGTATTTCAATTTTGAGTTTAACTGCGGGGGCTGCCTGTTGGTTAGCTACATCGAAGATTCTACCAGGGAAGCTGGGAGAATTAAATATGCTCAGGCACTTACGACGGAAGCTGACGCTCAGATCCAGCGCTTTCACTCACTTCCGGCGTTGATTGAAGCTGAGATAAAGATACCGACAACCTGGTATCTGGAATTTTTTATTCCCTTTAAGATCATGGAAGCTTATGTGGGTGAAGTGAATACCCACCTTCCCTGGAAGGGGAACCTGTACAAGTGTGGCGATAACACCTCACATCCCCACTGGGTGTCCTGGACAGCGCTGGATGAAGTCAATTTCCATAGTCCCAGGAATTTTGGTGAGTTGAATTTTGATCCAGATGAGGAGGGGCAAGGGGATGTTGCACGACACCTGAATGTCCTCGCAGAGATGTGATACATTTGCCGGCATCCTTAAAAATATTCTTCATATCACTTGGTTTCTGTCTATCCCTGCTGGCGGATGATCCTTTCTATTTTATCATCCGTGTCGATGATATTCAGTCACGAATTAATTGGTCACCACGAAGCATTATCCCATTTCAAACTGCTGTGGAATCACGTTCTGCGAAAGTATCCTGGGCAGTCATTCCACATCGACTTCAGGAATCGCAGAATGGCGATGGTGTTTTGCGGAACGAACTGCTTGGTAGCATTGCCAATGGTCATGAAATTATTCAGCATGGATACAATCATATTTGTCCCAACTGCGGTCAATCAAGTCATGAAATGTATTGTTCTCAATTCGGTGTTGCCCATGAGGATTCGATTCAGGTGGGCCTGGTCCAGAGTGGGTTCAATATCCTGCAGGATAGTCTCAATTATACCCCAACTTGCTTTGTGCCACCCGGGCATGTTGCTGATTTTCAAACGTATGCTATTCTGATTGATCAAGGATTCGAATTCCTGTCTACCATTGATCCACTATATAGCAATGATAACCCTGACTTTTTCAATTTAGCCCCACAGCAAGAGTATACCTGGTCATTGAGCGCATCCAATTATGTTGAGATGCTCCAACAAGCGCTTGAGAATATTGAGAATGCGTTCACAACTGAAAATTATTACTGTCTCTTGCTGCATGACCCATTTATCAGAGAAGGTTATGAGAATGGTCTTGTCATAGATTGGACCGTGGAGCTCCTGGATTCTCTCAATTCCATCTACCCTAGTCGTATCCAATATGCTACCCTGAGTGACGTTGCCAGGATCATGAGCGATCAACAGATCAATAATTCAGATAGGGAAGTTGTCCCGGCAAAATTCAGTCTGATTCAGAATTTCCCCAACCCATTCAATCCCATCACCACCATCAGCTATAATTTGCCAGAACAATCCATGATCAATGTGAGCGTGCTCGATATTCGAGGTCAAAAGGTCACAAATCTTAACAATGGAATCAAGCAACCTGGTAAATATGAAGTGCAATGGAATGGGATGGATCAAGCAGGTAATCAGGTGAGTACGGGTGTATATTTTTGTCGATTGGAGGCTGGAAAATTTAGTCAAACAATAAAAATGTTATTCTTGAAATAGTTACACAATAGCTGGACAATTACACAAGCCCGGGACTTGATCTGGGGCTTTCGTTTTACCTCGATCTTCGGTCTCAATAACTACCGTTTTTGAGACTAAATTCCTAAACCTCGTCAACCCCTTGCAAACCCAGTAAACTGAGTCTCAAAACCCGTCTCTAAATCAAAGTCGCAAAACTGACGGCTTTTCATGTA
>ERZ890510.2519-NODE-2519-length-10259-cov-4.512446_pt1 | contig 10259 bp, 11 predicted proteins | sample MGYA00521265_ERZ890510 | MGnify/ENA primary metagenome ERZ890510 (study PRJEB32303, sample SAMEA104408624) | aquatic metagenome | biome: Brackish water; feature: Chemocline; material: water | place: Baltic Sea | collected 2014-10-26T21:54:00 | depth 110 m ...
CAAGCCACAAGCACGAGTGATAAAATTCCGATGGTGCTAAATTTTGAGACCTCAGATAATAATTTAACTCTATTCATAGCTTTCCCTAAGAACAATCTATATGTTTTATTTGTTATCGAAATTATTCTAATAGTTAACGTGTTTAAATACTCGACTCAGAGAGTAAAATCAGCGAAAAATAAGACGAGTAGTGATTAGGTTGCGGTAAGTGGGGGCAGGTTGTGGTTCGATTTTCTCTGGATCACAAAATAATGTTAAACAAAGGGTAAACAAATGTTAAGAGTCCGATTTTCTCATTTAGTGTTATTAGCGATGCTGGCCTTCACTTCCCATGGCAACACAGTAGATTACGATTTGGTTATCGCTAACGGAAGAGTAATAGACCCAGAGACCGGTCTTGATGGTATCCGTCACCTCGGCATTACCGCGGGTACTATTGCATCCATCTCGATGAAACCTTTGCTGGGGGCAAAAACCGTCGACGCTAAAGGATTGGTGGTCGCGCCGGGGTTTATCGATATTCACAGCCATACGCCTACCCAATTGGGCCAAAAGATGAACCTCTTAGATGGGGTCACAACCCAGCTAGATATGGAGGCTGGCGCCTTCCCAGTGGATTTTTTTGGGCAGGACTACAAAGACGGCGCGCAACTCAATTACGGCGCCTCAGTGGCACACTTCGCGGTGCGATCTAAGGTTATGGAAGGTCTTAGCACTGAATATCTTCTGGGCAGCACCGATCCATTTCAGATGAACGGAAAATCTTGGACCACAGCAGCCAGCCCAGAACAAATTGAAACCATGCGCCTAATGATAAACCAAGGCATTGATCAAGGTGGATTGGGTATTGGGGTGCTGCTTGATTACCTTACCTCGGCGGTGTCCGCGGATGAATTGCGTATGCTATTTGAGGTGGCAGGCGAGAGGCAGGTGCCGATCCATGTCCATGTTCGTCGGGGTTACACTGGCGATACCGCCGGTCTGATTGAGGTTATTAATCTGGCTAAAAAAACCAGGGCACCATTGTTTATCGTGCATATCACTCACAACGCCATGGGAAGGGTGGATGAATGGTTACAAATGATTGATGAGGCGAATAATGCCGGTGCCAATATAGCGACAGAGACGCTTTCTTACGCTGCCGGTGGCACTAGCATTTCAGCGGATGTGTTTCGATTTCGTGATTGGCAGGGTATGTTTGACATTACTTACGAAGATGTTCAGTGGGTTGCTACTGGCGAATGGTTGACCAAAGCCACCTGGGAAAAATATGCCAAACAACAACCTAGGGGGTCGGTTAATCATCACTACGTTAAAGAAGACTGGATAGAAACGGCCCTGCAATGGCCGCGGATGATGGTGGCAACTGATGCTCTGCCAGCGGTCGACTTAAGTATAAAAACCAATCCTAATGTGGCCGGTACTTTTTCTCGAGTATTAGGCCATTATGTGCGCGACCGGGGGTTATTAACCTTATCGGACGGGCTGGCGCGGTTGAGCCTGTATCAGGCCCAATGGATGTCTCAAGCATCCTCTAGTTTTGATAGAAAGGGCCGCATTCAAGAGGGTGCAGACGCTGATATTGTTATTTTTAATGCCAGCAGAGTGCAAGCTAATGCCGCTTATGGTGATCCTTATCAACCGCCGACCGGAATTCCGTTTGTCATTGTTGGCGGTCAGTTGGTGGTTGAGAATGGAGTGTCGGTTGATGGCGTATATCCAGGCAAGCGACTCTTGGGTGAAGTGGAGAGTACACCACTCTAACGGCCGATTAGGTATAATGATTGGCGTTGAAAAGTTGCCTCTATTAGCGGATCAATATATTTCAAGCGGTATCAAAAGGGTTGTTCATGTCAGATAAGTACCTCACTTGCGCACTGTACAAATTTGTCTCGTTGCCCGACTTCGAGTCGCTTCAGACACCCTTGCAAACAATAATGTCTGACAGCAATGTATTTGGCACCTTGCTGCTGGCGACAGAGGGTATTAACGGTACTATTTCGGGACTTCCCTCAGATGTCGGTCTTGTGCTGGCTTGGCTAGAACAACAGCCTCAGCTATCTAACATTGATCAGAAAAACTCTTATCACAGTGAAATTCCCTTTTACCGCACTAAGGTTAAGCTGAAGAAAGAGATTGTCACTATGGGTGTCCAGGGTATAGACCCTCAGCAGGTAGTCGGCACCTATGTTAAGCCCAGCGATTGGAATGCGCTTATTTCTGACCCCGATGTAGTGGTCGTGGATACGCGCAACGATTATGAGGTAGAGATAGGGACTTTTAAAAACGCCATCGATCCACAGACAAAAACCTTTCGTGATTTCCCCGCTTGGGCACAAAAAAATCTGGATCGAGACAAACATAAAAAGATTGCTATGTTTTGCACCGGCGGAATTCGTTGTGAGAAGTCAACGGCCTACATGAAGGAGCAGGGCTTTGAGGAGGTCTATCACCTTGAGGGTGGGATTCTTAAATATTTAGAAGAAGTGCCCAAAGACCAAACCCTATGGCAAGGCGAATGTTTCGTGTTCGACAATCGAGTTGCCGTTGATCACGATCTCAAGCGTGGTTCTTATGATCAGTGCCATGCCTGTCGAATGCCAATTACCGAACAAGAAAAAAAATCTGAGTTCTATCAGCAAGGCCTGTCTTGTCATCACTGCCATGATGTCGTAGAAGAAGATCGTAAGCAGCGCTTTGCTGAACGACAAAAACAGGTAGACTTGGCTAAACAGCGAGGCGAAGAACATATAGGCAGCGCTGCTTTTGAGGCAACTGAACGCCGTCGTGCAGCCAAAAAAGCGCAAAAAAATAGTCAGAGGTAGCCTATGAAAAAATTCGTCGCCCCGGCCAGCCTATTGAGTCAGCGCTTCAAGGCGTTAATACCGCCCACCCAAGGCAAGGTTAATATCAATGAATGAATTAGATCGCTGGCATGCTCAAGTAAGAGAAGACATTATTGATCCTGAGAGGCCAATTTTCGATCCTCATCACCATCTTTGGCGAGCGACTGCGCCCTATGAGTTAGATGAGCTGTGGGCAGATACTCAATCGGGGCACAACATTGTTGGCACGGTGTTTATTGAATGCGGGGCCGAATATAGAGCACAGGGCCCCAGTCATTTACGACCTGTCGGTGAGACAGAGTTTGCAACAGCTCAGGCAGAACAGTCACAGCAGGGCGCAACACAGGGGAAACCGCCCATTTTAGGCTTAGTCTGCCATGCCAATTTAACCCTTGGCGCACAGGTTGATGAGGTATTAGAGGCCCATGCCGCGGCGGCTGGGGGTTTATTGCGGGGTATTCGGCACTCTACCGCTTTTTACCCCGACCCCCCTGTAGTGGATAGGTATGCGGGAAGAATTGAAAGACTAATGATGCAAGATGACTTTCGTGAAGGCTTTGCCAAGCTGGCGCCTTTGGGGCTCACCTTTGATGCCTGGTTAGTGCACAGTCAGATAACAGAACTCACCGACCTAGCCCGTGCTTTCCCAGAGACCACCATTATTTTCGATCACTTTGGTGGACCCCTTGGTGTTGGCCCTTATGCAGGAAAACAGGCGCAACTTTTTCCGCAATGGAAAGCCGACGTTAGGGAACTCGCCCAATGTCCAAACGTTGTGGCCAAACTCGGAGGCCTGGCCATGGAGATTAATGGTTGGGGGTGGAATGGACGTGATTTGCCGGCTAATTCAGACGAAATCGTCGCAGCCCATCAGGGCTATTATCGGCACGCCATCGACTGTTTTGGACCTGACCGATGTATGTTCGAAAGTAACTTTCCGGTTGATAAATTATCTGTTTCTTACGCGGTAATTTGGAACGCTTTTAAAAAAATGGTGACAGGCTTCAGCGAATACGAAAAAGACGCCATGTTTCAAGGGACAGCAACCCGAATTTACCGGCCCTAGGGTCGTCTAATAGATCACTACATACGCTGATAGGTTTGTGTTACCTCAACGTCATCGATCATAAAGGTTTGGCTAAAATGGTTATCATCGATGAGTGTCAGGTTTAATCGGTGTTCAGTGCCTGCGTAATCCTCAATCGAGCTAGTCATCCCAGTCTCAGTGGCACTGCCGTCATCATTGACATCAATGGTGCCAAAGCCAAAGGACTTTTGAGTTTCGCCATCGGTTGACCATCGCTGCAACCATATAAAGTGGCCGCCACCGATCATTTTTGTTTCCACAAAATCAGCTGAAGAAATGACCGCCGAACTGCGCTTTTGTAATCGCCAAAGACCATCAAATAGCCCTGTTCTAGTCGACGCGGTGTCCCAGGTCTCGACCATGTCGAGTGACCGTCCGTCGTCGTATGTCATGCCCATAATGGTTTGCATAAAACCGTCATCGGTTTCCTTAATCGCCACATCAAAACTGTAACCTTTAACTGGACCATTATGGTTTACCGTCGGCACCTCCACCATCACGCCGTTTTTCCAAGTGGCAATACCCGCGCCCACGTCGATGCCGGTCTCTGCGTTCATAAAGGCGTACATAAAGCGATTATTAGAGTAGATTTTTATTTGATCGCGCAGTAGCAGGCTAAGCTCACCATTCTCAGTGACCTGCACATCGCTTAAAAGATAAGCGCCGTCCGGTAGGGCGGGCATTCCTATGGCAGGGGTCTCGGTGGTTTCTTTAGCGCCGCAGCCGGTGATCAGTAGTCCGGCAAAAGACAGTGATAGAAGTTTTAAGTTCATTGTTAACCCTCAGGCTGTAAAGAGTGGGTAGTGAATTCTCAAACGGTAACACAGACTTTTATCGGCGGATGAGCGTCTTTGCTGCATTGACCGCAAAAATGATGGGTTTTGTCGAATTGATGGGTGATTTCCTCTGTGCCCTGGCGAATTGCTAGCATCTGTTGTGAGTATATTGACACTCTAGATTCAGGTAAGTCTCAACCCGTTAGCCTTTAAATGCCCGCCATAGGACCCATCTAAGGCTTGTGTTTATAGTAAAATCCGGGAATCCAGAGTAGACTTAGCCACTAAAGTGTCGGCAAGTAATTGCTACTGCTATAGAAATCTATTCTCCCCACATTCCTGCAAATTCATAACAAACGGCCACATCATCGCCCACAACCCATGCATCATGACCTGGCGCTATAGAGTAGGCGTCGCCCGCACTATAGGTCACTTCATTTCCATCATCATGAACACAACAAATTTTACCCGACAAAATAAGCCCTAAATGGCTTGCCTGACAGGTTGCTGTTCCAATAATGGGTTTTACGTCAACTGACCACTTCCAATCAGGCTGAAGTGTTAATTTATTGACTCTCTGACCGCGAACATTAACGGACTCGATAAGCGCGTTTGCAAATCTCTTATTTACTTCATCTGCATTATCAAAACTTTTAGCTTGTACTGAAATCACAATGTCTCTCCTTTCGTCAAAAAGTTAATCATAGCTGAATACCCAATCCTGTCAACGCAGGGCTAGATCGAGGTACCCCTCCCGAAAGAGCCTAGTTCTGATATCTATATGGGCAACGCAAAAAAAAAGGCCAAACCTTTACGATTCGACCTTTTCAGATTGTTGTTGATTCTATGGCTGTTAAGCGGGTTACTTAACAAATACTGTCGGCGCTTCGCCCTTCTTGCCAACTCTGATTACTAAAGACTCTCTGCACTGATCATCCGAAACCTTAGGGGCATTATCTTCGCCACCATGAACCCAACCAGATGGTTCAAAGTAATACTCATCCTTAGTTACAGATTGAAATTCACCTGAGACATTAGTATCAGATTGGCCATCAAGCATATATACAAGCGTTCCATATGGATGCATATGTTTATCCCCTTTACTGGCGCCACAAGAAGCATATTTCTCTACGTATAAATCCATTTCGCCAGCTAGATCAAAAATTTCCGATGAGATTAAGCCTTGTCCTGGCACCTTTTCTTCTCCTTCTTCATGATGAGCTGCATTTATATGAGCGGTAGTTATTAAAAGAACGGTCATTATTGGTAATTTAAATTTCATCCTAATTCTCCTTGTCATAAATATTTAGTCATAAATGACTACTGTTCTAGCTAGCTTAATCATAGCTGAATAACCCATCCAGTCAAATCAGGGCTAAATCGAGGTGAGAAGTTATTGAGGTGAAACATCACTTTCCTCAGGGAAAATCGCGGCCACATAACTATGGAATGGCTCTGCGTACGCTATGTGGTAATAATTCCAAAATTTTGCATATCCAGCTTTAGTTTGAATTTCATTTCGGTAGTAGGCATCTGAACCCAGCCATAATTGAGAGGGTATAGAGTTGTCTAAGTGCTGGTAATACAGATACTCCCAGCCATTGATTTCCATTAGAGCGTGTTGATTGCAACGTGCTAACACTGCAGACGAAAGGTCATCATGGCCAGCTTGACATCGGCCAATCAGAATACTTAACTCAGGATTTTGGACCATCATGACTCCTGGCCCCTGTGCCAGCATTAAAGCATTATAATGCGCCTGACTACGCAGTAATCGGTTACTGTCTGACACCTGCATTGCAAGATAAACTAAGGAGATAATAATCGCGAGGCCACCGATAAACTCCCCAATGTGGGCTAAGCCTTGAAGGGAAATTTTGTTGTTTCGCATTAGGGTTCCATTTCTTAGTTGTTTAAGTTGAAATCATATATTAATGGTCAAAGCATAACTGAATAACCCATCCAGTCAAATCAGGGCTAGATCGAGGTGCCCCATCCCGAAAGAGCGTGATTATTCCATCCGGTACATACTACCTGCCAAACCTCTATTTACTTCTGGGTACATACAGTGTTTTACTCATTCATCCATAAAATAACAGGAGAAATAATATGACTGAATTAGATATCTTTATGCTTCAAGCACAAAATAACCAGGGAACAGGGATGTATCAAGTTGCGTTGGCCTTTAGTGTTTGGGTGGCCTTTCGTGTTTCTGGTATAGCGGGCCAGCAATATAGTGATAATGTTATTGTAAAACTCGCAGCCACGGGTTTTGGTCTTGGCACCCTGTTCTTCTTCAATATGACTTATGCCTTTTGGAGCTGGAATATGGAATCGACGGCCCATCGGTTAGTGGAATTGCAAAATTCAGGTACAGAACTTTCCGGACTGGCTCAGGGTTTTGTTGAAAACATGGGTGCCACGGCTACAGTGCCTGGTTTTTCAATTATTCCTAGCGACCCAGTTGCGGTGATACTTCAGGTTTCTATTTTGGTGTTGATACTGTTTCCCATTTGGGCGCCCAAAAAATAATACCCGAGTGTTGCGTAAGGTTTGAAGGGTCCGGTAAGGCCCTTCAAAACTTTGGATGAAGTCACTAGATTGGTTAGTGTTGAACCTTATGGAAAATAATTAGCAGCCTACGCCAGGAATCAGCCGGTGTGTCGCTAGTGAACGGCCGGTAAAATCCGATCTCGGAGCAACGACAACGGGTCTGTTGTGGACCCCTCATAGATATTCCACCCAGTGAATACCACGATTAGATCTAGTCCCGGCACCACAACGGGGTACTGCCCACCGTAGCCGCTTCCGCCCCACGCGGTCTGGCCCAGGTAATCCGTGAATACCCACCACTGATAGCCGTACCCCCACTGTTCGTAAATGTCCTCACCGGGGTAGGTGCTCACCGTCGCCGGAACCAGCGAATTATGGACCCACTGCTCTGGCACGATCTGCCGACCATTCCATCGTCCACCTTGTTGGTACAGTCTAACGATCTTCGCCATATCCCGTGGTGACAAGTACAACCCACCTTCGACGTCAGCCAGACCCTTCGGCGAGTGCTTCCAGAAGCTCTCGGTAATTCCAAGCGGTTCGAACAGTTCCTTCTCGGCATAGGCTGCCAACTTCTGCCCGGTGAGCTGCTCGAGAATTTCTCCCAACACCATGGTGACACCACTGTTATAGAGATAGCTGCTGCCGGCATCCATGGCCATAGGCTTGTCCAGCACGAACTGCACCCAATCAGAGGAGGCTTCCATCACGGCGGCATCGTTGCGTAAATCAGTATAGGGATAGTTTTCTTCGTCCCAAGCCAATCCACTACGCATGGTCAGTAGGTCGCTCAAAGTGATTTTGGCCTTACGCCCGTCGGGGTCAGCGAATTTGCGCCCAGTCAGCAGCGCCAGTGCGGGAGAATCTGCGGGTGGCAGTACGCCGCGCTGCGACGCCACGCCATAGAGCACAGAAAGCACGCTCTTGGTGACCGACTGCATGGTGTGCAGTTCGGTGTTGCCGAAATACCATGGATGCCAGCGAGGGTCGTAGTAGCTATACATACCGGTTGGCGCCTCAGGCACTGGATTTTGTGTGGCATAGTCATGTGCATATAGCGACTCAAATACCACTTTGCCGTGACGAATGATCAGTAGGCTGTCCACGTTACCGTGCTTGCCTGCCAATAGTTCCGCATCGAGCGCGGAGAGAGCAGCGGCATCGACACCTTCGGCAGCGGGGGTGGAGATGGGCCAGGCGTCAGTTGCCAAACTGGCTTGCGAAAAGAGGACTGAAATAAATCCGCAGACGATGATAAAAGGAGCCCGATTTCTATTGTGTTTTACTATCACTTTGTTGTCCCCTGGATTTTTTCTGAGTTGAGAAGGTGTAAAGCACAACGCCCAAAATTGCCCAAACTAAAACAATCGCCCACTCCTGTGGCCAGAGCAATGCTGCCGGACTGCCGGGCAGGTACAGTATTCCCAATCCTATTGAGATTAAGAGCGCCGATCTTCCTACCAGTTTTCCATGCCGGACACGGTAAGGGCGCGCCAGCTCGGGTTCCTTGCGTCTAAGTACCAGGAACGACCAGGCCACCATGCCATAGGCGATAACGATGCCTAGCCCGCCCGCGTCGACCAACCACACCAGCGCCGGGCGCCCAAAGAAGGGACCGATAATCGACAGCAATCCTATCAGGATAATGGCATTAACCGGGGTGTGGTAGCGCGGGTGGAGTTTGCCTAGTGAACGCGGCAACAGGTTGGCCTTAGCTAGGGCATAGATGGCGCGACTGCCACCGAGAATAAAAGCATTCCAGCTGGTAATGATACCCGCCAAACCGGCGATCAGCAGCATCGTACCACCGAGTTCGCCATAAATTGTGGCATTGGCGTCCGCCGTCGCCACTGCGGACCCAGCCATGCTGGGCGCAGGCAATACCAGTCCAACCCCCAACACAATCAGGCTATACCACGCGATGGCCATCGCCAACGATACCATCAAGACCTTGCCAATTTCCTTGAACGGCAAGTTGATTTCCTCGGCGGCCTGCGGGATAGTGTCAAAACCGACGAACATGAAAGGCACCATTACCAGGACCAGCGTTATGCCTGACATGCCGTCGCGTATTAGAGGCCGCATGTTAGCGAAGTCGCCTGTGAATAAGGCGCCACTGACAAATAGTATACCGACCAGGAGTATTGCCAGTACGACCACTGACTGTATCAGTGCCGCCATGCGCACACCGCGAATATTTATCCAGGTCATTACCATGGAGCCGGCCACACCGACGAGGACCCAGCTAAGATAGACATCCCAGCCAGCAATCTGCCACAGGTAAATTTTGTCGAGGCCGGGAATGAGAGAGTCTAGCACCGTTGGTAGTGCTACGGCTTCGAAGGTGACGACGGAAACATAACCGAGCACGATAGCCCAGGTACAAATAAAGGAGGCGCCTGAGCCTAATGCACGATGGCTGTAAACGTGCTCGCCGCCTGCAAAGGGCAAGGCAGATGCCAGTTCGGCGTAAGTAAGACCAACGAGTAGCATCGCGGTACCGCCTAGCAGGAAAGCGAGGATAGCACCGAGTGTGCCGGCAGCACCAATCCAGGTGCCGGATAGAACGACCCAACTCCAGCCGATCATGGCGCCAAAAGCGAGGGCGAGTACGTCGCTACGTCCGAGAACCCGTAAAAACTCAACGCTTTTATCTTTTTCACTTGGTTTCATTGTCTAAGCCACCTCCTTTTCCTGGTAAGCAATCCAGTTTTGTCGACCCTTAGATACTAATAGTGACCTAAAACTTCTTCTTCTAATAATGAATAGTACCTGTAAACCCAGTCCAATGGAAAAGGACTCCCTCACAGTATTGTCTACCTATAGAAGAACTTAAGAACTTTAATGGTGACCTATAGAGAATAGGGAACTATGAGTTTCTACACTATTAGCTCCCTCTATCCCTCTACCTCCACCTCTACCTCTACCTCCTAAGTTTCTACCTTAGTTCCCCTTAGTTATCTCTATATCTAGGTACTTGCTTAGGAGGTAGTAATT